>Ga0209633_10004729_pt1 | contig 12166 bp, 10 predicted proteins | sample Cruoilmetagenom1_FD_187290 | JGI IMG/M metagenome (GOLD analysis project Ga0209633, IMG submission 187290) | Oil polluted marine microbial communities from Coal Oil Point, Santa Barbara, California, USA - Sample 1 (SPAdes) (version 2) | ecosystem: Environmental > Aquatic > Marine > Oil seeps ... | reverse complement strand
GTATCGACATCGGTGATATTGATCTGGTTTGTCAGCTGGGTTCACCGCGGAGTATCGCTACCTTTTTGCAACGCGTCGGTCGTTCCGGACATGCTATCAATGCGACACCCAAAGGCCGACTGTTTCCTCTAAGCCGTGATGAACTGGTGGAATGCGTGGCCCTGCTGGATGCCATTAAACGCGATGAGCTGGATCAAATCTCAATACCGGAACAAGCCCTGGATGTGTTGTCGCAACACCTCGTTGCTGAGGTATCCTGCCAGGAGTGGGACGAACGTGAGTTGTTTAAGCTTTTTAGTAAGGCATGGCCCTATCGCAACCTGACCCATGATGAATTCCTACAGGTCGTGCACATGCTTCGGGATGGCTATCACACCCGTCGTGGTAGACGCGGCGCCTACCTTTATCATGACGGTGTGAATCATATGTTACGGCCACGGCGTGGTGCAGGTTTAACCGCTATTATGAATGCTGGCGCGATACCCGACCAGTTTGACTATGATGTCATCATGCAACCTGAAGGCCTGTTTATCGGCACCTTGAATGAAGACTTCGCATTTGAGAGCTTACCCGGCGATATTTTCCAGCTCGGTAACACCTCCTATCGGATGTTAAAAATCGAACAGGGTAAGGTCTACGTCGAGGATGCCCATGGACAGCCGCCAAACATCCCCTTTTGGTTTGGCGAGGCGCCGGGGCGCACGGATGAACTCTCCTATGCCGTATCACGCTTTCGAAATGAGATCGATATCAAACTGGAACAGAGTGAGCAGACGGTGACCGACTACTTACTCAATGAGTTGGCGCTAAATGATATCGCCATCTCGCAACTTCTTGCCTACCTGGCAACGAGTAAGGTCGCACTCGGCAAGCTACCGACACAGGATTGCATCGTGTTCGAACGCTTCTTCGATGAAACTCAGGACATGCATCTCGTTATTCATTCGCCCTATGGTTCGCGCATTAACAAGGCCTGGGGCCTGTCACTACGTAAACGCTTTTGCCGTAAGTTCAACTTTGAACTACAGGCCGCGGCGACGGATGATAATATCGTCCTGTCGCTGGGTCCAACACACAGTTTTGATTTGGCCGAAGTCGCCCACTATTTAAATAAAGACACCGTCAGGGATGTCCTGATCCAGGCCTTACTGGATGCACCCATGTTTCCAACACGCTGGCGCTGGGTCACCAATACATCCCTGGCAGTACCCCGTATGCGTGCCGGTAAAAAAGTACCGGCCCCGTTCCAGCGAAATGACGCCGAAGACCTGGTGGCAGTCATATTCCCGGACCAACTGGCCTGTCTGGAAAATATTGCCGGTAATCGAGAAATACCCGATCATCCGTTGGTACAGCAGACCCTGAAAGACTGTCTGACTGAATTAATGGACATTGATGGCCTGATCAATGTACTGGCGCGTATCGAACGGGGGGAGATAGAAATCCTGGCCAGGGATCTTGCCACGCCCTCACCGATCGCAGCGGAAATTTTGAATGCGCGCCCGTATGCCTTCCTTGATGATGCCCCGGCTGAAGAGCGGCGGACGCTAGCCATACAACAACGTCGCGGCCTTGATCCACAATCGGCAGCCGATATCGGTGGCCTGAACCCGGACGTCATGCAAACCATTCTATCGCAAGTCTACCCGGCACCCCGCGATACGGATGAACTGCATGATGCCTTATATATATTCGGTTGCCTTTCAGAACAGGAGATTAAACCACAATGGAGGGACTGGCTGGAGAAATTAATGCAACAACATCGTGTCACACAACTTTCGCAAGATAATATCAAGCTTTATGTGACGGCAGAACGCTTGCACGAATTCATGGCTGTATATCCTGATGCCGTCTACACACCCGACATTCCCGCCCTGAATGAGCATACCCTGATAGCCGAACATGCCTTGATAGAAATAATTCGTAGTCGTATGGAACTGGTCGGACCGATAACTGAACAAAAGCTGAGCGACTTTTTTACCTTGCCAGTCACACTCATCCAACAGGCCTTGTTAACCCTGGAGCAGGAAGGGTTCGTTATCCGCGGACACTTTATATACAATGAAACCATACTGCAATGGTGTGAACGTGGATTGTTGGCGCGTATGCACCGTGAAACCGTCTCTACGTTAAGAAAATCCGTAGAACCGGTCAGCCCGGCAACATTTATGCAATTTCTGTTTCAGTGGCAGGGACTGGATGAACCGGGTGAAGGTGAAAATGCCCTGTTGCGCATACTCGACCAACTACAGGGCTTAGCCTTGCCCGCCCTGGCCTGGGAGCAGGATATCCTGCCTGCCCGTGTCAATGAATACTCCACCTTTATGCTGGATCGATTATGTACTGCCGGTCAACTTTGCTGGTACCGTCGCAGTGCTGGTAGCAAAACTGACGCATGCAAAAAAATCACCACCCTGCTAAAACAAACACCGATAGCCTTCAGCCATCGTACCGATATGTCGGTCTGGCTCAGTGGTATCAAACAAGAGATACCTGCCTTGTCGGGCTCAGCCGAAAAGGTATTCAGTGTATTGCGACAACACGGTGCCAGTTTCTTTGAAGAGCTGGTCGACCACAGTGGCCTGTTAAAATCCCACGTGGAAATGGCCCTGGCCGAACTGGCTTCACAGGGCCTGGTGACGGCTGATAACTTCACAGCTCTGAAAGCCCTGACGCATAACCAGGCGAAGCGAAAAAAGATCAGTCGACGACGGCATGCATTACATCCGGCCGGCATGAGCGGGTCCGGACGCTGGAGCCAGATCAGGAAAACTAATACTGAATCTGGCGATCCCTATGCCCGAGTTGAACACATTGCGCTGGCCTTATTGAACCGTTATGGCGTAGTATTCCGCAAGTTACTCGACCGTGAATCCGACCTGCCATCATGGCGTGACCTACTGTATATTTATCGACGTCTTGAGGCCCGTGGGGAAATACGCGGTGGCCGCTTTGTCACTGAGTTCAGTGGTGAACAGTTTGCCCTCCCCGAGGCCGTGAGTTTATTAAGAAAACGCCGCAATCACCCGGATGATGTTATCTACCTAATCAGCACCGCAGACCCATTAAACCTGACCGGCGTCATCACACCCGGCAAACGCGTCAGCAGCAATCATAAAAATTATATTGCTTACAAACAAGGCAAGCCCATTGCCGTGCTACAGAAAAACGAAGTCGAGTACCTGACGCAAATGAATGAAGAAACTCAATGGGAGATCAGGAATAAACTGGAACAGAAGCGAACACCAGGGTATCAGGGAAGATTTACTGGCAAGCAATGAATGGGATTGGAGCCAACCCAATCCACTTTTCAATTCGTTGATTGATAAAATATGTACGGACCTTTTTATCTAGTATATTTCCTTTTCCAGTCTCGATCGTGATTGGCGTGCGTTCTGAGATAAGCACCTGCAGTGAAATGCTCGTCATAAAAATCAGTATCGAGCAAATGCGCTTGGAGATACATCATTGTAAAAATGGACGGCACGGTGGCAGGAAACTTTCCAAATTTGTCATAAATATACTGCGCCATGGTTGCAACGCAATCGATGAAGGCTTCATTATGCGGTGCAGCGCGGCCACGTATACCCGCGTTATTCTTATACGGTCCAGCAGTGCTTGAATTGTAGGGCCCCCCACTTCCAAACTTACGTGCTACAACTGCTTCAACTGCTACGCGCATATCTGCGAAATGAGGTGGACAGTAAGCTTCGAAGATACCTTCAAGGCCTGTTACATTGGGTAAAGGCCAGCGTTCATCTGTATCATAACGAAACCCGAGACCTGGTACTTGTGGATCACCACTGGCACCGAGAATACTAAATGGGTTGATGCCTTCATACATCCATCCACCGAGACCCATCGCCTGTAGCATTAATGCGCCCGCATAACAGGCCGTTGATGTCTCAACTGTAACTTCAGTCAAACTCAACTGCTCAACATAAGAAAGCGGATACGGATTATCGACGTCTACCATGTTTTTAAATCGCTCCATACCCGGAATCGCTTGCTTGTTTATGTCATCAAAAATACAGGCACCATTTTGCACTAGATAACATAGGCTCAAGAGAAAATGTTGCGCTAGATCAGACACAGGAATAATCAATGTACTGCCAGGCACATTAGCACACCATTCATTATGCATTTCCATGTGCTGAGGCAATGCGGGCGTTTTTAATCGGCCATCACTGAGCTTAACAATTCGCGATTTGTGTTCGTTCAGGTAAGCGTTTAAATCGATTTCATTCGTTCCATCTTTCGTCTCTGTCGAATGCATGTCTCTTGTTGGAAAGTAGTAAGCACCATTATCATCTGTATAGAATATCTCCGTCGTGTGGAACCCTGCAGCTGACGGAAACGATCTGCCTCCCGCTGCTGACGCATAGTTCGGAATCTTCGGCAGGTAGGAGCGGTTATAGGGAATCAGGTTTGACCATCCAGTGTTACCTGACACCGTGGTCAAGAGCAGCATTTTCTCCATCTCACTCAGTGGCGCAGGCGCATGTTTCGATGTATACGCAAGTGGACCGTCAGGTATCGATGTGCCACGGGCGAAGCGTCTTGAGCGTCGCCCATGAATCGCCTCAATCAATGGAAAGTGGGCGGCTTCGCTCAAACCGAGAGGCAAGTTTGGTATCTGATTCAGTAGGATACGGCCTTTGTTTGTCGTCTGTGCGCCAGAATACTTAAATCCGCATCCGCTCAGCATAGCACCCGCACCGAGCATCGTTGCACCCAGAAATTTCCTTCTTGATTTCTCTAACATAATTTTTTGCTCCTGCTCTCAGGTTGATAGACAACTTAATCACTCATCTGTGGGCGACTATAGACGAGGTCGGCTATAACGGGTTAGATCCATATTTGACCAAAACGGGTCAAATATGCCATCCTTGCCGAATGCCAGTCATTGCCCGCCCCACACCTGTCACCGTCTGCCTCGTCGCTGTGCCTGAAATCTCAGCTGCTGTGGTTTATGGTCTTCATGAAGTGTTCTTATCGGTTGGAAAGACTTGGGAGCAACTCACGGGCCACCAGAACCACGCTCGTCAGATATCACCATTAGTGGTGGCAAAATCAAAGAGAAGGTTCCACACCAGTCTCGGTGTCCCCATTGCAGCCGATGCTACATTCAGCGAAGCCCGCCAACCCGACATCATTGTCGTCGCAGATCTAACGCTGGAACCAGGAGTCGATTTCCGTGATCGATGGCCGCAAGCCTCTTCATGGTTGCGCGAACAATATGAACGCGGTGCAATTATCTGTTCAGTTTGCACTGGTGCGCTCATGCTTGCTGAGGCAGGACTGCTTGACGGCAGTGAAGCAACTACCCATTGGAGTGCAACGCAACTGTTCGAGACATATTATCCGCATGTGAAGTTAAAGGCCGAACGAGTGCTTGTGCCTGCTGGTTCAGAACATCGCATCGTCACCAGTGGTGGATCAGCATCCTGGTCAGATCTCGCGCTTTACCTCATTGCTCGTTTTTGCGGCCAGGAAGAAGCACGTTGTATCGCCAAGGCTTTCCTGTTCGGTGATCGAAGTAATGGACAACTCCCATTTGCTGCAATGGCGCGTCCAAAACAACATAATGACGCCGTCGTTACCAAATGCCAGGTCTGGATAGCTGAGAACTATGCACTGCCCAATCCGGTGATGCGTATGGTGGAACGTTCCGGCTTGGCATCCAGAACATTTGTCAGGCGCTTTAAAAGCGCGACAGGATATGTGCCACTCGACTATGTGCAGACGCTGCGCATAGAAGAAGCCAAACAAATGCTGGAAGCTAGCAACGATCCCATCCAGGAAATTGCTTTAGACGTTGGTTATGACGACCCTAACTCTTTCAGGCGTTTGTTCAAACGGAGCACAGGTATCAGCCCAAGTGAATATCGGCAGCGTTTTCAATCTGTCTCAATATCATAAACTTGTAAAAAAAAACAAAAACAGCTCTTTGTTGCAGGTAATGTTTGACAAGAAATCTTAGTGTCCATTAAAAAAATATAACATAGATCAGATAAGCATAGATTAAATATTCAAGGACATAATACAGGGTGGCGTTATAAGCCTTGATTTTTTTACCGACAACACGTATTTGATACACAGAGGAAAATATTTTATTCAGAAACCCTACCTTGTCGCCCTCAATATTCCTGGTGGCAGTCGCAGACATAAAAATCCAGGAAAATATTTTATTGATCCAATCGACCAAAAAGAATGTAACGGGACGCTTAATATCCAGAAACAGGATAATCCGGTTTTGTTCAGTCTTGTTTTCTGCATAGTGAATAAACGTTTCATCGAACATCACTGCCTCACCATCCATCCATGAATACTTTTCTCCATCCACACTGATATAACAATCTTCCGAATTCGGTGTTACCAGGCCCAGGTGATAACGTAAGGAACCAGCAAAAGGGTCTCGATGCTTGACCAATCTTGCGCCTGGGGGCAGCATGGCGAACATGGCCCCCTTGACACTGGCGATGGTCGTTAATAGTTCAACTGTTTTTGGACATAGACGGTTAGCGGACGTTAATGATGCCCCATACCATTTCAGATAAAATCTTTTCCAACCTGTACGAAAAAATGAGTTAAAGCCAAGGTCATCGAGTTGATCAGAAGCCTTGATTTGAGAGGCATCATTTAAACTAATCGCTTCATCTCGAATCGCCTTCCAGTTTTTCTCCAGTATTTTAAGCTCAGGAAATTTGTTCACATCAATATAAGCGGAATTCTTAACGCTTGAAAAGGCATAAAATAAACAGTTTAGCGGCGCAAAAATATTCGAGTGATCCGTAATGACACGACTGAGCCTTTGATGTTTAACCAAGCCTCGGTTTTGAACATATATCCCACAGATTATAAAAATAACTAAAATCGTGATCCCCACAATATTTCTCCATTAGTTAATTTCACACATAACAGCAACATCAACGATGCCAACTGCCTGGTAATACATGTATTACTAGACTTTTTTTTACAGACTTAGTTTCATGACAACATCAAAGATTGGCAATTTTTCCCGTAGACGTTCTGGAAAAAAGGGCATGCCCATAAATAGTGAATTTTAGCCATTTATAAAGAATTTCCGTCGGGCTCTGTCCTTTTTTGGACGAACCAAAGCCTGTTCTCTGACAAATTCAATGAGTAAATACCTGCCAAGCTGAAAGGAGTATTAAATTTATTTAACCAATTGTCTTAAATCGTTAATCCCTCTTTCAATCACCCAATCTAGTTAGTAAAAACGATGGAAGCTTACTTACTAATAGCAGACTTTCGCTGTTATATGAATTGCCGTTGGTACGCTGCAACAGCCTATCGAGTATTTTCAAATATATGGAATGGCGCACTTGCAACCTGAATCCCCCATTATCTTATTAAGAATTTCCTCCATCCCGACTTATGCCAAACGCCTTCATCCGATAAGTCATTGTCGATGGTTTAAGACCTAGTAATTCTGCTGCACCGTCATTACCCCAGATTTGCCAGTTAGTGTGATGCAACACTGCAATCATATTTTCTTTTTCCAGTTGGCGGATGGCTGTGTCGGTGACGAAATCGGCTTCATCGATTGCCATCGTTGTGGCAGGCGCTGTGACATACGTATCACCTAGCATGGCTAGGTCCAACCGGGCGCGACTGCCCTTGCTGAGTATGACAGCACGCTCAATCACATTCTTGAGCTCACGGATATTGCCGGGCCAGCTATGGCGTCGTAGTAAATCCACCTGCTGTTTTGACAAACTTAAATGGTCGCGTCCCAGTTCCGCACAGGTGCGCTCGAGGAAGTGCTGCGCCAGTGGTGCAATGTCCTCAACGCGTTCTCGCAACGGTGGCACTTCAATGGGAAAGACACTCAGACGATAGTAGAGATCTTCCCGAAACTGTCCGTTCTTGACTTCTGCCACGAGATCGCGATTCGTGGCGGCAACAACACGCACATTCACCTTAATAGTACGATCATCACCAACACGCTCGAATTCATGCTCTTGAAGCGCGCGCAGTAACTTGCCTTGCTGAGCCATGGGTATCTCGCCAATCTCATCCAAAAACACGGTGCCGCCATCCGCCAATTGCAGGCGACCGATACGGTCACGATGAGCACCTGTGAAGGCGCCTTTTACATGGCCGAAAAATTCACTCTCAAAAAGATCCTTTGGGATCGATGCGCAATTGACCTTGACCAGTGGTTTGTTAGCACGATCACTCTTGTCATGGATGGCTCGCGCCACCATTTCCTTGCCCACACCGGAATCGCCAAGTATTAACACATTGGCAGGTGTTATGGCCACGGCCTCGATCTGCTCCATGGTGCGCTTCAAAGCCTGACTGGCACCGATGATCTCTCCGAAATCGGAGGTGACCTTGATTTCGTCACGCAGGTAGTCACGTTCCAGTTCCAATTGTTCCTTGAGTTGCGTGATCTCCTGATAGGCCACTTCACGTTGGCGTTCGATCTCTTTGCGTTCGGAGATATCTCTGAACACAACCACCGCACCTTGAAGTTTGTCATCCTGCCAGATCGGTGTGCTTGTGTATTCAACCGGTACAGCGCTGCCATCGGTATGCCAGAATACTTCGTTATCCACTCGATGCACCTCGCCATCTTTCAGTGCAGCGTAGATCGGACATTCGTTGCGCGGATAGGGCGAGCCATCCATGTGGGAGTGATGGTGCACGTCATGCGCTTTTTTTCCAATAATGTCATCGGGTTTCCACCCCAGAATCTTCATGGTGGCGGCATTACCGAAGGTCATCCTACCTTCGCAGTCGAGTCCATAAACACCCTCCCCCGCCGCATCAAGGATCAGTTCATGTGTGGTGCGCAGGTGTCGTAATTCTTCCAGTGTCTGGTTGAGTTCCACATCGCAGATAGCGGTCAGGAATAACCATGGCCGACCGTCTTCTTGCGTTACACGCCATGCGGATAACAGCCCCTCGGTGACGTCGGTCGTACCCGTTAACGACACGGGTTTTTCGTGCATGGGAGTGCCGCTATGTAACAGCAGTTCAAGTTGTTCCTTTAATTCGGGTTGCTCATCAAGTGTAAACAATCCATCCAGTGGTATCGCCAGCTCATTTGTTGTCGCTGTCAATTCGAGGCGCGCCAGCCAGGCCTGGCTAGCGTGGTGGCACACGAGTTGTTCATCCAGTGCTGCGATCAAGGTGGGTGAATCCTGAAATGGCCAGGGTACGGATCTACTCATGGGCTTCTCCTCAGTTATTTGAGGATTACACCACAGGTTTTTGTGGACCACAAATACTTGAGGTTTCGATTTTTAATTAACTATTTGTTTTTAATGCATATATTAACTTGGCACGGTCTATGCCATAGGTATGACGTAGCAGAGGAGGAGTTGATATGAATACTAAACAACACAGTTTTCTCATCAATCTGAACAGGGCGCTGATCTTCGTTCTAACGCTGCTTGGCCTGCTGATGGATGGCATACAGCTCTCAGATGTGCCTTGCAGCATCGCCCTCCTCGTGTGGCTGTGGCTACCACTGTGTACCCGCATGGAAGCAAAACTCGTGAGATGGGTCGGTAGTAAAAGCGGTCACGTTAGATCGGCGAATGTATCGCCGCTTGTTTAAACCAATTTACGTTTAACCAGAAAAAGGGGTTAGTCATGAAATTACTCAATGCTGTTACACCTTATGCTCATTGGTTGTTGCGTGCCGTACTGGCCAGTGTATTCGTTTATCACGGCGCGCAGAAGCTTATAAACCTCGAAGGCTTCACACAGATGCTGCCCATTTCATACACACAAACCGTTCTCGTTGCATTGGCGGAGTTGGCAGGTGGTGTGCTTGTTCTATTCGGAGGATTTGGCAACGACCGTCTTGCTGATCTGGCTACTCGTGTCGGTGCGGCCTTGCAAGTGCCTGTCTTGCTTGGCGCGATTGTATTGGTCCACTGGGGCCGCTGGAACTTTGTACCGACGCAAGACTATCCCATGGGCGGAATGGAGTTCCAGGCGACACTTATTCTTGTTGCGCTTTACCTGCTCTTTACTGGAAATCAGGCATTTTGTAATGCATCCGATGCATCGAAAAGACAACTATAAAGACTCAATTATTTAAACACAATCAAAAAAGGAGAATGATATGAAGCAATTATTGACACCCCCGTTCACAGCGATAACCGCCCGCGAGAAGGTCCAGCTTGCAGAGGACGCGTGGAATACCCGCAACCCGGACGTTGTATCACGAGCCTATAGCAAAGACTCCGAATGGCGTAATCGTGATGAATTTTTTTCAGGCCGCGAAGCTATAAAAGAGTTTCTTACACGCAAGTGGGCCAGGGAACTTCATTACCAGCTCATGAAAGAGTTATGGGCTTATACCGACAATCGTATTTCAGTTCGTTTTGAATATGAGTGGCAGGATGCCATCTCGGGCCAGTGGTATCGCAGTCATGGTAACGAGCATTGGGAATTCAACGACCAAGGTCTCATGCGCAGGCGCGACATGAGTGCCAACGACATTCCCATTGATGCCAGTGAAAGACGCATTGGTGTTTAAACATTTTCTATCAACAATTAGTAAGGAATGAATCATGAATAAGATCACTAAAACCCTGATTGCAACACTCGCTTTGACTACCCTGGCCGCGAGCGTCACCGCCGCACTGCCGAATCCTGGCATGCAGGTTGAAAAAGGTCGCACCGCAGTAGTCATTACCGATCCACAAAACGATTTCCTGAGCCCGAAAGGTGTCACCTGGGGTGTTGTTGGCAAGAGTGTCAAGGCTAATAATACCGTGGAAAACCTTGAAATCCTATTTAAGACGGCCAAGGCCAACGATATCCCGGTATTTGTTTCACCACATTATTACTATCCGCACGATCATGGCTGGAAATTCGAGGGCGCACTCGAAAAGCTGATGCACAACATCGGCATGTTCAATCGTAAGGGTCCGTTGGATGTCGTTGGTTTTAAGGGTTCTGGTGCCGACTGGTTGGAACGTTACAAGCCATATATTAATGACGGTAAAACCATCGTCACCAATCCACATAAAGTCTACGGACCGGAAACCAATGACCTGGTGTTGCAATTGCGCAAGCAAGGCGTAGACAAGGTTATTCTTGCCGGCATGTCCGCCAACCTTTGCACAGAATCGCATATGCGCGAACTCATGGAGCAAGGCTTTGAAGTTGCTGTGGTTTCCGATGCCACGGCTGCCGCACAAGTCGAGGAAGGTGATGGCTATGCTGCGGCCCTGGTCAACTTTCGATTCATCGCCAATACAGTCTGGACAACACGCGAAGCCAAACAGGCGATGCAAAACAAGTAATCATTAAACTATCTATCGTAAAGGAGAAAGACCATGAAATATATCGAAGTCTATTCGACAAACAACTGCCCCTGGTGTGTACGTGCTAAGGCACTACTGAAGAGTAAGGGCCTGGACTATGAAGAGATAGATGTCTCTGCAGATACGGAGCGCACACTGGAAATGGTGGAACGATCCGGCCGACGCACTGTTCCACAAATATTTATCGATAACGAACCCGTCGGCGGGTTTGTTGAGCTCTCGGCACTGAATAAGGCAGGTAAACTGGAATAATCCTTTACTATATTTTTATTTTTTGGAGAACACGCATGTTTAAATCATATCTAATCAAACGCAATCTGACTACATCAGCAACAATCCTTGCGTTGGGCATAGTATCTAGTTTGACCATTGGCGTCTCGCCATCGATGGCTTCGACAGATCATGTAAAGCACTAACTCAACTGCTCAACGGGGTCAGGGTAAATAGTATTTTTACTCTGACCTGAATGACACTTATTTAAGGCGATTAAGTCTTTTTTCTGTCATTGCGAGGTACGAAGCAATCTCTAGCTTATATACTCCGTTTCACAGGGATTGCTTCGTACCTCGCAATGACACGAATTCGCTATCTTTTAGAGTAATTCAGCCTTAAGTAAGTGCCATTCTACTCTGACCTGAATGGCACTTACTTAAGCGCAAGCAATTGAATTAAAAATAAAAAGACCGGAACCATGGTAGGCTGTCAATCGCCAAACCCACAACCTGCCAAAAGGAACCGGTCATGCATCAGATTACTCGCCCATCCAACAAACATCAATACCATCGTATCAAGGCTTATAGTAAAAAAAGTAACAGCTATGCCTTCTTCAATTGTCTGACCAGTGACGC
>Ga0209633_10004728_pt1 | contig 12167 bp, 16 predicted proteins | sample Cruoilmetagenom1_FD_187290 | JGI IMG/M metagenome (GOLD analysis project Ga0209633, IMG submission 187290) | Oil polluted marine microbial communities from Coal Oil Point, Santa Barbara, California, USA - Sample 1 (SPAdes) (version 2) | ecosystem: Environmental > Aquatic > Marine > Oil seeps ... | reverse complement strand
CTGATTTTACTGCTGAAGCTGAAGTTGAGTTAAATAGAAAGAAAAGAATCAAACTATTTAAACAAGGTACTACAAAACTTGAAATGGCGAACGATGCAAATAACTTTAAAATAGTTGATGGTGGATTTGTATACCAAGATGCTGATAAAGTTGAAGATGATGAAGTTGCAAATGCAGAACTCAAAACGGCGAAAGTTGCAACTGCACAAGAGAGAAAAGATATGGAGATAGCTTATAAAGTAGCAAGCTTAACAAAATCTAACTGTGTAGTATATGTAAAAAATTCAGCTATGGTTGCTGTTGGTATGGGTATGACTTCAAGAGTTGATGCAGCAAAAGCAGCACTTAGAAAAGCAGAAGATATGGGACTAGATACAAAAGGTTCAGTTTTAGCTAGCGAAGCATTTTTCCCATTTAGAGATAGTATAGATGCAGCAGCGGAAGCTGGTGTAAAATGTGTGATTGAACCAGGTGGAAGTGTGAGAGATGATGAGGTTATTGAAGCTGCGAATGAGTTTGGGATGGCGTTGTATTTCAGTGGTAAACGACACTTCCTACACTAAAAAAGATTGTTTTTATAACGCGTGAAGTTTCCTTGTGCCGTTCAGGCACAAGTTTTCCTTCACTTCTCTTTCTTCATAACTTTATGTTAAAATATTTTAGGAGTAGAAGCTCGATGAGGAAAATTTTTGTATTTATTTTAAAACTAATTGCTTTTTTGCCTATTAGTTTATTAGCTTATAATCTCATTATTGAAAAAGGTATGCTTCCTGAAGCATTAGGTGTAATAATACCAATATTTTGGCTATTATTTTTTAATAAATTTGCTAATTTGATTCAAGAAGCTAATGGAAATAATAGGTTTAAAAAGTTTTTATCATATGTAGTATTATTGATTGCTTTCTTCCCAATGACTTGGACAATATTTGAGTTAACAACTCAAGGTGCTAAGAATAATGAATTAATAGGTATCATAATTCCTTTATTTTGGTTAATTGGTTTTGGAAAATTATCATTATGGATATATGATTGGAGTGTTAAAAAGTACGGAGAAACAGAGAGACAATAAATTAAGTATTTTTAAGAATATTTGAATATTAAATAAAATGATTATTATATACCATTTATTAGTATAAAATAATCCGAAATTTTTACTTATATTCTAAGATTTAGCAAAAAAATACGATTTTTTAATGCAAAAATCTAGTATTTTTTAGTCCTAGTTATGATTACTTGTAATATATACCATTAAAATTGCATTTTGCAATATTTTCAAACCAATCTAATATTTCATGATATGATACTCTTATAAAAAATAAGGGAGTATCACAATGGAAAATAATTCAAAACTTTTACAAAATATTATAGTAGATGATAAAATATTTATCATTCGAGGTATACAAGTGATGATAGATAAAGATCTAGCTGAGCTTTATGATGTGCAGACTGGAAGATTAAATGAACAGGTTAAGAGAAATATAGAAAAGTTTCCCACTGACTTTATGTTTGAATTAACAGAAGAGGAAAAAGAAGAGCTTATCGCAAAATGCGATAACCTACAAAAATTAAAATTTAATCCATCAAAAATAAAAGCTTTTACTGAACATGGAGTATATATGCTATCAACAGTTTTAAAAAGCAATACAGCTACAGAAGTAAGTTTAGCTATTATGAGAACTTTTGTAAAGATGAAAAACCAATCAGTACCATACTTTGACATCATTAAACGACTTGAAAAGTTAGAAACAGAAGATAAAAAGACAAAAGAGTTGTTGCAAAAAGTTGTACAAGTAGTAAGCTCCATGCAAGATATTCAAGATGAAGCAAAAGAGGGTACTAAAAAAATTGGATTTATTAAATAAAACTATTCTAATATTTTATATTTTCCATAAAATCTGCAAACTCTAGAGACTCTGGATTTGATAACAATAGGCAAATCCTTATTATCCCTTTAGCTGTCCAATATATAGTATCTTTATCTTTTACATAATGCTTATTTTTATATATCATAGTTGGGTTTAAAAGCCTTGTAGAGTCTACTAGTAATTCATATACAAAACATATATCAGCTAAATCTTTATTTGAGATAAGTATTTTATCAGTAGGTGTAGATTTTATGGGGATTTGTGTGAAGTTGTAAGAAATAGTGTACATCATTATACCTTTATATATAAAGTTGATAGAAAAATAATATCATTATATAATTTAATAACTTCTTATATAAAGGTATTATTTGAAAAATATTGACACAATGGATAAAGACTATATTGAAAATTTATATAAAAAAATAGGTCAAAAAGTTAAAGAAATAAGAACCAAAAAAGGTACTTCTCAACTGGCTCTTGCACAAGCAATAGGACATAAATCTGTCACAGTAGTATCATGCTGTGAAATATGTCATAAAAATTATCATTTTAATATTGAACATTTGGCTAAGATTGCTTATGTTTTAGATGTAGATATAAATGAGTTTTTGAACTAGTCACAAATTGTGACCAGTTTAAAACTTGAAGTCGCATTTTGCGACTTCAAGCATATCCCATTTTGTGATAACCTAACTTGAGACTTAACTTGACAAATATGTATCTTGTAGGATACAATATTCTTAGTAAAAAATTGGAGTTAAAAGATGGTAAATGATTTTGATATATCACAATATTTAGACTCAAAAGAGATGGATGAACTCTTAAGTGCTATAGGTCATATTGCAAAAGCGAAAGGGATGAGCCAAGTTTCAAAAGATACAGGACTAGGGAGAGAAAGCTTGTATAAAGCATTTGCAAAAGGCTCAAAACCAAAGTTTGATACAGTTTTAAAAGTATTAAACTCTTTAGATATAAAACTAAAAGCAGTTGCTTAATAAAATAAGCTTTACTATTTTACATCTTCAAGTTGTATATCAAAAACCTCACAAATTTGATGAAATACTTTACCAGCTAAATTTATCATCTCTTTTATCTCTTCTTTTGTTGGAGACTCTTTATCGACTACTGGATAGCGTTGCTCTGTATAGTATTTTGAAGCAATAGCAAGTAAAAATATCTCATCCTCTTCAAGATAAAAGTTAGCATTTTGCACTAGTTCATAAAGGTCGATTAGATTATGTGTTTTCTTTATAGGTTTATTATAAAAAGCAAGTATTGATTTTAGAGATTTTTCTAGTGACTGATGAACAACATAGCTAATTGTATCTGTAAAATGATCTGCTTTATAAAGAAGTATTGAACCGTTCAAGTCATGATAAGAATGTTTTAGCCACTCATTAGCAGAGGTTTTATTCACTGTAAAGTACCTTACCATTAGTAAGTATATCTACTTTATAAAAATGGTCATTGGCTGAGTTTAGTGTATCGCTAGATGCAGAAACTATATCAAAACCTATATGATATTTTTGAGTGATACTACGAAGTTGCATCATAGCCTTTGCTTCAAAGTATTTATCTTTTGTATCATCTTTTATTAAAAATAAGTCAATATCACTATTTTCATTTGGAGTTCCATAAGCATAAGAGCCAAATAGTATTACCTTATCAGGATGAAGAGGTTTTAGTTTTTCAATAATCTCATCTTTGATATTTTCAATATCTATCATTATATGTTACCCTTTCATTAATATAGTTTAATTATATCATAAATATTTAAATTTTATTATACTCAACTACTCCTCACACATCTCAATCCCTATTTTTAAAAAGCTAGTTAAAACTGCATTGTCAAAAGTGAGTGTATCATGTAGGTTTTTTTTCATATCATCTAAAATCTTTGTATAGTTTTCGTAAAATTCATAGCTCGGTTTTGGTTTATAGATACAATCTTTTAGTTCAAAATATTTGATGACATTTTTGGTTGTCGTTGGTTTAATGAAATATTCTGTTTGTCTATTTATAGTGTATGGCACGATACTTACTAAAGTCCATTTTGCTAAGTTGTATTGGGCTAAAAAATCTACTAAACCTTCAAAGCCCTCTTTTTTATCTCCATATAAAAGTTCATATATCTCGATACTTAACATATCCTTTTCGTAGGAGTTTAAAGAGGCAATCATATCTTTTAATTTAAGTTTATCAAAAAGTGAAACCATCACTGACTTTTGAATAGTTTTAAAAAAACCATCTACTACTAGATTTGGATTTGAGAAGTTCTCTTTTTTAAGAGCTTCTTTTGCAAACTCTTCTAACTTTTCTGGTTTAAATTTTTTCATCGTAGGAAAAAAGTGTTCATCTTTGAACCCTTTTGGATAGCTACATAAAAACTCTGATTCTAAATCTTTTAATCTTTTTAAATTCATCTCTTCTCTTCAACTTGTATTTTTGATGAGAAATTATATCATAGAATAAAATCAAAAGAGTACACTTTTTGCATAGTAAACACTAGAGTAAACAAAAAAAGGACTTATTTTGTGTGAATATGAAGAACACCTTGAGGAAGATTTTATTATATGGAATGGTACTTTTGGTGTTCGTGATTTTGTAACTATAGGTGAAGTAGACTCTAAAAACAATACTGTATGGTTAGATGAGCCTTATGAGATGGTTGGTCCATTTAGTTTAGATGAACTTTTAGAAACTGGTAAGATTAGTTTTGCTGCTTGTGTTGTGATGTCCGAACAAAAATGGAAAGAGGAACAAAGTATATTACGACAAGAGTCTCACAAAAAGCGATATAAAGCACAGCAACAGTTCCAAGAAGAGATAAATAGGCACAACAAAAAAAGAAGACAATACCATACAAATCAAGAACAACTAAGCCACAAAGAGCATAGGGAACTATTGTGTTTACCTATTGATGGTGTACTTGAAGTATCGCAAATAAAAGCTGCTTATCGCTTAATAGTTAAAAAAGTACACCCAGATGTAGGTGGAACGCATGAGATGTTTATAAAAATCACTCAAGCTCGTGATACTTTACTTGAAAACTAGTATAAAAAGCAGAAACAATTTTCTGTTATAAGTATCTATAACCAATATTACCCTATAATCACTTTTTAAAATCAGATACAATACAAAGAGAATTATGATACAACTAACAAACATTTCAAAACATTTCGGAACTAAAGAACTTTTTTCAAATTTAAATTTTAGATTAAACTCTGGAGATAGAGTAGGGCTTGTGGGGAGAAATGGTACAGGTAAATCAACTTTATTTAAAATGATACTTGATGAAGAACATCCAGATGAGGGTGAGATTTCAATCCCTAAAGGGTATAAAATAGGGGCATTAAAACAACATTTGGAGTTTAGTGAAACAACATTGAGAGATGAAACAGCCTTGGCTTTAAGTGAAGATGATAAGTTTAGTATCTATAAAGTTGAGAAGATATTATTTGGTTTGGGGTTTTCACAAGAAGACTTAGATAAAGATCCATTGTCTTTTTCTGGTGGTTATCAGATCCGTATAAATCTCGCAAAACTGCTTATAACTGAACCCAATCTTTTGCTTTTGGATGAGCCTACAAACTACCTTGATATTCTTTCACTTCGATGGTTAAAAAACTTTTTACAAAACTTTGATGGAGAGGTTATACTTATCACTCATGATAGAAATTTTATGGATGCAGTTTCAACTCACACGATGGGTATAGTAAGAAAAACATTATTTACTATCAAAGGCGATACATATAAGTTTTATGAGCAATTAGCAGCAGATGATGAACATTATGAAAAACAAAGAATCTCTCAGGATAAAAAAAGAAAAGAACTAGAGGAATTTATAGCCAAAAATAAAGCACGAGCTTCAACAGCAGCACAAGCACAATCAAAAGTGAAGTTACTAGAAAAAATGGATGATATGGACTCCATCGTTGAAGAGGTAAATTTAGAGTTTGATTTTAACTACAAAGATACCCCTGCAAAAGTATTACTTGATGTAAAAGATTTAAGTTTTGGATATAAGAGTGACAATATTTTATTTAAAGATATCTCATTTTCTTTAAAAAAAGGGGAAACACTAGGCATTATAGGGAAAAATGGGAAAGGAAAATCAACACTTTTAAATACAATTGCACAAGAGCTAAAGCAAGTTACAGGAACAGTTGATTATCATTTTTCCACATCTTTTGGACATTTTGGACAAACAAATATCGCACACTTAAATCCAAAGAATAGTATCATGGATGAGATTTATGCTGCAAATTCTAAATTAGCAGAATCAACGGTTCGAGCTATTTGTGGTTCCATGATGTTTAGTGGAGATGATGTTAAAAAGAAAATATCTTTACTTTCTGGTGGAGAAAAGAGTAGGGTGATGCTTGGGCAAATTTTAGCAAAGGATGTAAATCTATTGTTTCTTGATGAGCCTACAAATCATCTTGATATGCAATCAATTGATTCTTTGACAAAAGCTATTAAAAACTTTAAAGGTTCTTGTATAGTAGTTACCCATAGTGAAAAGCTTTTAAGAGAGGTTTGTGATAGGTTGATTGTATTTTCTTCGCAGGGTGCAGATTATTTTAATGGAACATATGATGAGTTTTTAGAAAAGATTGGGTGGGAAGATGAGGAGCTTGAACAAACAGCAAAAAAAGCACCTAAAATAAATAAAAAAGAGAATAAAAAACAAAGAGCGTCATTAATACAAGAGAGAAATAAACTTACCTCTCCTTTAAAAAAAGAGGTGGAAAAGTTAGAAAATTCTATTATTGAGATTGAAGATTTGATTGAAAAAAAACAATCAGAACTTATAGTGGCCTCAAATAGTGGGGATAATAGTAAAGTAATAGAACTTTCGTCAATCATAGGAAAACATGAAAAAGAGGTTGAAGATAAGTTTGAACTTCTAGAGGAAACTCAATTAAAAGTTGATGAAATCACAGAACAATATGATAAAAAACTTAAAACTATGTAATGTCTGCATCAAGCTATTACTCTAAATTCAATTCCTTTTAAACTTATTTCTTTATAATTATCTCTTATACAAGGAGATATTTATGAAACTACTTACTTTAGCTACAAGTGTAGCACTATTATCGACAATAAGTTTGGCAAAAGAGCCTCGAACACCAGATCAAATCTTTGCAAAAAAGTGTGCTATGTGTCACACTATTGGGGCACCAGAAAGTGATATGGAGAGAATGAGAATGGTTGCACCTCCTATTGATGTGGCTATGTCTGGTGTTGTTATTACAATTGATGCAGTTGAAGGCCCTTTTAAAGAGGAAGAGATAAAAGAAGAATCTATAGCCTTTTTGAAAGATTATCTATACAACCCAACAGCTGATAAAACAAATTGTGAAGATCAAATTGTAAAAAAGTTTGGAAGAATGCCATCATTGAAAGGGTTTTTATCTCCTGAAGAGTTAGATGTGGTAGTCCCTTGGGTATATGATACTTTTAAACCTGAAAAAGTAAATGGTGAATATGTAAAACATAGTTTATAAATTATTTTATAAACTAACAAATGATTAACAGAACTTTGTTATTATTTTATTACCAACAAAATTAGATTAATCTCCTCCTAAGCTTTTAATCTAGTAGCTAAAGTTGCTTACTTGTTAAGTGACTTTATTCTATAACCAAGGCTTTTTTTTGATTCAATAATATCTTTTCCAAGTAGATTTCTTAAATTCCAAATATGATATCTTATAGCATCAGTTTTTGAGTCACTATCACAAGGGTAACTATTTTTTTCCAGTTCAATACTTGATATAAATTCTCCTCTTTTTTTAACCATATAGTCAAATATTAATAAAGAACGAACACCAAGCTCAATATTTTTATGATTAATAAATATCTCTTTATTAAAAAGGTTGTAAGATATGTTTTTTGTTATTTGGATTGACTCCCTATGGGAATGATAATCTCTTTTTATAAGAGTTTTTATGCGAATTAAAAGTTCCTCTGCATCGATTGTTTTATTAAGAAAATCATCACATCCATTGTGAAAAGATTGGGTTAAAGTATTTTTTCTTGAAGTTAAAACAAGTTTCATTGTTTTGTCTTTATGTTCTTCTAAAATTTTTAAAAGTTCAAAGCCATTTATTTGAGGTACATTGAGATCTAGAATATATAAATCATAAATAGTGTTAAATATTTTGTTTAGGAATTCCTCTCCATTGTAGCAAGTATCAATAACAAAATTTTCTGATTCAAGTAGATCTTTTATACTTTCTTGATAGAGTTTATCATCTTCTAAAAAAAGTATTTTTGTCCCTATCATTTATTATCCCTATGTCTAAAGTATAAAAGCCAAAGAGAAATACTCTTTGGCTTTTTCATATGTTAGAAATACTATTTAAAGTATATTCATAAAGAGTATAGTCATACCCCAACCAAAGTAAACAATCATCCATAAAACCATAATAGCTAATGTATAGTTACCAAGTTTAGTAACGGCAACATCTTTACTACCGTCAAATATACCTTGATTTTTACCAACTTTCCATGCCATTGTTAATAACCATGCAACTCCTACTCCCCCTAAAACCAAGAAAGTAAGAAGAAACATTACAATAGAAGGAATCTCTAAATTTACAGGATAATCATAGATACTATATCCTAATTTTGACATTATATCAAATCTAATAAGCTCTCTCATCCCTGAAATTAATAATGCAACTACAACAAGTACACCTGTAGTGATATAGCTGTTGTTATTTTTGTAAATCATATATAATAAAACAACTACACCAATAACAATTGCTATTGATAAAGGATTTATTAGATATCCAATTTGTAACATCCATAAAACAAATGCAATTGCACTTACAATAAGTCCGAATATCCCTAATTTTGTTCCAAGTTTTGCAGTGTAGTCAATAAATTCTTCACTAAAATCGGGTCGTGTACTTAAAAATCTACTATAATTTTGTAAAAATATTCCAACAACAGGAATAGCTAAACTAACCATAAAAATTAATCTTACAACTTTAACATTCATTGTCCAACCGCTGTTATCAACTACACCATTTGGTGCGTACATATTCATCCAATCATTTGGCATAATTGAAGTTACGGCAAAACTATGCATTAATATTCCAGCAAACACTAAAATGGCAAATGAAACTGTACCTACAAGTTTACCACTACCTTCATGTTTTTTATTTGCATAATAATACCAATAATACATAATATAACCAAGAATTAAAGTGTATATAAATATAAATACCCACATCCCAGATAAAGTATTCGCTACATACCAATTTGGGTCATAAATGACTTGTGTAAATAAAAGTGGTGCAACACCTAAAACGATAAGTATAGAGATACTTATTTTTCCTGTTTGAATCAAATGTGGATTCATTACTTTCCAGATTGGATCACTTTTTTGTTTAAATGTACCGTATATTGATAATCCCATTGCACCTAAAGAGAGTAAAACAAAAGCTATATGTAAAGCCCATGTCAATATATACAATCCTTGAAATACAACTGGATAAAATGGTACTCCTCCTGGATCCCTAAGAGCCATTAATACTGATGCGTCCATAATTCCTCCTTAATATTTCAAAGATACGATATATGCAGCAATAGCATCGTATTCTTCTTCTGGTAATTTTAGTGTTGGCATATATGGAAATGCCCCTTCACCCATAGCATATAAAGTTGCTTTTATTGCATCTTTATCCATCCCTTGTAATCTATCTTTTAATGGTCTGTATTTTCCTGTTTTCTCTAAAGAGTGACAGTTTGAACATGACATTCTTGTTAAAAGTTTTCCAGCTTCAAGTTTATTCTCTTCTGTAATAACTTTTAAATTTTCTGGAACAAATGGATTTACTTGTAATAACCCTTTTTGGGCAATTATAGGAAGCTCACTTTTGATTCCTTTTCCTGGTACATCACGACTAACAATTTGATTTGAATAGATATATTGACCTGCAACATATGGTTTTCTCATCGATTCTCTTAGTTTTTCACCTGGCCATAGTCCACCTAATAGTATCACTACTATCATGAGCGATGCTAAGGGAGTACTTATAAACTGAGGTCTTAAAATAGCTACTAAAAAATAGACTGAGAAAATACCAGTAAGGATAATTCTATCTTTAATCACTTCATCTTTTGTTACATTAAATACAGCATGTGCATTATCAGGTAATGTTCCCATATACCACATAAAGAAGAATATAACTACAAATCCACCTAACATACTAACATAACCCATTTTTTTTGTAAGTTCTTTTGAAAGTTCTAAATTTTCTTTTTTCATAGCACTAGAGATAACCATACCTATAACACCAGAAAGCATAATCATAAAACCAATTCGTAAGAACATATGTGGAAATGTATTTATTCCAAAAAATGCATCACTTGCACTTCCTGTTGCATAATAAGCCTCAGTTCCTGGCCACATCATAAAACTTATGATACCAATAATAAGTGCCAAGGTTCCTACAGATGCTAAGGCAAATGAAAATGTGAGTTTCAGATGTGTTTTTTTATCTATTTTGTCCATAAAGTAAACAAGGACAAATACCCCTATAACTTCATAAACAAAAAATACCCATTCTGTAGCCCAGACCCATACAAAGTTGTGAATTAACGCACTAATACCCCGTGGACTCGCAGCAGTTGCCGTGTACCAAATACCTGGACCTGTGATGGAACCAAGAACATAAGAGAAGATGAGTAAAAACATACCGTATTTTTTCATATAGGGATAGAGATTACTTCTATCCTCTTTATATGCTTTGTAAGCTAAAAATGCAAAAAGCATTGCAGCACCGACAGAAGTGTGTGAAAATAAGATGTGTATGGTACCTGTGATACCCATCATCCAAGCACTTCCGTATTCTGGAAAATAAAACAGTGGAAATTGTCCTATAATATCCATGAAGCCTCCTTTTTTAAAGTTGACTGTCATTATAAAAAAGAACTGTTAATTATTTGTTAGTTTTATATTTAAGATAACTTAAATTAATTATATTGAAAAGATTTAAAAAATAAGCATGAGGTTATATTTTAAAGTGGATTTGGAGATTTAAGTTTAAAAACTATTTTTAAAACTTTTAAATATTACCTCTTTATGGTTGGTTCCTGTATCGGAGCCTAAAACCATATTGACAAAATTATCATTTAAAAAACTTTTGTAAAACTTTTCTATTTTTGGATAAGAGTAAGTTTCTTTAAAAATAGGATAGATATAAATTTTTGCAAGATAAATTTGCATTAGAATATATAAAGAAAATGTAATAATAATTAATACTTCAATCCCTGTAAAAACCTTAGCAAATAGAATTTTTAGTTTTTCATTGTTTATATATTTTTTAGTAAATTTAAAGATATATTTCCATGAAAAATATATTATGAGAAAATTTACTACAAAAGCAATAAGAATAAGTGTAGTATAAGTATCTGCTTTTGTGATATAAAGTTTTTGTAACAAAATACCTGTAGAACTAGAAAGTTTTGCAGAAAGAGTGATGATAAAAAATATTTTAAAATACTCAAATATTTTAAGATAGATTTTTCTTTGATAGCTATAATAACAGGCAAATATAATAAACAGTGCAAATAAAATATCTAATGTTAAATAATAATTCATTACAAATACCTTTTAAATTATAAAGTTAGATTATACCAAATAAAAATAAATTCATATTTTATTCATCTCAGTATCTTATAATTTTATAAAATATTGAAAGGATAAGTATGAAAAAGATTATTCTATTATCACTAGCTTCAATTATTACTGTAGCTTTATTTATAGGATGTACAAATTTTCAAAGTTATATGGAACAGTCAAGTACACAACAAAGGTTAGGATAGTCTACCAAACTATAGGTTCTTTATCTAAACTTTGTAAGATAGTATTTGTTTGACTAAAATGTTTACAACCAAAAAAACCTCTATAACTTGAGAGTGGGCTTGGATGAGGTGCAGTTAAAATATGATGTTTTGTTGTATCTATAAGTTTTGATTTCTTAATAGCAGGTGCACCCCAAAGTATGAATATAATATTTTCTTTATTTGTAGATATATATTGGATAATATTATCTGTAAAAATTTCCCAACCTTTTTTTTCATGTGATTTTGGTTTACTATCTTCTACCGTTAAAATGGCATTTATGAGTAATACTCCTTGATGTGCCCAAGGTGTTAAATCTCCATCAAGACAATTACTATTTCCTACATCACTTATAATCTCTTTTAAAATATTTACCATAGAGGGTGGGTTTTTGATATGATTTGGAGTTGAGAATGCCAACCCTTGTGCTTGACCTTTTTGAT
>Ga0209633_10004727_pt1 | contig 12168 bp, 10 predicted proteins | sample Cruoilmetagenom1_FD_187290 | JGI IMG/M metagenome (GOLD analysis project Ga0209633, IMG submission 187290) | Oil polluted marine microbial communities from Coal Oil Point, Santa Barbara, California, USA - Sample 1 (SPAdes) (version 2) | ecosystem: Environmental > Aquatic > Marine > Oil seeps ... | reverse complement strand
TAAAGTTTTGCTCTTCGGCAACCAATTGAATACATTCGACTATCCAGTCAATTGAATTAACTAGGGTTCCATCCCAGTCGAAAATAATTAAGTCATAGTCACTAATCATAATGTTTTTAAGAACGTAGTTAGCTCTTTGTCTAAAGGTGCTTTAAATTGGTATTTTTTATTGGAGATAGGGTGTACAAAACTGATTTCGCTTGCATGTAAAAACAACCGTTTAAGCCCCTGCTTGCCTACATCTTTATATTGTATAGCTGAAGAATAACGCTCGTCACCCGCTATTGGGTGGCCTAAATGTTTTGCGTGAACACGAATCTGATGGGTTCGCCCCGTTTTAGGTGATGCAGACACTAATGTTGCACTACGATACGATGTTATTTTTGTAAATATAGTCCGCGATGGTTTACCATCAGGGTGAACTCTGACACGGTGTTCGCCGCTAGCTAATGTGCGTTTTTCCAACGGCGCTTTAACCGTAATTTCAGATTGATGTATTGCCCCTAAAAGAAGCGCCGTATAGGTTTTATCAACCAATCTGCTTCGCAATAATGATTGCACCGCATTGAGCATTTTTCTGTTTTTGGCAATCAATAAGCAACCCGATGTGGCTTTATCAATACGATGAATCAATTCTATAAATTTTTCTCCTTCACGTAAGTAACGTAAAGCCTCAATAACGCCATAACTTGTGCCTGTGCCACCATGAACGGCTAAGCCAGACGGTTTATTCAAAACGATAAGGTCACTGTCCTCAAAAATGATTCTTGATTCAATTAAAGAAAGAATACTTGAAGATGGCTTATGGGCAGGTTTATCCAGCACTTTAACGGGGGGCACTCTAACTATATCCCCCAATTTCAAACGATAAACGTTTTTAATGCGCCCCTTGTTAACGCGTACTTCACCACGACGAATAATTTTGTAGATATGGCTCTTAGGAACACCTTTCAAGAAAGATAATAAAAAGTTATCCAAACGCTGCCCTTCAGCGTTCTCACTCACCTCAACAAGTTGGACTGTTTGCTGTAACTCGGTTTTCATTAAATTTTCTAAGTTTCCCGCTTATCTGATTGATGTTACTAGAATTTGTTGCTATAGTCCGAACTACATATATGGTCTAGCAATATGTTTGCCATATAATGCGGATGCTGTTTAAAACAGTTTGATTCGTAAACAGAATCTGAATGGTCAGAAGAATTCCCTGACATTCAAACAGGGTTTTTTTCGCTCAACCCAAGATGAGCGACTAGATTTGCCCGCAAATACCAGATATTAAATGGACTTTACAAAAACTAAGCTCATCATAAATCAAAAAAGCTTTAAAGTCAGAGTCTTGAGAAACAATATACTTACTAAATAATCACTTGAAAACATTCAAATTTATACAAAGTAATGAAGCTACATAAAAATTCTCATGTTCAAATGATGTCTGTACCCTGCGTGGTAGTTGGGATACAACAAAATGAAAAGAATGTTAATCAATGCAACTCACTCGGAAGAGTTGAGAGTTGCGCTTGTCGATGGACAAAAATTATACGACCTTGATATAGAGGTTCCTGCAAGAGAACAAAAAAAATCTAATGTTTACAAAGGTGTTATCACTCGCGTAGAAAGAAGTCTAGAAGCTGTTTTCGTTGACTATGGTTCAGATCGCCATGGTTTTTTACCGTTTAAAGAAATCTCTGGGTTTTCAATAGGCCTTGATACTGTTGATATCAAGGATAAAAGCCTGATTAAAGAAGGCCAAGAACTCGTTGTACAAGTTGAAAAAGAAGAGCGAGGCAACAAAGGCGCTGCTTTAACCAGCCAAATTAGTCTTGCCGGTAGTTATTTAGTACTGATGCCAAACAACCCGGGTGCCGGTGGTATTTCGCGTCGTATAGATGGCGAAAACAGGTCAGCTTTACGTGCCGTTTTAGATCAATTAGAGATTCCAGAAACCATTGGCCTGATTGTTCGCACAGCGGGTGTCGGTAAATCTGTTGAAGAACTACAGTGGGACCTTAATTACCTAACACAGCTATGGGATGCGATTAATGTTGCTTCTGAAGGCCGTAAAGCGCCCTATTTAATCTTCCAGGAAAGCAACTTTGTTATCCGCTCTATTCGTGATTACTTACGTGCAGATATTGATGAAGTGCTAATCGACAGCGCTGAATCCTTCAATTTAGCACGTGACTTCATGCAGCAAATTATGCCGCAATATCTATCCCGCGTTAAATTATACGAAGATACCGTCCCCCTATTCACGCGATATCAAATAGAGAGTCAAATAGAAACAGCCTATGGGCGTGAAGTACCCTTACCTTCTGGCGGTTCAATTGTCGTTGACCCCACAGAAGCGTTGACCTCTATTGATATTAACTCAGCCCGAGCTACGAAAGGTGCAGACTTTGAAACAACAGCGCTTAATATAAACCTTGAAGCGGCCGATGAGATTGCTAGGCAACTGCGTATTCGTGATATGGGTGGTCTATTTGTTATCGATTTTATCGATATGGGTCCTAGCAAAAACCAACGCATGGTCGAAAACCGTATAAAAGAAGCCATGAAAAATGATCGCGCTCGTATCCAGTTTAGTCGGATTTCGCGTTTCGGTTTATTGGAAATGTCGCGCCAACGTATTCACTCATCGCTAACTGAATCAAGCTTGCCCGTGTGTCCACGTTGTCATGGCCAAGGCACTATTAGAAGCGTTGAGTCTCTTTCATTATCTGTTATTAGAATTCTTGAAGAAGAAGCAATGAAGGACCACACAGCACGCGTTATTGTTCAATTACCAGTTGATTGCGCGACCTTCGTATTAAACGAAAAACGAACTGAAGTGACTCAAATTGAAAAAACTCATAATGTCACCCTTGTTATCGTTCCTAACAAGCACTTAGAAACACCGCATTTTGAAATTGAACGAATCCGTACTAAAGAAGTGCAAGGTGACACATTAGCGAGTCATGATCGTGCTCCGATAGAGAACAAACGAGCCATTCAGCCCTATCAACGTGATCCTGTTACACAACAAAAAGCCGTTGTGCAAAACGTGATGCCAGCAACTCAACAACCTGCGCCAAAAGTGGTAGAAAGTGAAGGGTTCTTAAAACGCATGATCAGTAAAATATTACCGATTTCTACCAGTGAAGAACCGGTTAAAGAAAAACCGAAGCAAAACACAAGGTCACAACAAAACAGGCAACAACAACGTCCAAAACAAGGCGACGCTCAAAACCGTAACCGTAATAGAAACCGTAATAGAAATAAAAACGCATCGCAAAACAAACAAGGTCAACAAAATAAACCTGATCAAAAACAAAATCAGCCTGCTAAACAAACTGAGAAAAACGCTACTGAAACTAAGCAGCAAGCTAACGCACGCCCGGATCAAGCTAAGCAAGATGCAAATAGCAGCGATAAGCCGCCAGCACGTAAACGTAGAAGAACTAGGCGTCCAAATAATAATTCCGAAAATTCAACACAGAAATCGGCAGATACTTCTACAGTTATAGCCAATTCCTCTGAATCAGCAAAGCCAGTGCCAACTGAGAAGTCAGCTGTTAATAAATCAACACCTGTAAAAAGTACACCGGAACCTGTTAAAGCTCAGACCAAACCTGTTAAAAATAAACCATCAGCAAAAGCTGAGAAAACGGCAAAACCAGAAGCTAAAAGAGCTGAATCGCCTAAAGTTGAAAAGCCTAAAACTGTGGTTAAACCAGTCGAAACAACCAAAGCCAAACCTACAGAAGCAACTAAATCGACTGAAGAGCCTAAAGAGCCAGCTAAAGCCACTCAGGAAACTAAAGCGCCTAAAACTGGTGTTAGGCACCCTCGCCGCAGAAGGCGTACTGCTGTAGCAATAGCAAAAGCGCCAGAGGCTGTTAAAAAGCCAATTAGTACTGTAAAGTCACAAGAAAATACGGCGCCTCAAAAGAAGGTATCTACTGATGGTTCAAGCTTAATAGAAAAAGCGGTTAGTAAACCCAAAAGTACAGATACAACGAGTTAAGATCATTAGCTTGTTAAAACGACAAAGCCCGGCAATAGCCGGGCTTTTTAATTGGCGGAGAGACAGGGATTCGAACCCTGGATGGGCGTTAACCCATGCTAGTTTTCAAGACTAGTGCATTCAACCGCTCTGCCATCTCTCCAGATTTAAGCGGTTATTTGTATTGTGAACCTTGAATTTCTCAATACAGGCGGCATATTACTTAAATATGGGAGTATTTTCCAGTAGAATTAGCAAAAGACTTGAAGTATTTTTATTTAGACGTACGATTGAACTTAATCCAAGTTCTTTAATCCTATGTAGTAGCATTTATTTATTTTTAATGAGGTATTCAGATGAATCAATTTAATCAATCAGTAACACGTAACGAACAAAGTATTTTAGAGACTAATAAGGTATTAAAAAATACGTATATTTTATTAGCTTTAACACTCTTGTTCAGCGCTGGAACAGCTGGCTTGTCCATGGGCCTTAACTTGCCGCATCCTGGGATGATTGTTACGTTAGTGGGTTATTTCGGTTTGTTGTTTTTAACAACTAAATTAAGAAATAGTTCTTGGGGAATTCTTTGTGTATTCGCCTTAACCGGCTTTATGGGTATGACACTAGGGCCTATCTTAAATATGTATTTGAATGCGTTTTCAAATGGTCATCAGTTGATCATGACGTCGCTAGGTGGAACCGGTGTTATCTTCTTGGGCTTGTCTGCTTATGCATTAACTACTAAAAAAGATTTCAGCTTCATGGCTGGATTTTTAATGGTGGGTATTTTGGTCGCTTTCTTAGCAGGCATTGGCGCAGTTGTTTTTAGTATCCCAGCGTTATCGCTTGGTGTATCTGCCATGTTTATCATGTTGATGTCTGGCATGATTTTGTATCAAACTAGTGCAATTATTCATGGTGGCGAAACTAATTACATCATGGCTACAGTTTCTTTGTACATTAGCTTGTTTAATTTATTTACTAGCTTATTACACATTCTTGGTGCAATGAGTGGTCGCGACTAAGCTTCAACATTAAGCATAAAAAAGCCCCGTTAATGCGGGGCTTTTTTATGCTTATGTTTTTTGTTCTAAAGCGTGATTCTTTTTAATCCGCCCATGTAATGTCGCAATATATCGGGCACCTCAATTGAACCATCTTCTTGCTGATAGTTTTCCATAACGGCAATTAACGTACGCCCTACGGCTAGACCAGAACCATTTACGGTGTGAACCAGTTCAGGTTTGCCCGTGTCTGGATTACGCCAGCGGGCTTTTAAACGGCGCGCCTGAAAGTCCCCAAAATTACTGCAAGATGAAATTTCACGGTAAGCATTTTGCCCAGGCAACCAAACCTCAAGATCAAATGTTTTTGTAGATGAAAACCCAGTGTCGCCGGAACATAACAACATTAATCTATAAGGCAGATTGAGTGCTTGTAAAATCTTTTCAGCGTCGCTTGTGAGTTGTTCATGAGCCGCTTCAGACTCCCCTGCTTTGACAATCTGAACCAATTCGACCTTCTCAAACTGATGTTGTCGAATCATTCCACGAACATCGCGACCGTACGCTCCTGCTTCACTTCTAAAACAAGGCGTATGTGATACAAACTTAAGCGGCATGTCATCAGCGCTAATAATTTCATCTCTAACCAAGTTGGTAACAGGCACTTCTGCCGTTGGAATTAAATAGTAAGGTGACTCATCGCCTATCTTAAACAAATCTTCTTCAAACTTAGGTAATTGCCCTGTGCCCAGCAAACTTTCTTTATTAACGAGATAAGGGACATAGGTTTCACGATAGCCATGGTTATCCGCATGCGTATCCAGCATAAACTGAGTTAGAGCCCGTTGCAGCCTGGCTACGGAGCCTGATAATGTAACAAAACGTGAACCCGCAATTTTTGCACCGGCTTCAAAATCTATTCCTTCAAGCCGTTCACCAAGCTCAACATGGTCGTGAACTTCAAAATCATACTTTTTAGGTTCGCCCCACGTCCGTACAAGCTGGTTTTGCTCTTCATCTTTGCCATCTGGCACTTCAGCGGACAATATATTCGGCAAGGTAAGTTGAATAGCTAAAAGTTCAGCCTGTATTTCATTCAATTCAGCTTCTGCCGCTTTAAGCTCATCACCTAATTGTGAAACGCTATCAAGTAGTGGCTGTATATCTTCACCTTTGGCCTTAGCCATTCCAATTGATTTGGAACGCGTGTTACGCTCACTTTGTAATGTTTGTGTTTTAACTTGAATGTCCTTACGACGACTTTCAAGGGAATTAAGTAATGCCACGTCCAAATCAGCACCATGACGGTTCATTTCTAGTTTTACATTTTCTGGATTTGCTCTTAACAACTGTGGATCTAACATTAATACTTTCCTTTAATTGGGTGACATTATTTATGTCGATATTTAAAATTGTCTCGCTATTAATAAACCTGCCCAGGTAGCCACTACACAGAGTACAACGCTGACGATGACATTCATCATCGATTTGAATAAATGACCTTGTTCGAGCAATAACACGGTTTCAATAGAGAACGTTGAAAACGTTGTAAACGCGCCTAACAATCCCACTAATAAAGCTGCCTTCATTTCTGGAGAGACAGAGTAACGTTGTAAAAAGAGCTGATAGAGTAACCCCATCAACAACGACCCTATAACATTGACAACAATCGTCCCGTAGGGGAAATCACGTCCGAAACCATTATAAACTTGGCTAGACAGTAGAAAACGTAAAACAGCACCGATTGATCCGCCGGCAGCAATCGCTAGTAATTGGTTCATGTATTAATAGATGCCATAAAACTTTGCATTTTACTGGTATTAGGCGATTCAATCACGCCTTTTTCTGTGACGATGGCCGATATTAAAGACGCGGGTGTAATATCAAACGATGGATTTAAGACATTAATGGTCTCAGTGTCATATGCAGCAGAAAGCACTTCATCAGCACCCCGCTGTTCTATTTCAATGTCATCACCGCATACAGCACCTATATCTATCGTTGTAGTTGGTGCAACGACCATCATGTTAACGCCATGATGTTTCGCTAAAACAGCTAACGAATACGTGCCAATTTTATTTGCAATATCGCCATTTAAACAAATACTATCGGCACCAACAATTAACCAATCAACATCACCATTCAACATGTTAGAAGCCATGGCACTATCTATTAATAACGTAGCGGGTATCTTCTCTTTTTCGAACTCCCAGCGGGTTAACCGTGCTCCTTGGTTCCAAGGGCGTGTTTCACCAAAATAAATTCGTTTTATTAAACCATGTTGATATGCCCAGCGAATAACACCTAACGCGGTGCCATAACCGCCGGTTGCTAATGCCCCAGCATTACAATGAGTGACGACCGTTGCCCCTTCTTTAATTAGGTCGCCCCCTATTGCCGCCATTCTTTTATTGGCTGAAATATCATCTTCAAGCCATTTATGCGCCCAGTTAAGGAGGTTTTCTTTTGGGTTAATGACTTGCTTTGCAGCATTAAGAGCATTTGCTAAATTAACCGCCGTAGGTCTGGCAGAAGCCAATAATTCCAGTTTTTCATTAAACATTGAACTAAAGTGACTGTCACTGGCTTCTTGAGAAGCTAATACAGCGCCATAAGCTGCTGCTATACCTATTGCTGGCGCACCACGAACAGCCATATCTCTTATAGCCTCATAGAGTGCTTGCGTGTTATTAATATGAAGATATACTTCCTCATTTGGTAAGCGCCGCTGGTCTAATAATGTCACGCCATTTTCTTGCCAGCTAACTGGCCGTATGCTGTCGTACAATAAATTTTCTTTAGTTAACATCTTATGCAAAATACTCATCAAATTAATGCTCGTTGGATTATAACGGTAGACAGCGAAAACACCGTACTTGAAAATCATGCTTTGATTATCCAAGACGATATTATTCTTGATATTTTGCCGCAGGCTGATGCTATTAAATATAAATGTGAAGACGTTTCTGATTTAAATGAGCATGCTGTTTTTCCAGGCTTGATAAATGCCCATACACACGCGGCGATGAGTTTATTAAAAGGATTGGCCGACGATATTCCATTACAAGAATGGTTAAATGAACACATATGGCCAGCAGAAACGGCCTTGGCGGACGAAGAATTCGTCAACGACGGTGCCGAGTTAGCTATTGCCGAAATGATAAAAAGTGGCACTACCTGCTTTAACGATATGTACTTTTTTATTGATAAAACGGCTGAAGTGGTCGTTCAATCAGGTATAAGAGCGTGCCTTGGTATCCCCATCATTGACTTTCCTACGCGCTGGGCTAAAGACCTACCTGAATACATTAGCAAAGGCTTAGCCGCTCGAGAGCGCTATAACAACGATAAGCTACTTAGCTTTACTTTCTCACCACACGCGCCTTATACCGTGTCCAACGACTCATTAAAAACCATCCAACCAATAATGGATGAATTAGGCATGCGTATGCACATGCATGTTCACGAAACTGAATCAGAGGTTTCTCAAGCGATTGCAAAAAACGGCATGAGCCCTCTGGACCGGCTTGATGATTTAAATCTATTAAGCCCTGACTTAATGACTGTGCATATGACCGCACTCAATGATGCAGATATTAAAAAGCTAGCAATGCACGGCGTACACGTTGTACATTGCCCAGAATCTAATTTGAAACTGGCCAGTGGTAACTGCCCAGTAACAGCGTTAACTAATGCGGGTGTTAATGTTGCTTTAGGTACGGATGGCTCAGCCAGTAATAATGATTTAGACATGTTGGGCGAAATGCGAACAGCGGCCCTGCTCGCCAAAGGTGTCACGAAAAAAGCGGATGCATTACCTGCATACTTAGCGATGCGAATGGCCACTATTAATGGTGCAAAAGCACTGGGTTTGGATGATAAAATCGGCTCTCTTGAACTAAACAAACAAGCGGACATTGTAGCGATTGATTTAAACATCATAGAAACTCAACCCGTTTACGATGTTATTTCAACGCTGGTTTATTCTGCAAACAGGTCTCAAATAAGTGATGTGTGGGTCGCAGGGAAACAACTTTTACAGCATCACGAGCTTACGACCTTAGATACTTCTGAATTATTAGAAAAGTCTAAACATTGGCAAAAGAAAGTTTATCCATTCCATCATCAATCCTATTAAAGCGGTGTAAAATATAGCTCATGACTGAAACTCAAAAAAATGTAGACCCGTCCGAAATCGAGAAGTTTAGCTCAATGGCTAGCCAATGGTGGGACCCTGAAGGCGACTTCAAAACACTCCATCAAATTAATCCATTACGCCTTAGGTTAATTGATAAGACCATTTCACTGAAAGACAAGCTGATTCTAGACGTAGGATGCGGTGGCGGCATATTGTCTGAATCAATGGCCTCTAAAGGGGCAAACGTGACCGGTATAGATCTAGGAAAAGATCTGTTGGATGTGGCGGATTTGCACAGTTTAGACACAGGGGTGACTGTTAACTATCAACATATTAGTGTTGAAGAGTTAGCAAAAAAACAGCCCGCGAGCTTTGACTCTGTAACCTGCATGGAAATGCTTGAGCACGTACCCGACCCTTATTCAATTATTGAGTCGTGTGCTAGCCTAGTTAAAGATGGCGGATATGTGTTTTTATCAACATTAAACAGAAATCCAAAGTCATACCTTCTATCTATTGTCGGTGCTGAATACATTCTGGGCATGTTGGCCAAAGGCACCCATGATTACAATAGTTTTATCAAACCGTCTGAGCTAGCAGGTTGGGCTAGAAATGCTGGGTTGGAACTCGTCAACAGTAAAGGTATCGAATATAACCCCATCAGCAAAAGCTTTACTATGACGGACGATATTAGCGTTAATTACATCTGTGTATTCAAAAAGAACGTTGTTTAATGAGTTTAACCTTGGATTCTTCGTCTATTGAAGCCGTTTTATTCGATTTAGATGGCACCCTATTAGATACTGCACCCGACCTTGCATCTGCTTTAAATTACACACTAAAACAAAGGATGTCGGAAACATTAGATTTTCCGCTGGTCCGACCTTACGTTTCATATGGTGCTGATGGCCTGATTGAGCTTGCTTATGGCCAGCAACTTGATACCGAACAATATCAACAGGTTAAAAAAGAGTTAATCGCTTTTTATAAAAACAACATCGCCGAACAAACACAATTATTTGCAACATTGGACGACGGCCTTACACACCTAGAAAATAACGATATTAAATGGGGTGTTGTGACCAATAAGCCCGACCACTTAACTACGCCGTTACTAAAGGCTTTAAATTTATACGAAAGAGCGAGTTGTATAGTCAGTGGTGATGAAGTTAAACACACTAAACCCCATCCTGAATCGATCTATATGGCTTGCGAACAAATAGCAATAGCACCTGAAAACGTCGTTTATATTGGTGATGCCGAGCGAGATATTCAAGCTGGCAATTCAGCAGGAACAAAAACAATAGCCTGTGAGTATGGCTATATTCCAGCCACTGAAGATATAAAAAACTGGCAAGCTGATGCTGTAGTAGAACAACCTCAACATTTATCTACTTGGTTAAAAAGCCTTCAATAAAACGTATGAATACCGCTTTAAACGACATTTTATTACGCTTTCAAGGCATCACGGATGAAGACCTAGTATTAATTGCCAGCGGCTTTTTGATAGGCGTAATCATAGTTTACCTTTTTATGTCACGCTCTATAACGCGGCTTACAAAACAAGTGATCGCTTATGAAACGCGGTTTTCGGTTGAAAAAGAGTTAGAACAAAAGGTAAAAGACAATCAAGACGATTTAGTTCAACACTTTAGAGACTCTTTCTCTGCCTTGTCTGGAAAGGCATTAAAAGATAACAACGAAGAGTTTTTAAAACTGGCCCGTGAAAACTTCAGCAAGCAACACGCCACGTCAGAGCATTTATTGTCTGAAAAAGAAAAAGCATTTTCAGACATGGTGAACCCCATTAAAGAAGTGCTTAAACAAACTGACGAGCAATTAAAAAAGTTAGAAGCAGATCGGCAGCAATCTTATGGTTCAATCAGTCAATATTTACAAAACATGACTGAATCACAAGCCCAATTACAGCTTGAAACACGTAACCTTGTGCAAGCGCTACGCCGCCCAGAAGTGCGTGGGCAATGGGGTGAGTTAACGCTTAAACGTTTAGCTGAGTTAGCCGGCTTAGTTGAGCACTGTGATTTTTTTGAACAAGAGCACCTCAACACAGATGATGGCGCGTTAAGACCAGACATGATTATTCGCATGCCAGACCAGCGAGATATTGTTGTTGATGCAAAAACCCCCTTGGACGCGTACCTAACAGCAACAGAACAAACAAACGATGAAGAACGGCAAGTACACCTTATACGTCACGCTAAGCAAGTTCGTGCAAGGGTTAAAGAGTTATCTCAAAAATCGTATTGGTCGCAATTTAAAAACACACCTGACTTTGTTGTGTTGTTTATCCCAGGAGACCAATTCTTAAGCGCAGCACTTGAAATAGACCACGCATTGTTAGAAGACGCACTGGCACAACACGTGATTCTAGCAACACCAACGAGCTTAGTAGCCCTCCTACGGGCCATAGCATTTGGTTGGCGACAACAAGCCGCAACAGAGAATGCTGAAATAATTCGAGAGTTAGGCGAAAACATGTACTCACGACTCTCTACTTTTGTAGAGCATATGGCCAAGGTAGGTAATTCCTTGGATAAAAGCGTCGACCATTACAACAAAGCCATTGGTTCCTTAGAGCGTCAAGTGTTCCCCAATGCCCGTAAATTCAAAGAGTTAGGCATCGAAAGTAGGAAAGAAATTACTGAAATTGAACCCATTGCCAAAACCGCACGTAAGCAAACTATTGTTAATAAATTATAAAATGACTAAACCCATAGCTGTTTCAACCCTCGATAAAGAAGACATTAATCTAACTGGAAAGGTTTACCTTGTAACCGGTTCAACCGGTGGCTTAGGCCGAGCCACATCATTGGCACTAGCTAAACAGGGAGCAACGGTTATTCTAAGTGGGCGGAATGAAAAGAAACTAAACCAACTTTACGACCAAATCGAAGAAGCAGGCTACCCTACTCCCGCTATACTTCCTTTTGATTTAGAACAACAAGATGACAAGCTTTATACACAACTAATTCATTCTATATACAATGAATTCAAACAGTTAGACGGACTTGTTAATGCGG
>Ga0209633_10004726_pt1 | contig 12169 bp, 8 predicted proteins | sample Cruoilmetagenom1_FD_187290 | JGI IMG/M metagenome (GOLD analysis project Ga0209633, IMG submission 187290) | Oil polluted marine microbial communities from Coal Oil Point, Santa Barbara, California, USA - Sample 1 (SPAdes) (version 2) | ecosystem: Environmental > Aquatic > Marine > Oil seeps ... | reverse complement strand
CCCGGTCTGGGGACGGTTGGGGACTGGTTTGGGGGGACGGGTTTGCGGACGGGTCTGAGGGGACTGGTCTGGGGGATGAGGCCGGCGGCTTAGGGAGCTTGGCAGCGAGTGAGAAAGTCGACGGCGGCAGCGTTGAAGTCCGCGATTTGTTGCAGGTTTACAGGGTGGCCTGCGTCCAGTCCGACAGTTTCGAGACCGGGAATAACCTCTTCGGCATAGACGCGGTCTGCGCGGAAGCCCTCTTCACGTTCCCCCACAACAAGCAGGGTCGGGGCGCTGATCTTTGCGGCACGTTCCCGCACCGAGGAGTCTGGCACTGTGGAGCGCAGGGTGTGGGCAATGCCGCGTGGATTGGCGAGCCGCGCGTCTGCGAGCAGGTCTGTTTTTACCTGGTCGGGAACATGGCGGATCCCTGAGGGAAAGAGCGGGAGGCGTTCGATGACCTCCATGCCCTTTTGTTCGATGATTGCTGCGAGGCCCCCGACTTCTTTTTTGCGGGTGGCTGACCAATCTGCATTGGCAAAGCTGGAATTTGTGTTTGTGATGATCTGGGCGAGTACCCGGTCTGGATGGTTTAGCGCGTACCGTAGCGTGAGCGCTGCCCCAAGTGACTGTCCGATCAAGATGATTTGTTCCGCGCCGAGTTCTGCGCGGATTTCTTGAAAATGCTGCACATAGCTTGTGGGCGTGTAGGCAGTTTCGTTCTCGGGAGAGGGGGATCTCCCATGCCCGAGTAGTTCCACGAGAACTGGCCGGCAACATGTGCCCAAGGCTTCGAGGTTTGGCGTCCACTGTGCTCTTCCCGAGAGCATGCCATGCACGCAGAGGGCGTAGTGCCCTGTCCCCTCCATGACCTCATAGTGCAGCTGTGTCATTGTGGTGTCCTGTCTTTTTGTTGCAAGGAAAGATTGTCACAGGGAGGAGTGCGGGTTTGGTTGTCGTTTTCGTGGCGGTATCTGGGGCGAATCTGTTTGGTGTTGAGGCTAGGCGAGGTTGCACCCTTGCCGCAGCTGGAGTTCCTGCCGCTACAGGGGGATATCCTGCAATATGGTAGATATCTCTGGGATCAGCCTGCTTTTCGTGTCGTGCTTTTTTGCAAGATCCTGCTGAACGCGTTCCCCCTGCACAAGTCTTCGACCCGGTCTGTTCGCCTGCGACGTTTCCCTGTCGGGGAGAGTCACCTTCAATATGACGTTGAGCTTGATCACCCTGTTGATATTTGCGCCGCGTTTGTGTTGTGCTTGCGCCCGCGGCTTTTTTTGTAGTGGGTATGTTCTGCCGGCGCTTGACATGAGCTTGAGGTGCATGACGGCGTACATGACGGCGTGTGTGAGGGCGTGAGTAAGGACGTTGCTGACGAGGTTTTCTTGTGGGGCTTTTTCTCGACGCGTCTTTTTCGCGCGCGATCCACGTTGCAGAGGATGCGAGATGTCGACGACTTGCGTGCACGAATCGGCGTGCAGCGTGAAGAGAAAACCGGGTGAACTCGCTGCTTTTTGCTTCTTGATTTTCTTTTTCTGGAAGTTTTTCTGCCGTGTTATTATAAGGAAATATGGTTTTTTAATATGAAATAGTATGGATTTTTGACTTATCTGAAATATTTTGTATCGTTCTGTTTTTTGTGAGATCGAGTCTTTGACTAGAGGTGCTGTTGTAACGATTTGTCTGGTGTAGTCTTGGAAATCTCGGGTGTGTTGCGGGCCTGATGTATGCAAGGTGACATACGAGTTGGGCTGGGAATATGAGGGTGAGCGAGTAAGAAGAGAAGACAAGCGGAAGAACGTCGATTACGGTTTAAGTGTCCGTGGTATGTGTTTTCTGATTGCGGATCTTTTGTGTGGGCAGTACCGGAGGAGTGGGAGGAAATAGAAATGGGCCAGCGGGGTGTCACTATGTGCACGCGGGTTAGAGTAAATGGCCTGATTTCTGTGGTTGGGGCGCTTGGCGCGACATTGGGGCTTGCCGGGATTTTTGAGGTGAGAACGCCGTTTCCGGATCAGGATTTTCGTGAAGCGCAACGCCAAGAGGACATCAATTCTCAGAACAGGTTTCCGGAAGACTCGAGAATGGAGCGAAGAACCCGGGAGGGAAAACCCAGTTTTGTCGCAGAAGAAGGCGAAAAGAATCTTGCACATGGCAGCATGCTGCAGAGCAGTAATGTGACCGCTGTATTTTGTCTTTCTGAAGTCGGGACAGTGATTGGGACGAATCAGTCGGAAATTCTTCTGGGTACGCCTGGTCCTGATGTCATCATCGGTTTCGCTGGAGACGATGAGATTTATGGTTTAGGTGGGGATGACATTATTTGCGGTGGTGCCGGGAATGATCGTCTTTTGGGTGGTGCCGGGAATGATCGTCTTTTGGGTGGTACCGGAGATGACTTCGTCGATGGGGAAGAAGGCGCCGACGAAATGGCAGGCGGAGACGGACAAGACGTCTTGTATGGCGGCCCTGGGGATGATTTTTCCTTTGGTGGTCGCGGTGATGACTGGCTTTTTGGCGCGTTTGGCAGCGACCTGCTCATGGGCGGCCCTGGTGATGACTGGATCTTTGGTTTTGAGGCCGAATCCTATGATGCTGAGGGGTCTGACCGTCTGATTGGCAATGCCGGAAACGATCATCTTTCCGGGAACGAGGGGAACGACCAGCTTTTGGGCGGAGCAGGAAAAGACGAGTTCTATGGGGGTTCTGGCCGGGATATTTGTGACTGGCAAGACGGCGAGCTCGCGTACGGCTGCGAAGACTCCTTTGTCTCCTGGGATGCACAGATGCCAAGGCTCAATGCAGTGCATTCCCAGCTCAAGTGCGGCGCTCCCACCTGATCCGACCTGATCCGGCCTGGTGTGATCCGGTGTGGTGCGGCCTCGCGCGTGAGGGGGAGCTGTGGGCTGTTAGTGTTTGGGGCAGAGCTTGTGCACAAGTGGGTAGGGATTGACCGCGGCACCTCCCTTGGGATGGTTTTCCCAGTGGACGTGGGGTGGGGTTGTGGCGGCGTTGCCGGTGTGGCCAACGTACGCGATGACCTGGCCTGCTTTCACACGGTCTCCTTTTTTTTTCACGTTTCGAGAATTATGCGCGTAGTAGTAGGTGTTGCCCTTTTTGTCGCGTAGCCAGAGTGTGATGCCGCCCAGGCCTCGATCTGTAGGGCTGTGTTTAAAGATCACGCCGTCTGTGACTGCAAGCAATGGTGTGCCCATTGCGGCAAACATGTCGACTCCTTTGTGTTTGCGCCCGCCGCTGCGGGGGGCATGCCAGGAGTCCACGAACGAGACTTTCCCATCCACCGGGCAGTACATTTTTTGGCCTGGTCTACCGGGTCGTGGGGGAGAGGGTGTCGCGGGGTTTTCCGGTGTGTCGGATGTTTGCCCGGGAGAGATCGGCCAGTAGGCGTATTCTTTTTCGAGTGCCTCGACTTGTTCTGCATAGGCGTCGGCGCCCCCACTGTAGTGCCGCAGCGCTTTGCGAGGATTGTCAGATATCCTGTACCGGCAGAGCAGGATTGCGGCACCAAAAATGTTGTCGATCGGATCATGGATATTGGCGATGGCGTCGTTGTTGCCGTCTGTGCCTGCGCCGAACCAGCCCGAAAGATCGCTCACGACTTTTTTGTCGCCGACTTTCACGGATTTGGCGCCTTTGCTCGGGTCCCATTTCCCATCGTCTTCTTGATGTGCCCAGTTTCGTACTGCTATTTGCATGTTGCCGATATAGGGGTCGTCGTTTTCTTGTCCTGTGCCATGTCGTAGTTCCAGGTAGCCGACTGCTGCGAGCGTGGGCCAGCGGATGCTGCAGCCGGTTTCGTGGTTTCGTGCGAAGATTGCGGCTTCCCGATAGGCAGTGAGGATATGGGGCGGTATTTCGCGGTAGGCCCGTTCGGTTGGGGTGAGTTCCCGCGATGAGGGAAAGGGGATAGACGGCACTGTGCCCGAGGCTGCTGCGTCGGGTGAGACTGTCGCAACGATTGCTGCGAGCAGGATGATGCCGAAAATGCCGAGCAGAGGCATGCCCGCGAGAAGAGTGACGAGCGATACCGCTGTGATCGGGTTTTGCGCGCTGCTTTCATCGTCTGTTTCGGCATCGTTGCCCTCTGTTGCGCCGGTTTCTTGGGGGGAGGTTCCCATGAGTGCCAACGCGAGCAGTAAGAGAAGCACTGCTCCTGCTCCCGCGGGGAGCGCTGCGAGGGTGAGGCCCGTGCCCGAGAGCCCGCTCCCAAAGGCAGCCGGCCTGGCCGGGGTGTCCGGCGACATGCTGCCCAGGGTTTCTGCGGCGTGCCAGACCGTGGAAACCCAGACGGGAAGCCCCGAATACAGACCCGAATACAGAGAAGAAGCCGTGTGAACCAGCATACGGACATCTCTTAGGTCATGCTGCTCACGCGCCAGTCGTCTTGTACCCAACTGACGCGAAGCTGGGATTCCCCTCGCACTGTCTTTTTCCCATTTTTTGGGTCGTGCATGAAGAGCGTCCATGTTGCAACAAGGTCTACTTCTGTGTCGTTGTACACCTCTCCAATGGTGAAATCGTCGACTTGTAAAACATGGGTTTGCTGTTCCACCCCAGGCGGGATTCTACGCAGAAGGAGTTGTTCAAGCAGGCCTGGGGTTGCAAAAGCACGCGCCCTTTCCTGGATAATCTCGGGCGTGTCCCCCGGGAGACGTGTGAGATAGGACTGCAAAAAGAGGGCGGCAATGGCTGTGGTTTGGTCGAAACGCGAGAGCCCCTCTTCTTCACCGGCATTGGCGTCCCCGACGTCGGGCAGCAGGTTTTTTGCTTGTTCTCCGGCGTTTTCGAGAGCTTCCGGCGTGGGAACATCGCCCGGTTTTGTCTTCGAAGAAGGGGCTTGGGGATTTTGTAAGGAGATTTTTTGTGGCTTTTCCAGGAACTGTATGCCCAAAAAACCAGTGAGAAGAAGCGCCGCAACACAGAGAAAGAACATGAGGTGGCGGAACCGGGGGTCTTTGTAGCGCACAGAGAATTTCGGTTTTGCAGTTTTTTCTGATGTTGGAAAGAACGTCTCACACAGGCTTCTTTCTCGGGGTATTTCCTCGCTGTTGTCGTTGTAGGCGTCGTTGTACAGGGTGTTTTCCCACTGGAAAGCTGGTGTGGAGAGGTCTTCCGGGACGTGTTTTTCTCCTGGTGCTGCAGCCGTGTGCACGGTGTCCCGCGCGCTTGGGGTTCTGTGAGAATTTTCGGGTGTTGCCTGGACGTTTTCTGCGTGCTCGACCGGCAGAGTCTCCCGGCCGGTTCTGCTGTCCGGTGTCGTGTCCGGTGTCGTGTCCGGTGTCGTGTCCGGTGTCGCGGGTGCAGGCATGCCGGAGGGGAGGTACCCGAAGTGGTTGTCACCCCATCCGCCGCCCTCTGGTGTGTGCCCACGCGTGTGGTTTTTTCTGAGGTGTGCCGGGTCGGGTCGGGCCGGATCGAGGTGTGTCGGGTCGAGGTGTGCCGGGTCGGGTCGGGCCGGGTCGTCAGGTCGGGTTGTGTCGGGTTGGATCGGGCCATTTCGTGTGGGGGCCGAGGAAAAAGGAAACGGGTCTTCGGGAATAGGGGCGTAAGGCAGGTCTTGCGGGTTTTTTCGGGCAGGCGTGTTGTCTTCGGGCGAGAAGGAAGCGGCTTCTTCCGGCGCAGACTGGAAAGGCAATGACCCGGTCGCGTGGAGGTTTGTGTCGAAGCGCGGGCAGGCCTGGGGGTCTGTGCTGGTGGTGTGGCTGCCGATTTTTTCTTGGGAGTTGTCTGTTCCTGGCAGTGCTGCGCAAAACACCTCATTGTTGGGTCCGGTGCATGTCTCGACTTCTTCGGGAAGAGGGGATGATGACGCGGGGGATGATTTTGATATGTGGCGGGTTTTTTCGGGTGGGCTGTGGCCGGGATGAGGCCGGGAGGGCTTTTCTTGGTTTTTTAAGGGTCTTGGGCCGATTTCTGTGTGGGCAAAGTGGCTGGGATGCAGCGTGGAATCGGTGTCCGTTCCCGGGTGTGTTCCCGGGTTGGTATGTGTGGGGTCGGAGCTCGGTGTGTGCACGGTTTTTTTGGGTCTTGGGCCGATTTCTGTGTGGGCGTCTGTGTGGGCGTCTGTGTGGGCGTCTGTGTGGGCAAGGTAGGTGGGATGCAGCGCGGAACGGGCAGGGCTGATTTGTGTTGCCCTGCGTGTGTGGTGCGCTCCGCCGCGCAGCGAATCGTCGGGTTTGTTCGCCCTTTTCCTGGGTGCGAGTTCTCCCGTTTGCTGTGCAGCCGTTGTCGGGGCTGTCATGCTTCCCTCCTGTTGGGAGTGCGGGACTGCAGCGTTTCCTGCCATGTCGGGCAAAGCTTCAGTCTGTTGTTTTTTTTTGGACATTTATGTTGGGGATAGTTTTTTGGGGGTAGTGCACTTGGCCGGCAGGCCTGCAACACAGGGCTGCGCGCTCGGGGCTTGGATCAACCTGCGGGAATTTTTGGGTTTCGTTTCTCCTGGGGTTTTGGGCGGTTTTCCGGGAGGCTGGTGACGCTGCTCCACTTCGGAAGATGGCTGGGGGCAGGCGTCGGTGCCGGGTTTTCCTGCCGTGGCGACAAGATGTTGCGGACTTTGGCACTGTTCCCGGGTGCTTCGCGTGGGCGTCTTGTTGGTTTTGTGTTGGGTTGCAGGGCGTGTGCGACCTTTTGCCGGCCGTTTGCCGGGTTGCTTTGTGGGCCTTTGACGGTGCGCCTGCTGGTGCGGGCGATGGTGTGACCGGCTTTGTGGCCGGTCCATCCGACGACACGTCCGAGGGCGCGGCCTCCTTGTTGGGCAGCGCGGCCTATGCGCTGGTCGGCAATGTTGATTTTGCCGTTGTCGACATTGGTGAATTTGATGGAGGCCAGGTCGAACAGGGGCTCTCGCCACATCCAAAGGGCGGCATAAAAGGCGAGTTGCACGACGAGCAGCCAGCCCAGGTTTGCAACATGGTGTGTGGCCATGGATTGGAAGACGATCACGACGCTGAGAGCGAGCGTGTAGAGAATGCGCTTGATGAAGGCGTTCAAGAGGAAACTTGCCCATTGCAGGGTTTTGTTGCGCCAGGCCGGGTTGATGCCGAGGAGCAGCGGAATCGGGCTGAAGATGACGAGCAGCATAATGGCGCACTGTGCCACTAAGACCAGGCCACTCACGATGAAGATGGAGAGGCTTCCCAGGACGGAGCTGAAGAGTGACCATGCCGATGTGCTGAGCCGGTGCGAGGGGCGATGCCCCTGATAGGTGTCCCAGGCGATGCCTCTGTCATCGTGCACTTTGTCTTGCAGCCCTTCCATGCGCTCTTTATATGAATGCGTATTAATATCTGCAAGGTCGAAGTTGAGATTGGTGACTTTTGTGGCCGACATCGGATCCAGGACTGATTTTTCCGATAAGTGGCGCACTGTTTGCGCCTGCAAGAGTTCTTCCCCGTATTTTTTCCCTGCCTGATAGCTGCCAAAGACGGCATGCAGCCAAGGTTCGTAAACATATACATACCACCACCTTTCGGCAGCAAGACGCAGCTCTTGTTCGGCTTGTGCGCCCTCGAAAGTGGGCGCGGCAGTTGTGTGGTAGCGGATCGGCGGATCAGAGTTCCGTGCCACGTCAATGTGTGACAAAGTCGTAAGCGTGCTGCCCGCAACCTCGGTGGTCAGCGTGTTTGCGGCATGGATGATGCGATAGGGCGCCGCGAGCCAGAGCGACGCGACCGAGAGGGCAATGACTGTCCAGACCGCCCCTTGGGCCGCGTTGACTGCCCGGCGTTGCCAAAGTCCATGCCAGGCGACCCATACGCCTGCAAGCAGGACCGCCGACATGACCCAGGTGTCAAACAACGCGACGCGTAGGGAATTCAAGGCATACGCCCATATAGCCCCAAATGTGTCCCAAAGGTCAGTGGTGAAGGCAAACGTCATGACCCGCAATGCCATCGCGTTCAACCAGACCGAGAGCTGAAATATCATCTCCGCCACATTGTTGAGCGGGCGTCCCGTGAGGTCTTCCGGTTTCCAAGTCCCGAGTGTGTTCGGAATCTCATAACTGCTCGTCGGGTACATCTCATAGAAGGTCGGAGAGTTGTGTCCTTGCAGATGGATCTCGGGAAAATAGGCGTCAATCCCCTCGTCCCCCACCAAGACCCGCTCATTTGGATACCGGCTATCTGAGGCAGACGTCGGGGGCGAGGTCTGCGATGGTGTTTGGGACGGGGGCTCGGGCGTCGCCTGGGCGCCGGCCGCCTGCGGGAATCCCCAGGCCAACCAAAAGCAAAGCAGCGTGAGAAGCAGCTGGTTCCGCCCCGAATGCAGCTGAAAGCGGCAAGCGGTCACCCCACAAAAATGCCGGAGATGCCTTCTCCTGGGCCGTAGCGTCTTCGGGGGCAGTGTGTTGGGCCGTAGCGTCTTCGGGGGCAGTGTGTTGGGCCGTAGCGTCTTCGGGGGCAGTGTGTCGGGTGGCAATGTCTGTGATCTGCAAGCTTTCCGGGCAGCTCGGCCTGTGTGATCTGTGCCCTGTGTGCGAGCAACGCGGCTCTTCGCGCGAGTTTTCCCGCGGGCCGCGCTGGGAGTTCGGAAGCGTTGCCGCAGACGTTTCATGCGCCACGCGCCATTCCGGTTTTGTCGAGTGGGTCTGCGCTGCGATGCGGGTTGGTATCGAACGCGTGGCGCCAGTCTTCAATCATGAGATCGACCTGCATGGTGCTGACACGTCCTTTGAGGTCACGGTAGATACATTCCCCGTTGCGTAAACTGCAGAGTTCCTGAATGTTTGCCGGGGTCGGTTCTATGCCGAGCAGGGTAAGGGCGTCACGCGCGGCTTCAGGGTTTTCGTGGCGAAAAGCAAGCACTTGGGTGATGGACTGGGTGACGGTCTGGTCGAGTAAATCGGTGGCATTTTGTGAGATGAGCGCGACCGAGGTGCCGAAACTGCGTCCGGTGCGGCAGAGCCGCGGGATCATGGAGCGTCCTGGTCCCGGTTGGGATGTGATGATGTGACACTCGTCGATTGCCACCAATGTCTCTTGCCAGCGTGGACTTTGTGTCACGATCCGGTTGCACAGGGTCACCACTTGATGGAGCAATGTCGAGGAAAGCCGCTGGGATTGCGTCATTTCGCTGCGTTGCGTGGTGGCCGGAATGTCGAGCCCGCGGATCTGAATCACGGTCAGGCCTGCTGGATCCAACCGGCTTGTTTCGGGCCGGCCGAAGAGCAGTTCCGATAAGGGAAGATCTTGGTAATCACCGAGGAGATGCCCAAGCTGACGCCCGATTTTGTCGCCGGTGTGCAAGACTTCGACGACTTTGGTGAGGCTTGGCGTGGGGAGTTCTGCCGTGCGTTTGCAGGCCTGACTGAGCGCTGATTCCTGTTCGGTCGTGAGCCGGCCTGGTAACAAAAGGCGAGTAATGTCGACAGCGTTCAGGCGCCCTTCTTTGCTGCTCTCGCTCACTGCCCAGGGGTCGAGCACCCCGGACGAATAGTCGACGAGGTCGATGATTTTTACGGGAATCAGGTTCGAGAAGCGCGCGAGACCACTCGAATCGGACTTGGGGTCGATATAGAGCGTCCACCCACCCCTTAAACAGGTTTGTACCGCCAACAGGAAGGCGGCGTTTGATTTCCCCCCGCCCGGGCTGCCGATCACGGCAATCCCCCCACTTTTTTGCTGTCGCGGCGCGTTGTGCGGGTCGAGATGCACCGGAGTGACGGCAGTCGAGGTTGTCTGGCCAATATAAGGGCCGATGCCGTCGCCAAGCTCAGTTGTGGCGGTAAACAAAGATCCGCCAAGCACCGAAAGGCTTTGGCGCTGCGCGTAACGGTCCGTGCGCACCCGATCCCCGGGAAACGATTCGAGAAAGAGTTTGAGCTGCAGGCCGGACGGTGCCACCAGATCAATACGGTCGTTGCGGAAGTACTCGATAGTCCGTCCGGCCCGATCCTCTACTTCTTCGAGGCTGGACCCGTAGACACAAAGGCGAGGATGGCCATACACTACCGGGTGCGGATTTCGTTCGAGCTCGGCACCGAGTTCGCGCACATCTTGGCGGGACTGTGCCAGCGCGAGCGGTACTTCTGCATTGCTCTGGAGAATGTGCTCTGTTTGGGCAGTGATCTCCTTCAGTTTTTTTTCGGCATCATTGCGGGCTTCGCGCGGGTGCACAAGACGGAAACGCCAGGATGCCTCAATCGGCCATTCCTGACTCTCGATCCGGCTGAGCCAGTCGCCACCCGTGTTGACCTGCATAATGTCGGGAAACCGTGCCGCCGCAAGCATCGTCACAAAACTGCTGCCTTGGGATTGCGCAATTTCCACGCTGCGTTTTGCGGGAGCAGCATTGCGCACTCGCCCTTCGAGCAGTAGCGGGAGTGCTTCGCTTTCGGCTTGCTCCCAGTCGAGTTGTGGAGGAGAGGGCAGGCCACGCCAGAGGTTGCGCTGAATCAAATGCCGAATTTCCGGGGCACTTGCGCGCGCGGCCGGTAGTCGTCCCATGTGCAGTTTGCGGTCCAGCTCCATCAGCCGTTTGCGCCATTTTTCGATTTGTCGTAGCGGCGGAGGCCCAGGAGTAATACCGGCTGCTGCTTCAGTTCGGCGCAACAAGGCAGGCAAGACACTTTTGTGTTCGGTATCAAGACGCACGCCAAGATGCACATGCTTGTGAAAGAACCCGAGAGACGAGAGATAACGCGACTGCTGGTTCAAATAGGAAGGCCAGACTTTTGTTCCACGTGGCGCCGTGTCGCAGGCACGCTGTCGCCAGGCCTGCACATCGTAGGCTTCCGCACTGAGCAGCAGATGGCACTCATGCCCCACCAGCCCCGCCAGTGTGCTGTTCATCCCCGCGGCCTCTTGCTCACGCTGCTCGTCCGAGAAGAAGTCATAGGTGCTTGTCTCGATTGTGTACCAGCCCCACGCGCTCGTTGTCGTGAGCAAAAGCCCCTCCTCAATATAGGAAAGGCCCAGGTCATACCGGCTTGGAAGCTGCAACCCGATCATTTCTCTGCCCTGTCGTGCGGCAGGACTTGCTCGGTGCAGCTTGCCCTGCTTTCTCCAGAGGGGCCCTGCGCACCAGAAGTCTGAGGATGGGGCCTGGAGCCCTGGGGAGAGTTGTGGTGTGTTTGGTTGGGACGGTGCGCCGGGAAGAACCGGGACGCTTGGCCAAGTGGCTCGGCTTTCTCCTCAAGCCTGGTGAGAGAACTCCAGCGTGGTGAGGGTGGTGAGGGTGGTGTTGACCTTGCGACCTGTTCCTCTTGCCCAGTCGCTCTGTGTGGGGACCGTGAGAGGGACTGTGTTTTCCGGGGACGTGTGGGAGCGGGGAGGTCGGTGCGACGTGACGGGGCAGTGTTGCGTTTTTTACGAGGACGCGGCTCAGGAGAACTATCTGGCGTTGTGGGCCGTACCGGGAGTGGACGCATGCGGCCTTTTCTGTCTTGACCGCGGCGGCTGATCGTATCCCTTGGTGTGTGCAGAGAAGAATGCGGGTTCGCGTGTTCCTCTGGTGCACCGTAGGGAAGATTTTTTGCGGGCTGCTCTGCCGGTTTTTTTGGCCCCCATGTGGATGGGGTCTGCTCAGGCCGGGGAAACTCCGGTGATGTTTTGCCTGGGGCGCGCGCTGGAAGTCGCTTGGTCGGGAGTAGCGGCTCTCTCAAGGGAAAATGCCCGGATTTTGCCGTGTGTGTTGGAGAAAACTCTTGCGGCTCTGCCGTCTCTTGCGGGAGGGGCCCCCCAGGCTGCTGCGTGAAGTTTTTTTCTGCATCAGGTTCCAGGGGAGAGGGCGGGGTTTCATGTGTTTTGTTGCCGTTATGACCCTGCAGAGGTCGGAGACCGGCATCGCCCGGTGTGCGCCGTGGCCGGCGTTGGGGTTGGTGCCGGGCCTGGCCTTGGGCCTGATCTTGGGTGTGGTGTTGGGCCTCGTGTCGGGGCTGGTCTTGGGTCTGGTGTTGGTGTTGGGGTTGGTTTTGGGCCTGATCTTGGGCCTCGTGTCGGGGCTGGTCTTGGTGTTGGTGTTGGTTTTGGGCCTGATCTTGGGTGTGGTGTTGGGCCTCGTGTCGGGGCTGGTCTTGGGTCTGGTGTTGGTGTTGGGGTTGGTTTTGGGCCTGATCTTGGGTGTGGTGTTGGGCCTCGTGTTGGGGCTGGTGTTGGTGTTGGGCCTCGTGTTGGGGCTGATCTTGGGTGTGGTGTTGGGCCTCGTGTCGGGGCTGGTTTTGGGGCTG
>Ga0209633_10004724_pt1 | contig 12175 bp, 10 predicted proteins | sample Cruoilmetagenom1_FD_187290 | JGI IMG/M metagenome (GOLD analysis project Ga0209633, IMG submission 187290) | Oil polluted marine microbial communities from Coal Oil Point, Santa Barbara, California, USA - Sample 1 (SPAdes) (version 2) | ecosystem: Environmental > Aquatic > Marine > Oil seeps ... | reverse complement strand
CCTTGTGCGAACCGCCGAATGGATCCCGGATCGCAAGTCTCGCAGCCCGAAATCCCGAAGGTTTTCGGGCTCGTCTAGCGTCCGGGATGGCAATTTGGTGTTGGACTTGCTGGGCCGCATCGCCCGTCAGCGCCAGCGTCGCGGTAGTCACGCGCGGGCGCCAGCCTCGCGATAGTCGTACGTTGCGTCGAGCTGGGACATCACGTGATCGCCGAAGCGGAAGCCCGCGAAGTCGCTCTGCGCGTCCACCGGCTTGAGCGGTGCGATCACGGTGTCGAAACCGGGGTCGAAGAAATAGGCGACCGAATAGCGCTCGCGGCCCTTTGGGTTCACCACCCGGTGCGGCGTCGCCCGCCAGCGCCCGCCGCTCCACACCGGCACCGCCTCGCCGGTGTTGATGACGAAGGCGCCGGGCTTGGGCGGCACGTCGAGCCACTCGCCGCCGGGCTCGCAAACCTGCAATCCGCCCGCCGCGTCCTGGGCCAAAAAAGTGAAGGCGCCAAAGTCGATGTGTGGCGCGGAGCCATAGAGCCCGGGCGGCGCATCGGCCGGGCGGGCCGGATAGTGCAGTAGCCGGAGCCAACTTGTCGGCCGCTCGAAAGCCGGATCGAGGGCGGCCGCCTCGCCCGCCAGCACCTCGGCCATGACCCGGACCAGCGCGCGGGCCAGACGCTCAAGCTGCGCCTCATACGCAAGCACCGCGTCCCTGAACCCCGCCAGACCGCCGGGCCACTGGTTGGGGCCATCGAGGGGGTTGGCCGCCGACCCGCCCGGTGCCGGCTCGTAGAGCTTGATGAAGGATTCGCTCAAATTCGGATGCGCCGCCGCCTCGATGCTCGAGGCCCGGTCGGTGCCGCTCGCAAACCCCAGATAGCCGCGGTGGTGACGATTGACGGCGATCGCACGTTTGGCGGGCTCCGGCAGGGCGTGGAACCGCGCCGAGGCCTCGAAGACGGCGTCCACCGCATCCTCCGGCACGCCGTGATTGGTGACGTAAGCAAAGCCCAAAGCGCCGTAGGCCCGGTCGAGGTCCTGCCCGATCCGTGCGCGCCCGGACGGGGTGTCGAGCCCTGCGAGGTCAACGATCGGAATTGCGGCGGTCATGGCGTTCGGCGCTACCGGGTCCCATAAATTCGGTCGCCCGCATCGCCGAGCCCCGGCAGGATATAGCCGAGTTCGTTGAGCTGGCGGTCGATGGCCGTGGTGTAGATCGGCACGTCGGGATGGGCGGCCTTGAGGGTCTCGATCCCCTCGGGCGCCGCGAGCAGACAGGCAAAGCGGATATCCTTGGCGCCATCCTCCTTGATGCGCGAGAGCGCCGCGGCGGCCGAGCCTCCGGTGGCGAGCATCGGGTCGACCACGATCGTGATCCGCTCCGCCAGACGGTCGGGCAGCTTCTTGTAGTACTGGACCGGCTGCAGCGTCGCCTCGTCGCGGTAGAGCCCGATATAGCCGACCCGCGCGGAAGGAACCATGTCGAGCATACCGTCGAGGAGGCCGTTGCCGGCGCGCAGGATCGAGACGAAGCAGAGCTTGGGGCCGGCCAGGCGCTGCGTCTCCATCGTCTCCAGCGGCGTCTCGATGGTGACGGTCTCAAGCTTGGCATCGCGCAAGACCTCGTAAGCCAGCAGACCCGCGATCTCGCGCAACAACCGCCGGAACAGATTGGTCGGCGTATCCGACCGGCGCATCAGAGTGAGCTTGTGACGGATCAGCGGATGCTCGACGAGGATCACGCCATCCTGCGGCATGTCCGACATTGGTCTTTTCCCCTTTTCTTCTTGCCACGTGACGCCCGTCATCCGGGGTATCGCGAATCCGCTGCAACGGCAAGCGCCGCGCCATGCCTGCGACCGTTTGGCCCCGCCCGCCGCACCTGATAGAAAAGCGGGTCACAAAATCGGAAGAAACGGGCAGCCACGCATGGCCTGGGACAAGCACGTCGAAGAGATCGCGGCCAAGCGCAGCCACGCCAAGACACTTGGCGGCGAGGAGGCGGTCGCGCGCCATCACGCCAAGGGCCGGCTCACTGTGCGCGAGCGCATCGAGGCCTTGCTCGACGCCGGCTCGTTCCGCGAGGTCGGCGGTGCGGCCGGCGGCGCCGAGCGCGACCGGGCCGGGGCGCTCACTGGCTTCACGCCAGCCAATTTCGTGCTCGGCTTCGGGGCGATCGCCGGGCGAGCCTGCATCGTCGGCGGTGAGGATTTCACCCTCAAGGGCGGCTCGCCCAATGCGGCCGGCCTGCGCAAGAGCGTCTATACCGAGGAGTTGGCGTTGCAATACCGCTTGCCCCTCATCCGGTTGCATGAAGGCGGCGGGGGCAGCGTCGCGGGCTCGGGCGGCGGCACCGTGGGCGACAGTGTCGCCATGCCGCCGCGCTTCCAGTCGGTGGCGCGCACCATGAAAGCCGTGCCGGTCGCCTCGGCGGCGCTCGGAGCCGTCGCGGGGCTGCCAGCCTCGCGCCTCGTTGCCTCGCATTTCTCGGTGATGACCAAGGACAGCCAGGTGATGGTGGCGGGTCCGGCCGTGGTGGAACGCGCGCTCAACCACCGACCGACCAAGGAAGAGCTGGGCGGGCCGGAGATCCATGCGCGAAACGGCGCCGTCGACAACCTGGCCGAGGACGAGGACGAGGCGCTTTCCCAGATCCGCAAATTCCTGGGCTACATGCCGCCGAACGCGTGGGAGGTGCCGCCGGTAGTAGCCGCGGAGGACGATCCTGACCGCCGCGAGGAGGCGCTGCTCACCATCGTCCCCGAAAGCCGGCGCCGCGCCTATGACATGCGCGCGTTGGTCGCCATGGTGGCGGATCAGGGTTCGGTCTTTGAGATGGGCCGGCTGCACGGCCGCGGCATCATCACGGTGCTGGCGCGGATTGCGGGCCAACCCGTCGGCATCTTCGCCAATGACTGCATGCACTATGCCGGGGCGATGACCGCGGCGGGCGCACAGAAGCTCACGCGCTTCATCACCATGTGCGAGACCTTTCATCTGCCCATCGCCACCTTCATCGACGAGCCGGGCTTCATGATCGGCCCCGACGCCGAGCGCGCCGCCACCATCCGCCACGGCACCGAGGCGGTGCTGGCGGCCGCCGATGCCTGCGTGCCCTGGGCCTCGATCATCGTGCGCAAGAATTTCGGCGTTGCCTCGGCAGCGCATTACGGGCCCGGCGCCTATGTGCTCACCTGGCCATCGGCGGAGCTTGGCGCGGTGCCGGCCGAGGGCGGCGTCGCGGTCGCCTTCGGACGCGAGATCGCCGCGGCGGCCGATCCCGAGGCGCGTCGCAAGGAGCTCGAGGAGGAGATGGCGGCGCGGCAATCACCGGCGGCGCGCGCGGAGTCGTTCTCGATGCACGACCTCATCGATCCGCGCGAGACGCGCCCGGCGCTGTGCGACTGGATCGGGCGGGCGCGGCCGCTGTTACCCGGTCTGATCGGCCCGCCGCCCGGCGTGGCCAACGGGGGCTAGGCAGCACATATTCCCCAGGACTGTTTCACCAAATCAACCAACGAAGTTGGCCATGGCTGGACCCCTCGACGGCATTCGCATCATCGATCTGACGGCGATGATCTCCGGACCCTTCGCGACCATGATCCTGGCCGATCAGGGCGCCGATGTAATCAAGGTCGAGATCCCAGAGCGCGGCGATCATGTGCGCGCGGGCGGCAACCGATCCGGCGGGCTGCCGGCGACCTTCCTCAACAACAACCGCAACAAACGCTCGATCACCATCGATCTGAAGAGCAAACGCGGCAAGGACGTCCTAAAGAAGCTCGCTTCCGGCGCCGACGTCTTCATCCAGAATTTCCGGCCCGGCGTGGTCGACCGCATGGGCATCGGCGAGGCCGACATCCGCGCCGTCGCGCCCGACATCATCTACGTCTCGATCAGCGGCTTCGGCGAAGACGGGCCGTTCTCCCACAAACCGGTGTACGACCCGATCATCCAGGCCCTGTCCGGCTTGGCTTCCGTGCAAGGCGGCGGCGACAAGAACCGGCCGCGGCTGGTGCGCACGATCCTGCCGGACAAGTTGACCGGCGTGACGGCCTCGCAAGCAATCACGGCCGCGCTGCTGGCGCGCGCGCGCACCGGCACGGCCCAGCATGTGCGCCTGTCGATGCTCGACACAGTGCTTTCCTTCCTGTGGTCGTCCGACATGGGCGGGCAGACCTTCGTCGGCAAGGAGGTGACCGAGGCCGCCGCGGCGAGTTTTATCGATCTCATCTACGAGACCAAGGACGGCCATATGAGCGTTGCGGTAATGAACGACCGGGAGTGGGAGGCGCTTTGCCACGCGGTGGATCGCCCCGAATGGCTGGAGGACGAACGCTTCAAGACGCCGCAGCTGCGCGACAAAAATATCGATGATCGCCTTGAACTCATTCAGTCGCGGCTGGTTACCGACACAACGGAAGTATGGATGGAAAAGCTCGACACCCACCGCGTGCCGTGCGCGCCAGTGCTGACACGTAGCGCCCTGCTCAATCACCCCCAAGTCAAGGCGAGCAGCATCATCGTGGAGAGCGAGCATCCCGACGCCGGACCGCTGCGCCAGGCCCTTCCCGCCGCGCGATTCGAAAAGACACCGACGGCGATCCGCCGCGCCGCGCCGCATCTCGGCGCCGACACCGACGCGCTGTTGGACGAGATCGGCTACGCAAAGGACGAAATCGCCGCGCTGCGCGAAGCAAAAGTGGTCGGGCACTAGCCCGCGCCTGAGCGAGACATGAAAGGACCGACATGGCCGATCACGTGATCACCGCCGACGTCGCGGGCATGGTGTGGAAGATCGAGGCGCGGGCCGGCCAAGCCGTCTCTGCGCAGGACACGATCATGATTTTGGAATCGATGAAGATGGAAGTGCCTGTCGCCGCTCCCACCGACGGGACGCTGCGCGAATTGCTGGTCGAGGAAGGCGAGACCATCGGCGAAGGCCAGCGCCTGGCAGTGATCGAGGGATAGAGAGCGGGCGCAAAGCCACCAGATCAGCGCGTTTCGCTCCCGACCGCGCCATAATCCCGGCCTAGCCTTGGCGAACGTCCACAGCTTCACATAGCATGGCAGGCATGCATTTCGGCAGACGCGGAAAACTGGCGGCGATCGTTCTTGGTGTAGCGGTGCTCGGCGCGGCCGCGCTCGGCGGCGGCTACAGGCACTATCTGGGCTTCGAGCCCGCGGGCGAGCGCTACCCCGTGCACGGCATCGACATCTCGCACCATCAGGGTGCGATCGATTGGGACGCGCTGAAGCGGGCCCAGGTCCGCTTCGTCTACATGAAGGCGAGCGAGGGCGGCGACCATGTCGATACGCGTTTCGCGGCCAACTGGCGTGCCGCCGGCAGCGCCGGGATCGCGCGCGGGGCCTATCACTTCTTCACGCTGTGCAAGCCGGGGCTCGCCCAGGCGCATAATTTCATGCGCACGGTGCAGATCGACGGCCAGGCCATGCCGCCCGCGGTCGATCTTGAATTCGGCGGCAATTGCAAACGCCGGCCGCAGAAGGCGGCGGTGCTGCGCGAGATCAAGGCCTTTCTGGCGGCAATCGAGCGGCACTACGGCAAGAAACCGATCCTTTATGTGACGCGCGATTTCCACGACCGCTATCTGACGGGCGCGTTTTCCGAGTATGGCTTCTGGATCCGCAGCATCTACTTCCGGCCCGACCTGCCCGGCCGGCCGTGGCTGTTCTGGCAGTTTCACGATCGCGGCTCGCGCGCCGGCATTACCGGACGGGTCGACCTCAACGTCTTCCAAGGCGACTGGGCCGCCTTCGAGCACTGGCGCAAGACGGGCCGCTGGCAACCGGATGCCGGCCCTGCCCCGGCCGGCGCCGGCTGACACGACAATTTGCCGCAGATCAATGCGCCGCAATACGCGACGGACGTATTGCTGGCGCTGCAACATGACATTATAACATGTATTCTAAATACCTCTTAGTGCTGATGAGCGCCGGAACGTAACGGATATCGGCGCAGGAACGAAGATCGAGGCACCGCCGCATGCCGTCCGAACACATCCCTGTCCCGCGCTACAGAAAGACCGCTTGGCCGATGTTGTTTTCCCAAGGCTTCCGCCCGTTTTTCCTGCTCGCCGGACTGTGGGCGCCCATTGGGTTGCTGCTCTCGCTAGCCATGCTGTTCGGGTTCATTGATCTGCCAATAATCGGCGCGGCAATGAGTTGGCACGCCCACGAAATGCTCTTCGGCTTCGTGGCGGCGGCGGTGGCCGGCTTCATCCTCACCGCCGTGCCCAACTGGACCGGACGCCTGCCGTTGCAGGGCGCGCCGCTGGCGATCCTGGTCGGCCTGTGGCTGGCCGGCCGGCTTGCGATGGCCTTCGGCGACGCGCTGGGCGCCGTGTTCGCGGGCGTGATCGATGCAGCGTTCCTGGTTGCGCTGATCGCCGCGGTGGCGCGCGAGGTCATCGCCGGCGGCAATTGGCGCAACCTTCCCGTCATAGGCGCGCTTACGGCGCTCGGCGCCGCCAACATTCTTTTCCACGCCGAGGCAGCCGAGTGGACCGAAACCGGCGGCGTTCCGATCCGCCTTGGGCTTGCGGTCATCGCCGTACTGGTCGCGCTTATAGGGGGCCGGATCGTGCCGAGCTTCACCCGCAACGCCCTGGCCAAAGCGAACGAACAGAAGCTGCCCGCCGCGATGGGTCCGCTCGACGGCCTGCACATGGCCGCGACGGTGGCGGCCGGGTTGATCTGGGCCGCCGCGCCGGAGGGGGCGATGACGGGCGTGGCGCTGCTGCTCGCGGGGGCGCTCGGGCTCCTGCGCCTGTTGCGTTGGCGCGGCACGCGAACATTCGGCGAGCCACTCTTGTGGTCGATGCATCTGGGTTATCTCTGGCTAGCGGTTGCGCTGGCGCTGTTGGGGGCCGCCGCGCTTAGCGATGCCGTGCCTATCACAGCGGGCATTCATGCCCTCACCGCGGGCGCCTTCGGGACCATGACCCTCGCGGTGATGAGCCGCGCCACCCTCGGGCATACCGGCCGGCCCCTTAGCGCCGGCGCCGGACTTGCCGGCGCTTACCTGCTGGTCGGATGCGCGGCGGCGTTGCGGATCGCGGCCACGATCACCGACCAGGCGAGCGATACCCTGCTGGTGCTGTCGGCGGCGAGCTGGTGCGCTGCCTTCCTGGCCTTCCTTGCTGTCTGCGGTCCGATGTTGGCGCAGCGCCGCCCAAAAAGCGAAGCCGGCGATACAGCCTCAACGGCTGGGTAAGCCGAGCCGCCAGGCGAGCCGGTCGGCGGGCGCCAGGAGATCGCCCAGCGTGTGACGGTCGAGGACGCCCAAGAACGCACCGAGCGCATCGTCGAGCACCCAGTTGAAGACGCAGGCACCCGCGATGCGGCATTGGTTGGTCGACGGATCGAAGCACTCGACGACCGCCATGTCGTCCTCGCAGTTGCGGACCACGTCGCCAAGGTTGATCTCGCGCGGATCGCGCTCCAGAACGATGCCGCCCTGGCGGCCGCGAATGGTGCGGATGTAGCCCAGTTTGCCGAGCCGGTGGACGACCTTCATCAAGTGGTTCTCGGAGATCGCATAGCGTTCGGCAATCTCGCCGATCGTCGCCAGCTTGCCGTTGCGCACGCCCAGATACATGAGCACACGAAGCGCGTAATCGGTATGGCGGGTAAGATGCACCGGCGGCGGCCTTCTTGGGCTTCGAGACGCCTCAATGCCGCAACATCGAGGGCGTTTTTAAGATGTATAGTTAATATATGTTTAATACATCTGACGCAAGCGTCCGCAAAGGCGCCCGGCCCAGCCGGGTTGCATATATATAGAGGAATATAGGAGCGTATACCGGAGCGCCGGTCAGGTCCTTGCCGCGACAGCGACGGCCAACCGCTCATAGTCGGCCAGTTCGTTGTAAACTTGCGCCGAGAGTCGCGCCCAAAGACGGCCGCCGCGCCGCGCCATATGCACCTCGATACGGTCCTCGAACCAGAGCGCGTCCCGCAAGGCATCCGCTTGCGCCTCGTCGTCACCGAAGGTTTCCGGCAAGGCGACGCTCGCCATGGTGCCGGTCATCGCGGGATTGGCCGCAAACGGCGTGCGCCAATGGGCGCTCAGCATCGCGGCCGCCTCCAGGATAAGCGCGTGGTTGTGGGCGCGCATCGCCTCCGTTCCCAGTCCAGCCATGAAGGCGATACCCTCGGGGGCGGCCAACCACGGCGTCGGATCGCGTGTGCCGACCCAATCGAACTCCGCGACCATGCCCTGATCGAGCCCCCAGGAAACGACTGGCGGATGCAGACCGTCCCGGCAATCGGCCGCCGCCCAGAGCACGCCGCAGGGCCGCGGCGCCATCGCCCATTTGTGCATGTTGGCAGTGTACCAATCGACACCGAGGTAAAGGATATCGACCGGAATCGCGCCCGGCGCATGGGCGCCGTCGACCAGTACGCGTATGCCGCGCGCGCGGGCGAGCGCGGCCATTTCCTTGACCGGCATGACCAGCGCGGTATCGGAGCTCACATGGTCGAGCACGGCAATGCGGGTCTTGTCGGTCAGCACGGCCGCGAACGCATCGACCAGCGCCTGCGGGTCCGGGGCGGGGAAGGGGAGCGCTGCGCTGCGCACCACCGCGCCGCGTTCCCGCGCCACAAAGCGCGCAACGTTCGCCACCGCGCCATAGGTATGGTCGGTGATCGCGATCTCGTCGCCGGGCGAAAGCGGAAAGGACCGCAGCACCGCATTCACCCCGGCCGAGGCATTGTCGACGAAGACAAGGTCGTGGCCGTCCACGCCGAGGAATTCGCCGACCGTGTCGGCCGCCCCGCGCAGGGCCCCGGGCGCCCGCGGCTCGACACCCATCAGCGGCGCGATCTCGCGGGCGAGGACCGCGGCCGGCTGGCGCTCGATGCGCTCGCTCTGTATTTCCAGCACCCGCTTGGGCGTCGCCCCCACCGTGCCGTGATTGAGATAGGCGACCTCCGGGTCGAGCAGCCATTGGTCGAGCAGGTGCCGGCCAAATTCGATCACGACAGGCGGCCTCCGTTTCGCGCCAGCTATTTCGCCTGGCCAGCTTTGGCCTGCATCCGCGCCCAGCTGTCGCGGAGCGCGACGGTGCGGTTGAAAACCGGTTTGGCGTGCGCGCTGTCGGGATCGGGCGTGAAATAGCCGAGGCGCTCGAACTGAACGGGGGATCCGATCGGCACCTCCACGAGCGCCGGCTCGAGCTTTGCGTTGGCCACGACCTTGAGCGAATCGGGGTTCAGGTCCTCCAGCCAGTCGCGCGCCTTGCCGGGATCGGGATCGGCAAACAGATGGTCATAGAGCCGCACCTCGGCCTCGATCGCATGCGCCGCCGACACCCAGTGCAGCGTGCCGCGCACCTTGCGGCCGTCGGGCGCATCGCCGCCCTTGGTCGCCGGATCGTAGGTGCAGCGAAGCTCGGTGATTTCGCCCGCCGCATCCTTCACCACCTCGGTGCAGGTAATGAAATAGGCGTAGCGGAGGCGCACCTCGCGGCCGGGGCCGAGGCGGAAGAACTTCTTGGGCGGGTCCTCCATGAAATCGTCGCGCTCGATCCAAAGCTCGCGACCGAAGGGTACCTTGCGCGTGCCGGCGCTCGCATCCTCGGGATTGTTGACCGCGTCGAGCGTCTCGCTCCCACCTTCGGGATAGTTCTCGATCACCACCTTGATGGGGTCGAGGACCGCCATGCGGCGCGCCGCAGCCTGGTTCAGATTTTCGCGGATGCAGGCTTCCAGCGCCTGAACCTCAACCTGGCTGTCGGACTTGGCGACGCCGATGCGCGCCGCGAAATCCCGGATCGCCTCCGGCGGCACGCCGCGGCGCTTCATGCCGACCAGCGTCGGCAGGCGTGGGTCGTCCCAGCCGGCGACATGCCCGTCGCTCACGAGCTGGATGAGCCGGCGCTTTGACAGCACGGTGAAGGTCAGGTTGAGGCGGGCGAACTCGTACTGGCGCGGCCGCGCCTCGACCGGCAGGTGCTCGATCAGCCAATCGTAAAGCGGCCGGTGGTCCTCGAACTCCAAGGTGCACAGCGAATGCGTCACCCCCTCGATCGCATCCGACTGGCCGTGCGCGAAATCGTAAGTCGGATAGATACACCAGGCCTCGTCAGTGCGCGGATGGGCCGCATGGAGAATGCGATAGAGCACCGGGTCGCGCAGATTGATGTTGCCCGAGCTCATATCGATTCTCGCCCTCAGCACGCGCTCGCCATTGCCGAACTCGCCGGCCCGCATGCGCCGGAAGAGATCGAGGTTCTCGTCGGCGCTCCGCGTGCGGTGCGGGCTGTCGCGGCCGGGCTCGGTCAGCGTGCCGCGGTATTCGCGAATCTCATCGGCCGAAAGATCGTCGACGTAAGCGAGCCCCTGGCCGATCAGATGCCCGGCCCAGGCATATAATTGCTCGAAATAGTCCGAGGCGTAGTGCAGGTGCTCGCCCCAATCGAAGCCGAGCCAGCGCACGTCGGCGCCGATCGCCTCGATATACTCGACCTCCTCCGTGACCGGATTGGTGTCGTCGAAGCGCAGGTTGCAGCGCCCGCCGAATTCCGCCGCGACGCCGAAATTGAGACAGATCGATTTGGCGTGGCCAATATGGAGGTAGCCGTTGGGCTCGGGCGGAAAGCGCGTGACCACGCTAGCGATGCGTCCTTCCTCAAGATCGCCGCGTACAATATCGCGGATGAAGTCGCGCAGCGGTCCCGCGGTTTCCGATGTGGCGTCGGCGGCGTCGGTCATGGGAGCATTTCAGCTTTGGTCAGCGTGCGCCCACTCTTGCCAGAAAAGCGCCGCCCCGCCAAGCGGCGCGCGATGCGCATTCCGCAAGTTCAGCATCATCCGAATTGATGATGCGTCGACAATTCAATATTTTCGACGCAAACGTTTGGCGGCGACTTTACGTATCATTGTCATATCGTAAGATAGAGTAATCGCTGGCGCGGGAGGCCCAGGCGGGTCGCGCACAGCGCCATCAATGGACCATCGCCCCATGGCGAAAGGATATGCTGCCCAGTCACCGAAGGGCGGACGCAACCGCAGTCCGCTGTATTGGCGCGTGTTGACCGGTCTTCTGGCCCGTATCCCAAATCATATCTTGGCACCGCGCGTCACGCCGATGCACAAGCTGGTCCTTGGCACCGTCGTCTTGCTGGGCCTGGCAGCGCCGCTGGCACCAGTGCTCGGCCAGAGCGTGAAGTTCTTTCGCATCGGCACCGGGTCGACCGGCGGCACGTATCATCCCATCGGCGGGCTGATCGCCAGCACCATCTCCAATCCACCGGGCGCACGGCCATGCGATCGCGGCGGCGCCTGCGGGCCCGAGGGGCTGATCGCGGTGGCGCAGTCGACCGGCGGCTCGGTTGCCAATGTCGAGGCGATCCGCGACGGTCGCCTGGAATCGGGTCTGGCCCAGGCCGATATCGCCTATTGGGCCTACAAGGGCGAGCACATCTTTCACCGCAAGGGCAAGAAGGTCGGCAATCTGCGCGCAATCGCCAACCTCTACCCCGAGGCGGTCCATCTGGTGGTGCGCAGGGACGCCAAGATCGCCAAGGTCGCCGATCTGCGGGGCAAGCGCGTTTCGCTGGGCCCGCGTGATTCGGGGACCCGCGTCGACGCCGAGATCATCCTGCGTGCCTATGGGCTCACGACGCGCGCCATCAAACCGCAGTACCTGGGGCCGGGCCCCTCGGCCGACGCGCTACGCGAGGGTAAGCTCGACGCCATATTCCTGGTCGCAGGCCCACCCGCGCAAGCGATCGTGACGCTGGCTAGCAGCACCGAGATCGCGCTCATCCCCATCACCGGCAAGCAGGTCGAGCGCCTGCGCAAGCGCTATCCGTTTTTCTCGCGCGGCGTCATTCCGGCCGGCGCCTACAAGAATGCGAACGATGTCGAGACGTTGACCGTGGGCGCCCAGTGGGTGGTCTCCGCCGATGTGCCCGACGATCTTGTCCATGCCATCACCCGCGCGCTTTGGCATCAGAACGCCCGGCGGATGCTCAACGACGGGCATCCCGAGGGCCGCAACATCAAGCTTGAAACGGCGCTCAAGGGCCTTGGCGTCCCGCTTCATCCGGGCGCGGCGCGCTATTACCGCGAGGCGGGCGTCCTGAACGGCGAGCCGGGGAAGACGCCACAAAAGCCGGCGCCCGATGCAAAGGCGCCCGCGGGCGCCGGG
>Ga0209633_10004723_pt1 | contig 12177 bp, 8 predicted proteins | sample Cruoilmetagenom1_FD_187290 | JGI IMG/M metagenome (GOLD analysis project Ga0209633, IMG submission 187290) | Oil polluted marine microbial communities from Coal Oil Point, Santa Barbara, California, USA - Sample 1 (SPAdes) (version 2) | ecosystem: Environmental > Aquatic > Marine > Oil seeps ... | reverse complement strand
GGTCTAGTATGTAATCCTGCATTATTTATAATTTCAACTTTTGTTTCAATCATTATTTTTTTCTATTAGTTAGGTAATTAGCAAGCCACTCTAAAGTTAACTTAGCTTTCTCATTTGGAATATTTTTTAACTGCGATAATGCCAAACTGGTATACTTATATACTTCTTCTGATGCATCTTCAATTACACCTAATTTTACATAAAGATTTTTATAAATATTAACTTGATTTTTTCTAATTCCATTATTGTCAATTACTTTTTGAAGTAATTGTTTGTCCTTCCCTTTAGCCTTACCAAGAGCGGACAGTAGTAAATAAGTTTTTTTACCTTCTATTAAGTCCCCACCAATTTTTTTCCCAAGTTCTTTTTCATCTGCCATAATATCTAAAAGATCATCTTGTATTTGAAAAGCTAGTCCTATATACTTTCCATATTTTCTGAGAGAAGTAATTTCACTTTTTGAACCATTTCCTAATCGTGCTCCAATTGAACAACAAGTTTCAGCAAGAGCAGCTGTCTTTTTCTGAATCATAACAACATATTCATCAAGAGTAACTTTTTTACGTTTTTCAAAATCAGTATCTAAACTTTGACCTTCACAAACTTCAATAATACCTTGGGTAAAATCGTTAACAATATCATTTGTAGAGTGTTTACAATCTTTTAATAAACTTTTGTATGCAAGAGCAATAAGGTTATCTCCCGCAAGAATAGCAGTATTTGTATTATATTTAATATGTAAAGTTGCACGTCCCCTTCTCTTATCAGCATTGTCCATTATATCATCATGCACCAATGTGAAATTATGAAGTAATTCAACTGCTATTGCTGCATGAGATACTGAAGAAATTTTAGCATTTACTGCTAATGCCGAAAGCATAACTAAAAAAGGTCTTAATCTTTTCCCTTCACTTTTAATTATATAATTACAAGGCTCATATAAGGATTTCGGTTTCTGATTTTTAATAAGATTTCTGTAATTATTCTCAAACTTGGATACTTCTTTTTTGTAAAATACTTCAGGATTAAATGTCATTTTTATAATATAATTTAATTTTTAAATATTTTATAAATTTACATAAAGATTTGGTTTTTTGCATTCTTTGATAATTAAAATTTATATTGATCTTTTAATCAATTTTGTTTGGAGGGCAAATAAATTTGCGAAGTAATACAGAATTTATGAGTAAGTTGAAAATTCTTGACTACCTTTCCAAATTTCTATTACTTCCATTTTCTTTCTAACCGAATTTATAATATAAACCTCATCCGCTTCAATAAGATCATTCAATGTAATATTTTTTTCATATATATTAGATGTATGTTTAATTAAGTATTCTCGGTAAACACCTTTCAATATTCCAGATGAAATTTTAGGGGTAAATGTTTTACCACTTTTTTTTATAAAAACATTTGAAATTGAACCTTCTGTAATCTCCTCTTTTTCATTTAGAAAAATAACTTCATCATATTCTTCTAGTCTAGCTAAGCTAAGCTCGCTATCATAAAGCTGTCTATTCGTTGTTTTGAAATATTGAAATTTATTTTTACAACTTATTCTTTTATCTGAAATTTTAATTTTAATATCATTCTTTTTTTTAGTTGGAATTTGATCAGAATTTAATTCTATACTTCCCCACTTATCTAACAATATTTTTACTTTAAATGATTTGTTAGAATTTATCAATAATTCATTCTTAAGTTTATCTAATTTATTTAAAATATTTTTTTGATTGAAGACGAAAAGGAAATAATCTGATGCTTGCTCTAACCTTTCTAAATGTTCGTTTAATAAAAAGTAATTTCCATTTTCAAACAGGATTGTCTCAATCAATTCAAAATAAGGATCGGGAGTAGTTAAAAATTTGGCTTTAAGATTTGTTTCTATATATTCACTATCTGCATTGCTATCCCAAACTATTCCACTTCCAATGCCTATTTTCCCATTGTTGTTTTTCTTAGAAATTTGGATAGTTCTTATGGCAACATTAAACATAGCTTCATCTTTATCAAACAAACCAATGGAACCAGTGTAAATTCCTCTTTCTCTTTGCTCTAATTTCTTTATAATTTCCATTGTGCTAATTTTGGGAGCACCAGTTATAGATCCACACGGAAAAGTATTCTTTAAAATTTGATAAAGGTTATTTCCTTTTAATTTACCATGAACTTCAGATGTTAATTGATATACAGTCTCATATTTTTCTAAAGTAAATTTAGATTTTACATTTATTGAATTAAGTTCTGAAACCCTACCAATATCATTTCTTAATAAATCAACAATCATAATATTTTCAGCTAGATCTTTTTCACTTTTTAATAATTGAGAGCTTTTCTTGATATCTTCAATAATGTTTTTCCCACGTTTAATTGTTCCCTTCATTGGTTTTGCTGAAATAATTTTATTTGTTTTCTTGAAAAATAATTCTGGGGAATTTGAAATAATAAACTCATTATCAAGATTAATAAATGCAGAGAATTGTGCCGATTGATTAAATACTGCTGATAAAAATAAAGATTCTAAACTTCCTTCGAAATTGAACTTCCCTTCTATAGTATAGTTTACCTGGTAAGTATTTCCAATTTCAATTTGATTTTTTATTTCTTCTATGTTTTGAGTGTATCTCTTTTTTGTTGTATTTAATTTGAAATCTTTAATACTATGATTTGGATCTAAGAGTAATTCTTTTGCTTTCTTAAAATTTATTTTTTTTGATGGAATTTTTACTATTTCATTTTCTTCAAATAATAGAATAATAAAGAGAGGTGTTTTTGAATTTTTCTTTAGATACTTATTCAATTTATTTTCAAAAGCATATCCAAGTTCATAATTGAAAAGTGCAAAACCAGTAAGTCCCTGCTGAGCAAGTATATCAGCTCTATTTAATTCATTCTCAATTTCATTGTAATTATTGCAAGTACTTACTTCTTTCGGATATCTTAAGATATAAGAAACCGCATCATCATAAATTGGCGGAGTATAAAGAAAGACAGAGTTATTATTATTTTTTACAATATTTAGAATATCAATAATATTCATTAAATTATTTTTTTGATTTTTATTTAACAAATGTGAATATATTTTAACAATAATTATATAAAAATTATTCTCAAACTTATACAAAGGAAATATTTTGAATAAACCTAAACTAAATTTTTGGCAAATCTGGAATATGAGTTTTGGATTTCTTGGAATTCAATTTGGTTTTGCTTTACAAAATGCGAATGTTAGCAGAATTTTTGAGACACTAGGAGCTAACATTGATGAGATTCCTATCCTCTGGATTGCTGCTCCAGTAACAGGACTTATTATTCAGCCTATAATTGGTTATATGAGCGATAATACTTGGGGTAAACTTGGTAGAAGACGTCCGTACTTTTTAGTTGGAGCAATACTCGCTTCACTTGCAATTATAGTTATGCCAAATTCGCCCTACCTTTGGTTTGCAGCTGGAATGCTTTGGATAATGGACGCATCTATAAATGTAAGCATGGAACCTTTTAGAGCCTTTGTTGGAGATATGCTCCCATCTGAGCAAAGGACAGTTGGGTTTTCAATGCAAAGTTTTTTTATTGGAATTGGTGCTGTTGTTGCTTCTGCACTTCCTTATATAATGACAAACTGGTTAAATATTTCAAACGTTGCTCCTGAAGGTGAAATCCCAGCTTCTGTAAAATATTCATTTTATGTTGGTGGAGCAATCTTCTTCCTTGCTGTTTTATGGACAGTCTTAAAAAGTAAAGAATATTCTCCGGAAGAATTAGAAAAATTTTCTGAAGGAAATAAAGAGGATTCAAAATCTTTGAAAGATAGGCTAATTGAGGAAAACATACCAAGTTCAAAATTTAATAAAAATGGATTTGTTTGGACTGTGATTGGGATACTACTTTTACTAATATTCAACAATTACATTTATATGGATTATGGATTATTTGTTTTATTTGGTGGTGTAGTTATCTTTGGACTTTTTCAAATTGTATCAGGAATATTATCTAAGAATGGGAATTCAAATTCTGGATTAGTTTCAATCTTAAGTGATTTGTACACAATGCCAAAAACAATGAAACAACTTTCCTACGTTCAGTTCTTTTCTTGGTTTGCTCTTTTTGCTATGTGGATTTACACAACACCGGCAGTAACTAGACATATTTACGGAGCAACAGATACAGCATCAGCTCTTTATAATGAAGGAGCAGATTGGGTTGGGATTTTAATGGCAACTTATAATGGTTTTGCTGCAATTATGGCTTTTGCTATTATGTGGATTGCAAAAAGAACAAGTAGAAAAATAGTTCATCTTATTAGTTTGGTAATAGGTGGATTGAGTTTAGCTTCTTTTTATATAATCAAAGATCCAAATTTATTGCTTTTCTCTGAATTAGGAATTGGGTTAGCTTGGGCTTCAATATTAGCAATGCCATATGCAATTTTAACAGGTTCGCTTCCGGCAAAAAAGATGGGAGTTTACATGGGTATTTTTAATTTCTTTATTGTAATTCCACAAATTACCGCTGCCGCAATTTTAGGATTCTTTGTTAAAAACTTATTTGGGAACGAAGCAATTTATGCATTACTTCTTGGCGGAGTATCTATGATAATTGCTGGTGTTTTAGTTATGTTTGTTGATGATGTGGATGAATGAATAATTCTTAAATGTTACTAGACATAGTGACAAAAACAAAAACGTCATTCTTAACTTGTTTTAGAAACCAATCATAATAAAACAAAGATGATGAAATAAATTCAGCATGACAAATACGATTTTTAGGAAATGAGAAAGCTAAAATTTGTCATTTCGAAATGAGCTTGCATTTTAGCGATTGAGAAATCTTTAAAGTTTATAACACTATGAAATTTCTCAATCGTCAGAATGAGACAAAATAATTAAGCAAAAACAAACTTCTACAACAAGTATTGATTTTTGATCTAATCTAAGCTTGTTCAATAATATCTTCTGCTCCATGTGTAAGCTTCATTAACTTTCTAAAAAATACTAGAAGTAATAATCCGAATAGAACACAAAATACTGCAATACCAGTAAATACCTCTAACTCCCCAGCATTTTGTGCATATTGACCAACTAAGCCGGCAAGCTTATTTCCAAAACCAGTTGCAGCAAATAAAAGTCCCATCATAACAGATGCATATTTTACGGGAGCAAGCTTAGTTACAAATGATAAAATTACTGGCGAAATTGATAGCTCTGCAATAACTTGAAGAAGATAAGAAAGAATTAGCCAAATCAACATTGCTTTTGTTCCATCCAAAGTTTCTAATGCTGCTCCAGTCATTAAGAAAAAACCAAAACCCATTATTATCATACCAACTGACATTTTAAAAAGAGATGAAGATTCTTTCCCTTTTTTCTGACGCTTTAGCCAAAACGTTGCTACAATTGTTCCAAATATAATTACAAAAAATGCCGGAACTGATTGAAACAAACTCGCCGGAATTTCCCAACCAAATACCATCCGATCAATTTTGTCATTTGTGTAAATATTCATTAGTCCGCCAGCTTGCTCATAAGCTGCCCAAAAAACCATTACAATAACAAATGCAATTAGCAAAACAATTATTCTATCTTTTTCAATTTTAGTTAATGGCTTATTTGTTTTCTTACCTTCAACCTTAACTACTGGAATATGGTTACCAACTTCAGTAAGAAACTTTTGTCCCCAAAAATAAACTACTTGGCCTAAAAGCATTCCTATACCTGCAAGTCCAAAGCCTAAATGCCAACCATAAACTTCCCCAATATAACCTATTAGTAAAGGAGCACTTGCAGCACCAATATTTATTCCTATATAAAAAATTGTAAATCCAGCATCACGTCTTGGATCTCCTTGTTTATATAATTGCCCGACCATAGTTGATATATTTGGTTTTAACAATCCAACTCCGGTTACAATTAATGCTAAACCAGAATAGAACGCTACCATATTTTCAGCAATTAGAGTTAACTGACCAGCGGCAATTAGCAAGCCACCTAAGAATACAGTTTTTTTCTGCCCCAAAAATTTATCAGCTATTATACCACCAGGAATTCCCATAAAGTAAACCATCATTGTGTACCAACCGTAAAGACCAAGTGCTTCAACACTTGTCCAACCTAAACCGGGGTTATCACCTAAAGTTTCTTTAGTTAGAAATAAAACAAGAATTGCACGCATTCCGTAAAAACTAAAACGTTCCCACATTTCAGTAAAAAACAAAATTGCTAAACCTTTTGGATGTCCTGATTTCATTTAGAGTTCCCAAGTAATTATTAGAAAGAAAATAATTTAATAAATTTTAAGGAATTATTTTGGGTAAATCTTTATTTGAGGTTTGTAGAATGGAAGAAATATATTTGCTGGAATTTCTATAAAAGTTTAGGCTTAAAATTATTTCAGAATCTAAAATTGATCATGTCTTAACTTTATAGTTTCAGATTATAAAACAAGTTCAGAATGACAATTTGAAGAATTGTAAATTATTTATCTACATGGCTAGATTACATACTTATCACTTAGCTTATCCAATAATTTCAACGCCTCATTGGAAAAACTAGGATACCTTCCATTAATCTTTGCAGCTTTGCTATAAAGTTTAAAGAACATAAAAGGATTACCTACGCAAGAGGCTAATTGACTTTTGCTTGTATGCTCTAAAATCAAACTAGCCATAAAATAACCGGTTGTGTGTCCTCGTTGAGGCAATAAACTAAAAAGCTGTCTTCCAAGTGTTTCCTTTCTCTTCGGATGATTATAAATCTCAGTCAATATTTTGTCCATCTTTTGAATTACTCCGGGAGCACGACTAACATCATTTATAAATTGTCTTGCATACCTTGAAATTGAATTACTGGATTTTGTAAACCAATCTTTTTTATCAACCATATCAGCAATTGCTTCAGCTTCAACAAGATCAAATGTTTTTATGATATTTGCATCTTCTCTTTTTACATTTCTGTAGTTAAATTTTAATTGTCTATTTCTATACCAGTGATGAAACTCATGAGAAAGAAAACTCATAAAATCCCATTCAATTGAAGCTGCTAAGTCCACTACTATTGGAGATGAACCTCTTCCATTGCTTTCAAAAATTACAAATGAAACTGGTGGATATTGATTTACACTATTTTGTGATAAAAATTCTAAAGTTCTTTTTACTGCTTTTCTATTATAGCTTTCTCTTTTTAGCTTTCCTAATTGTGCTTTGATTTTAGTTTTGTTATCTCTAACCTTAATGTAATGTTGCAAGTGATGTAAATTGTTTTTTCTTCTTAAACTGGTTTCTAATTTTTTCTTTTGAGAAGGCATAAAAACTAATCTGAAGTTTTTCTTAAAGAAGTCTTTTGTAAACTCGCCACTCGTTAAAACTTTATAACCAGGAGTTCTAAATAATTTATTCCATTCAGAATTAGTTGGTTCTTGGTTCCTTTCAAGTGTGCTAACTATGCTCCAAAATTTATCAATTCCAGAGAAATCGAAGTTAGTATTAACACTTTGTGAGAAATTCTGTTCTGAAACGAAAAGAATTATAAAAAAGAAAATTAAATTAATGTTTTTCATAGCGATAATAAATAATCAATAGTTACTAATTATTTATTATCGTAATTAATAGAGGAAATGTGAAATGATACCAAAAATAGAATGATTTCCTATTACTTCTTTGAGTCCTTCTGTTCTTTTACAATTAACCACAAAGCGGAAGAAATTGCAAGAGAAATACCACTTATTATATAAACCAAAGATTTATCAGAAGCATCTTGTATCAATGTGCCGAAAATTGCACTTACAATTAGCTGGGGAATTACAATTGAGAGATTGAACATTCCCATAAAGAATCCCATCTTGCTTTCATCAACTGTCTCTGACATAATTGCAAATGGTAAACTAACTATGGCTGCCCAGCCAACACCAGCAACCAGCATAAAGAAATAGAGAGACATTTCTGTATCTGCAAAGAATACTATTCCCCAATAACCAAGTGACATTATTGCAACACTTATTACTTGTGTCTTCACTCGACCAATTTTCTCAGATATTGGCTCCAATACAAATTTCGGGAGCACGGCTCCAACGGCATTAAGAACTAAGAAAGAAATTGAAATTATTTGACCAGTTTTATCGTTTATTAAATCAACCATTTCTTGGGAAGAACCATCTGGGGTAGGATTTATTTTTTGACTAATAAAAGCAATAGCAAACACAAACATTGTTTGTACACCTAACCAAGAAAATGAATTTGCAAAACAAACTTTTAAGAATTCGTGTAAATTTGTATCTCTATCGCGAGCAACAACCTTTTCACTATCACTTGATACAGTTAAATCTCTATACTCGGTTATAAAGGAAGTAGGAATAATTGTGAAAGCTAAAACTAAAACTACTCCAAAATAAATAAGAAAGAAATTCCCAAATATTGCTCCTATTGCATAAGCCAAAACTCCAAAGCTACCAGAAATTGTTTGCATCCAAGTGTAACCTTTAGTTCTCGGAATTCCATCAGGAGTAACATCTGCAATAATAGATCTTGTTGGATTGAAGCTAACATTAATTGCTAAATCTAATGTCAAAGCAACAACCATAGCAATTGCAACTAAACTTGCAAAACTCATGGCTTCATTTATAACACCAATATTTGGTAATGCCAACAACATCAGTGCTGCTAGTGTTCCACCAATTAAAATGAACGGTCTTCGTCGTCCTCCCCAAAACCAAACATTATCACTTATAGCTCCAACAATTGGTTGTGCAATTAAACCTGCTATTGGTCCAGCCGCCCAAACAAAACCCAATTCGTGTAAATCTAAATTGAATTTTGTAACTAATATCCAACTGAGAGCAGATATTTGGACAGACAACGCAAAACCCATTGCTGTTGCTGGTAAGGAAAGAATTGAGTAAAATGTATTTGTAAGTTTTTTTTGAATATCTAGCATAACTTCCTTATTTAATTAAAAAGAATTTTACAGATTCTTTAGGAATCAAAATATTTTTTTCAAGATTATTACAATCATCATCGGTTAATAAATCTTTTAGAATAATATCATTAAAGTTATCGATTCCAAAATAATCTTTTAGGTTTATTGTCTTATCTAAATCATCATCATTTATAAATATAAGGATATTCTGCTCATTAAATTTCTTGGAGTAAACATACAAATTATTTTCTGGCGGAAAGTGTTTCAACTTACCAACTGATAAAGGTTTATACTTTTTTCGTAATTGTAATAGTTTTTTTGTGAAATTAAAAATTTCTACTTGAGCATCATTTTTTTCTTTAGGAATAGTTTTGTCAGTAATAAATCCATCTGGGAATGGACTTCTGATTTTGCCATGATGTCCACCACCATCCATTCCTATCTCAGTTCCGTAAAATAATTGAGGGATACCACGAGTTGTTAAAAGTAAGGTTAACGCCACTTCATACTTATGAAGATTCCCTTTTGCTGCATACATCCCTCTGTCAGTATCATGGTTATCAAAAAAGACTAATAGATTATTTGAATTTTCATACACAAAATCTTTTGAAAAGAATTCATAAATATTATAGAGCTCTTTTTTGCCTGACAAATAATCAAAAATATTATCTCTGAATGCAAAATCTGTAACAACTGGTAAATTAGAATCATACTCTCGAGGGAAAAAAGTTTTGGTTTGATACTTTGCTAAAATAGCTGGTTCTCCTTTCCAAACTTCACCAACAATATTAAAGTTAGGATAAATCTCTAAAATTGTTTTTGCCCAATCTGATAAAAACTTCTGATCATTGTATGGATAAGTATCTTCACGAATACCATCAAGTCCAGTTGATTCAATCCACCAAATTGTATTTTGAATCAAATATTTAGCAAGCTTCGAGTCTCGTTGGTTTAGGTCTGGCATGTAATCCGTGAACCATCCAGTATGACTTTTATTAACCGATGCTGAGTCTCCATGAACATCTACAAAAGCCATTTTATTATGGAATGCATTCTTATGATTTTCAACAGTTCCATTAAACCACGTATTTGTTGGAGTATTTGCAGACCAAGTATGATTTATCCCAATATGATTTGAGACGTGATCATAAATAATTTTTAATCCTTTCTCATGTGCCTTATCAACTAAAGATTTATATAGTTCATTTGTCCCAAATCTTGGGTCGATTTTATAAAGATCCGTTGTAGCATAGCCGTGGTAACTCATGTACATATTATTTTCTAACACTGGAGTTATCCAAATAGTTGTTGCTCCCAAATCTTTTATATAATCTAACTTGTTAATTATACCTTGTATATCACCGCCGCGTCTTCCATTTAAACTACCAAACTCAAACTCTTCTTTTTCATTAAAGAGAAAATCATTCGAAGTATCACCATTGGAAAATCTATCAGGAAAGATTAAATAAACTACATCCTCGTTGCTAAATCCTTGGTGGCGATTTTCCCCAATTTCTCGCTCAAGTATTGGAAAGTTTTTAGAACTTTCACCATATCTATTACTAAATGTTATTTTAGACTTAAATGGCTTTATGTTTGATTTAATAAAAACATCAACAAAAGCATATTTGTTATTTTCTGAAACAGAAATATTAGTTATAGATAAATTTGGATTGTCAGATTTAACAGTTAGTGAATCTAGATTATTTCCGTAAACCAATAATTGTAAAGTAGCATAAGGATGATTAGTCCACCAATTTGGAGGTTCTATTTTTGTTATTTGCAATTGTGCGGAAACACTAATTGAGAGAAATAGTAAAAGTGAAAATATTTTTTTATTCAATTCCATTTAGTAGTTTGTTATAATTTAAGAAAACTACAAAAATATTACGAAATTTATCACATCAATTTTACCATTACCTTGCTTTTAACAGGCATTAAAAATAACTTTGAACCCTAAATAATTATGAAAGATCAATCAAGAAATATAACAGTTAACCGAAAAGCAAGACACGATTACACTATCCTTGATACATTGGAGGCTGGTATTGTTTTGGTTGGCACTGAAGTTAAAGCTTGTCGTGAACAGAAAGCAAACTTGGTGGATAGCTACGTCAAAATTGATGATGACTACGAAGTTTGGATGCATAGCAGCTTTATCAATATTTATACACAAGGTAATATGTTTAATCATGAGCCAACTAGAACAAGAAAATTATTGCTCTCCAAAAAAGAAATTAAAAAATTAGATAGATCAATTAAAGAAAAAGGAAATACTCTTATTCCCTTAAAAATGTATTTTACTCGAGGGAAAGTTAAAGTTGAAATTGGTTTAGCAAAAGGTAAAAGATCTTACGATAAAAGAGAAGCAATCCAGAAAAGAGATATGCAAAGAGATGAACAGAGAAAAATTAAAATGTAAATTTATAGATGTGAGAATCTAGTATCAAGACACAAGTACAAAAAAAATTAGACTAAAAAATATTTAGATAATAATAAGATAGAAACTAACGATTGTCATATTGAAGGAGTTTGTCTTTTGAACGACTGAAATATCTCGAACTTTAATAGTTATGAGATTCTTCATTCAGCGAAAAACACTTCATTCAGAATGACAGATTCAAACAGACGATGACAAACAACTTAAATAATAAGAGAAAAGTTATATGTTTCTACCCGTAAAAGAACAGATGGAAATTATCAATCGTGGAACATCTGAAATAATTCCAGAAGAAGAACTCAAACAAAAATTAGAAAAATCCCTTAAAGAGAACAAACCACTTAACATAAAACTCGGTTGCGATCCTACTAGACCAGACTTACATCTTGGACATTCAGTTGTATTAAGAAAACTTGCTCAATTTCAAGAACTTGGTCATACAGCAATTTTAATAATAGGCGATTTCACAGCTATGATTGGTGATCCTTCAGGACGTAATGCAACTCGCCCACCACTTACAATGGAAGAAGCAAAAGAAAACGCAGTAAGTTATTGGAAGCAAGCAAAAAAAATACTTCATCCTGAAAAAACTAAAATTGTTTATAACTCAGAATGGCTTGGCAAGATGAGTTTTAACGAAGTTATTCAACTCGCATCGAAATATACAGTTGCAAGGATGATGGAACGAGATGATTTTACAAAAAGATTCAAAAGTGGATTGCCTATCAGTATGCACGAACTTTTATATCCTCTTGCTCAAGCAATGGATTCAGTAGCAATTGAAAGTGGTGTTGAATTGGGTGGAACGGATCAAAAGTTTAATTTATT
>Ga0209633_10004722_pt1 | contig 12178 bp, 6 predicted proteins | sample Cruoilmetagenom1_FD_187290 | JGI IMG/M metagenome (GOLD analysis project Ga0209633, IMG submission 187290) | Oil polluted marine microbial communities from Coal Oil Point, Santa Barbara, California, USA - Sample 1 (SPAdes) (version 2) | ecosystem: Environmental > Aquatic > Marine > Oil seeps ... | reverse complement strand
TTTAGAATAAAAATTAAAAAAAAGTAGGTAGTAAATCATCAAATTTATTACATTTGCACCCGCACTTTTAAAAGTGTAGTTCATTAAAATTTAGGAGAGGTGCCAGAGTGGTCGATCGGGGCTCCCTGCTAAGGAGTTGTACTCTTACGGGTACCGGGGGTTCGAATCCCTTCCTCTCCGCAATCGAATAGATTGTGATACTTTTTTAATGATTTAAAATAATAAAGCTTGCTTGAATTATTTTAAATGTTAAAAATGTTAATTTGCTGAAAGCAAATTACAGATTTATTCGCATAATATGGTAAAAGGGATCAACGAAGTCAATCTCTTCTATTCTATTTTTAAGATAATCATTCGGGGTGTAGCGTAGCCCGGTTATCGCGCCACGTTTGGGACGTGGAGGCCGCAGGTTCGAATCCTGCCACCCCGACCATTAAAAGCTGAACAAGTACTTGTTCAGCTTTTTTGTTTGATTGAGATTGAAGCTTGCTTCAGAATCGAAATGAAAACAAAAAAGGATAAAAGCAAAGCTTTTATCAACTTTTAATGAGCAGCGTACCACATTCAGGATCAGCGATTGGAATGAGCTAATCCTTGAAAAAACAACTTATTGGAAATAGCCAAAAGCGAAGCTTTAGCTTTTAATGAGCAACACAACTAATCAGGATTATGAGGCAGATAGGACGAATAATCCTAAGACTAGTAAGCAGTTAATAAAATATTGATATGTAATCTTTATAAATCAGGATCAGCGATTAAAATGAGCTAATTCTAAAACCACAACAGCATTTACTATTTTTCTATGATGGAAAACCATCAAATTTTTACGGGAAACCCGTAATGATAAATAAAGTATTCAACTTAATTTAGTCGTATCAGATTTAGATTCTTATTAGATAAGAATTATTAATTAATTGGATATTAAAAATTTAAAATAATTAATGAAAAATATTAATAGAAAAATAACAGTCCACATTGCGGATGATCACGAAATTATAATTGATGGACTCACCGCTATTTTAGAATTTGAATATGATATTGAAGTAATTGGTCATTCTGTAAATGGTAGCGAAGCCTTAGACTGGTTTAATAATTTTTCTGCTGATATTTTATTATTAGATCTAAACATGCCCAGTGTTGCAGGTTTAGATGTTATTAAAGAAATCAAAAAATATAAAGCACCTCCTAAGATAATTGTACTTTCTAGCTATGATGATATCAAATTGATCAAAGATGTTTTAAAATTGGGAGTTAAAAGTTTTGTTCCTAAAAAATCAGCTGGAGAACATTTGGTAAACGCTATCCGTAATATTGCCAACGGAAAACAATATTTTACCGAAGATGTAAAAGAGAGAATGATGAATGCAATTCTACATCCTCCTAAGCAAAAAGGTGTACAAATAGGCACGACATTGATTAATTCTCTTACTAAACGTCAACGAGAAATTCTAAACCTTATAACTTTAGAATTTACTACAAAAGAAATAAGTGAAAAGTTATTTATAAGTGTAAGTACGGTAGAAACACATCGTAAGAATCTGATCAAAAAAGTAAATGTAAAGAACAGTATTGGATTGGCCCTTTTTGCCTTAATGAATGATATTAAATGAACTTTTTCAACTAAAATTGTGTACTACACATAATTAAATTTTACTTTCACGAAATTTTATAATATAGTATTTATCTAAATATATTAGGAATGGATTATAATCAGATTTTAATGCTTTTATTACAATTTCTAATAATAGCTGGACTGTTGGCAGGATTATTTAGAATTAGAAATATTTTTGGTTTAAGTTTATTATATACCACCCTTGGTGTTTTTCAATTTTTACAAGTATTTCTATCAAGCTCGTTTCATATTGAAATTTACGGAACTTTCATAGTTTCAACAGGTTCTATGCTTTTGTTCTCAGGTAGTCTTTTCGCCATATTAATGGTTTATATACGAGAAGATGCCTTAGAAGCTAGAAAAATAATTTACGCGCTTGTCATTACCAATATTGTATTGGCTTTTTTATTAATTGTTTTTAGTTGGTCTCTTGATGGTGGTAAAGTAAATACAGCCTTTAATTTACCAGAGCAATTCTACACTACAAATGCGCATGTTTTATTTATTGGAACCCTTATTCTTTTATTTGATGCTTTTGCAATAATATTTCTTTATGAGTTTATCTCCAAATATCTAGAATCACTCTTTTTCAGAATGTTATTTACCATGATATTGGTTTTAGCAATTGATACGCTATTATTTACTTTAGGTATTTTTTGGAGCTCTCCTAAGTTTCAAACACTTTTGTTTTCTGGATTAATTACTAAATCGTTTGCTGCTCTAATTTATTCGATTTTATTTACTTTTTATATGATATATTTCGATAAAGAAAATGTCAAAATTGAAAGTGAATCTGACAATTTCAAAGACATTTTTCATAAACTCACTTTTCGCCAAAAATATGAAGATGTTCTGAATAAGATACAACTTAAAACTAATGAATTATTAGAAGTGCAAAATATCGCACAACTGGGCACTTTTAATCTGAATTTTAAAACAGAAATATTTACCAGTTCAGCAATTTTTGACAAAATTGTTGGGTTTGATAATTCAGTTGAAAAGACATTTTCAAATTGGCGAACAGTAGTACATCCAAACGATGTATCAGGAAATCAAGAGCAACTAGAAATCTCTATTGCAACTGGTAAAAAATTTGAAAGAGAATATAGAATAATAACCAAGAACACAAAAGAATTAAAATGGTTAAAAGGTATTGGAGAAATTATTTATAAAGACAATATGCCTTTTAATTTTTTAGGTACAATTCAGGATATTACAGAACGAAAGAGATCAGAGCAAGCACTTAAAGAACAGAACAAAGAATTAATTGTATTAAGTAAAAAATTATCGGAAAAGAATAAATTAATATTAGAAAGCCAGCGGAAATTTAAAAACTTATTTGATAAAAGTCCGGTTTCTTTATGGGAAGAAGATTTTTCTGAAGTGAAACTAATATTAAACAAAAAGCAGACTGAAGTTAGTGATTTGAAGAAATATCTTGATGAAAATCCTGATTTTGTAAATGAATGTGTTTCTAAAATGAAGATTTTAAATGTTAATAACGTCTCTTTAAAATTACTCGGCGTAAAAAACAGAAAAGAACTAATTAGTCATTTAAGTAATAATTTTAATGAGCAGTCTTATGAAGTTTTTAAAAGAGAATTACTATCAATAGCTTCAAATGCGAAAGAATTTTCAGCACAAACCGAATTTATTAGAAGTGATGGTGTAACTATTACCACTTTGATAAAGTTTGTCATTATGGACGATACTAATAATCTAGCTATAATTTCTATCGTAGATATAAATGAACTAAATAAAGCCAAACAAGAAATTACTAAAAGTGAAAAACGTTTTCGTGAACTTTATGAAAAGTCTGGTGACGCTACATTAATTATAGAAAATGGGGTTTTTATTGAATGTAATCAAGCTACTGTTGATATGCTTGCATATAAATCTAAAAATGATTTTTTGAATACAGAACCTTCAAAATTATCCCCATTATTACAACCAGATGGTCAAAATTCGTTTGAGAAGGCAATAAAAATGATCAGTATTGCTTTAAAAAAAGGGACGCATAGATTTGAATGGATACATACTAAAAGTAATGGTGAAAACTTTCCTGTTGAAGTATTATTAACTGCTATTACAAAAGACCCAAACGATCAGATTATTCATTGTGTTTGGAGAGATATTTCAGAAAGAATAGAAATAAAAGCGAAGCTTATTAAAAGTGAAGAAAAATTTTCTAAAGCATACTACAATAATCCTTCAGCCACTTATATTAGTTCTCTATATGATGGTGTCTTCATAGATGTAAACCCTATGTTTGAAAAAATATCTGGTTTTAGTCGTGAGGAAGTTATTGGTGTTAAAGTTACAGATTTAGATATTTATGTTAATGTAGAAGATAGAACTAAACTTTATAATGAATTAAAGGAAAATGGACGATTAAAAGATTTTGAGATATTATTTAAAACAAAAAAAGGTGAAATAAAAGATTGTTTAATGTATTCTGAAATAATAGATATAGACGAAAAACCTTGTCTTATATCAATTTTAAGAGACGTCACAGAAAATAAATTAGTAGAATCGACATTAAGACAAAGTGAAAAAGAATTACGTGAATCTCAAGAAATTGCTCAATTAGGGACTTTTAATTTAGATATGTTAACCAATGAATTTATAAGTTCACCCATTTTTGACAATATTGTAGGTCTTAATCCAAATGATTCAAAGGAAAAAGAATTCTGGAATGTAGTTACGCATCCTGACGATATTGATGCTTATCGTATAATGTTAGACGATTGTGTAAAAAACAATAAGATATTTGACAAAGAATATAGAATTTATAATAAATCTACTAATGAGTTAAAGTGGCTACATAATTTAGGAGAAACTTTATATTCGAATGGTAGACCAATTAATTTTAAAGGTACCATTCAAGATATAACGGAGCGAAAGTTAAATGAATTAGCCCTTAAAACAAATGAAAAAAAGTTATTGGAAATTCAAAATATAGCTAATTTAGGGACTTATGAAATTGATTTAAAAACAAATTCGATTACTACTTCGATTTTATATAAGTCTATTTTAAATTTAAAGAAGAAGCCTAAAAATAATAAAGGTTGGTGGAAAAATATTGTACATCCGGATGATTATAAACAAAGTGAATTTTTATGGCAAGACAGTATCAAAAACGCCATAAAATATAATGATGAGTATAGGATAATAACTGATCAGAACAAAATAAAATGGATTCATGATATTGCTGAGGTTAAAACTGAAAATGGAGTTGCCGTAAAAGTTGTTGGTACTATTCAAGACATAACATCACGGAAAGTATCAGAAGAAAAAATAGAAAGATCTGATGCCATTTTAAGTCAATTAAGCTCTTTGGTAAAAGTGGTTAATGAAAAAGGTGATGTTATCTATGCTTCGCCTAGTTTTAAATCTTGTTTAGGTTATGAACCTGAAGAATTGTTGGGTCAAGGATGGTGGATAAAAACATCACCCAATTTAAAATCAGCAATAAAAATACGTGACTCCGTACTTAATAACGTACTAAAAAATGATTTTTTAGAGGATGAATTAAAATATAGATGGATTCAAACAATAAATGGTCAACCTAAATTATTTCAATGGGCACATTCTAAAGGAGTTGACAATACTTTGATCTTTGTAGGAATTGACATTACAGAAAGAGAAATTGCCGAGAAAAACAGTGTTCAATATTGGAAAATAGTTGAAAATAGTCTTAATGAGATCTTTATTTTTGATGCTGATACTTTAAAATTTATTCAGGTAAATAGAGGAGCCAGAGAAAATATTGGTTATTCATCTAAGGAACTTTTAAAAATGACACCAATTAATTTAAAGCCTCTAATTGCGAAAGGTAAATTTAATGAAATGCTTAAACCATTAAAAAATGGTGCGAAAGAAAGAATAATATTCACTACGGAACATCAACGTAAAGATGGTTCAAATTATACAGCTGAAGTAAATATTCAAAAATCAGAATTAAAGTTAAGACCCGTTTTTATTGCTTCTATTAAAGATGTGACACAACAAGAGCGGAATGAACATATAAAGCAAGTAATATTTAATATTACTAAAAAATCGAGTGAATCAATCAGTCTTGGAAAATTGTTCAATTTTATTAAAGCTGAATTAGGTAAGCTTATCAATACTAATAATTTTTTTATAGCACTATACAATGAAAAGACTGATATGATTAGTACACCTTATATGGTGGATGAAAGAGATAATAAAAACACTTTCCCGAAAGGTGAGACGCTTACTGGACATGTAATTGATAGTAAAAAAGCTTTATTAACGAATGAAGAATTTATAAATTATTCTGGTAAAAAGCCGAAAGTTATCGGAATTGGTCCACAGTCTAAATGTTGGTTAGGTGTGCCATTGATAGTCGAAAAACAAGCTATTGGAGCAATTGTTGTGCAAAGCTATACTGATGAAAATGCATATACACAAGATGATGTTGTGTTATTGGAACTAATTGCAGCCAATATAGGTCAGGTAATTAAAAAGATAGATGATCTTGATCAAATTAACTTATTAAATAAGGCTTTAATTCAAAGTCCACATGCTGTAATAGTTACTAATAAGAAGGGTATTATTGAATATACAAACCCGGCATTTACTGATCTAAGTGGTTATTCTGAAGCCGAGGCAATGGGTAAGAAACCAAATATTTTAAAATCCGATGAACAATCATCTGAATTTTATAAAAAGTTGTGGAAAACTATAGCTAAAGGAAAAACCTGGGATGGCGAATTCGTTAACCGGCATAAAGCTGGTAAGAGATATTTAGTTGAAGCAAATATTTCTTCTGTTAAAAATAAAAAGGGTGAAATTACACACTTTATTGGAGTTCAAGAAGATATTACGCATAAACGGAAATTAGAACGCCAATTTATCAATGCGTTTGTTGAAGCACAAGAAATTGAAAAACAAAATTTTGGGGAAGAGTTGCATGACGGAATTAGTCAAATACTATCTGCTGAGGCTATGTATATAGATTTATTAATTGAGCAAAATAAAGATAGGATTAATGATAAAGCAAAATTTTTAACTAAGATTAAAGAACTTAATGTTAGCGCAATTTATGAGACCAGAAGTATTGCTCATGGTTTAATGTCAAACCAACTTAAGAAAAGTGGTTTAATTAAAGCGATTGAGAATATTTGTTTTGATTATAGTAGTACTAAGAATATGCAATTTTTCTTCACTAAAAAGAATGTTGTTGAAAAGGAAATATCTAAGGTGATAAAAATTAATATATTTAGAATTGTTCAGGAAATAACAACTAATGTTGTACGTCATTCTTTAGCAAAAAAAGTAGCTATCCATTTATCAAAAATAGATAAGAATATGCTAAAATTAATAGTAAAGGATGATGGGTTAGGAATTGATATTGAAAAAAATAAGAAAGGAACTGGCCTTAAAAATATTGAGAGAAGAATTATATTACTCAACGGAAATTTAACTATCGATACTGCACCTCTAAAAGGAACTAGTTTTACGATAATTGTGCCTTTAAAAAGTGTACAATAAATATATAATATATAAGAAATATCCCGTTGGTCACTTAGAATATTGATGTGGTTAAACCACGTATTTTTAATGGTTTAACCGTAACATAAAATAAGGTTTGTTTATATAGATATATAAATAGTATGATTTAAATTATTTAAGTTATTGAACTAATTAATTTATCATTTGTTAGATTCATGTGTATTTTAAAACTAACTAATAATAATTTATATATTACATAGGAAATTGGTTATTAGTTGGTTAAATCTAGGTATTGAATATACAATTATAAGAAGAGTTGTAATTTTAGTATTGAAATTTCTATCTATATAGAATTTGATAATTGAATTTGTTAAAAAGTAATCATAAATAAAACCACACCTACCTAAATAAGTATTTTACTTAATTATTTAATAATTGGTGGTTCCCTTAACTTTGAGACTATAAATATTAAAGTAATTTGTATTAAGTTTGTTGGTACATTTATTAATAATTATAATTAGATTAAGTTTTATTAATGAAGAAGGAATTAAAAATATTAATGGTTGATGATCATCCTGTTATCATTGAAGCATATAAAAATATTTTAGCTTCTACAGAATTAGTTGATGAATATGAATTTATAATTGATACTGCGGTTAATTGCGATACCGGGGTTCAAAGAATAGATGCATCAGCTACAGATAAACCATATGATGTTCTTTTTTTAGATGTCAAACTACCTCATTCTTCTGATGGTAAAATAATTTCTGGTGAAGATCTAGCGATATACGCCAGAAAAAAATTACCCAGGGCAAAAATAATGATTCTTACGACCTACAATGAGGGACATAGAATTCAAAATATATTAAAAACGGCCAATCCTGACGGTTTATTGATAAAAGATGATTTGACTTCAAAAGAGTTGACCAATGCACTTAATAAGATAATGAATGATCCTCCTTATTATAGCGTTACTGTTTCTAAATACTTTAGAAAACGTGTAATTAATAAGGCTATTTCTCCTTTAGATGATATTAACAGAAAGATCATCTATTATCTTTCTCAAGGCATTAGAACCAAAGATTTAACAAATCACGTTAACCTCTCTCTAAGTGCAATTGAAAAAAGAAAAGCACAAATAAAGAATATATTAGAGTTAAAAACATCAAATGTTAATGAACTCATTAAAGAAGCTAAGAAAAGAGGTTTTATTTAATAGGCATACATTTACCCTACTCTAAAACAAATAAGAAACCATTTCTAATCACCAGTTTGTTTAACTCTTCAAAGATTAATACCAAATTTGATTTAACACATTTTAGTTTCGATTTGGTTAAACAATTATTTATGACAATTAGTAATTAAAAACTAAGAATTAGATTATGTTTTTTTGATAGAAATTGTATATTTGCGCCCTTATAGATAAATAAATTTTATTTGTATTTTATTTTTTTGACTTAATTACTTAACTCTTAGAATTATACTTATAAATTTTACTATAATAAATGGTCGCGTAGCTCAGCTGGATAGAGCATCTGCCTTCTAAGCAGACGGTCACAGGTTCGAATCCTGTCGCGATCACATAAAGCAAAAAGTCCATTACTTTAGTAATGGACTTTTTGCTTTATGAAAAGATGAAAACTTCAGTTTTTCTATCTTGAATCAAAAAAATTTGAGTCATTGAGAAAATATAAAATAGATTAAATTTAAGTAAAAATCAAAGTTATGTTGTTATTAACTTAACGGCTATGAAATAAGAATTGTTTTATGTGAAATCAAATTCAATTCAATGAAAAATGTAATTATTAATAACTCTCCCCAAACTCGCTCAAAAATAAATAGATTACCTAATAATTTTTTTTCATCAGTAAATGGTTTTTTATCTTTCTATTTGTTAAAATCATATTCTAGAACACCTATATTAGAAAATATTTCTGTTAATGGCGCTTTAAGAGAAGATGGTACTTTTATGATTTATTTCAACGAAAAAGAATTTATTAATGTTCCTTATGAGATAAAAGAAAATCTAAGATATAAATACGGACTTGGTACTATACTATTTTCCAATTCCCTTTTTTTTAAAGGAAGCCTTATGGATGGATTTGATTATAATTATCTTTCAGAAAATATAAGCACCTTTATTATTAATGGTGATATGGTGTCATTTAAAAAAGCCAGTAGAACTTCTTCCATTGGTAAATTAAAAAAAATAAATGATGTAGTTTATTTGGATTCGAATGTTACAATCAAATGTAAAGAGGAAGAGTTTAATAAACAGCGAAAGTATTTAAAATCTAATTTAGGTATTGATATTTCAATGCAGTTTAAAAAAGGGGCAGCTTAAATTACTTATTAAAATATTCCAAGTAAAAACGGCAAATAAGTTGTTATTAATTAAAATAGCTATGCAAAAAAACAAAATTTTTTATATAAATAATCGTTAATACATGAGAGTCATGTATTTACAAAATTGTTTCTAATAAAATATAATTGAATAAGCTACTACATACAACGTTTATCATATCTATGGTTGTCATTACTATAATTACAACTATTTATTTAATTTATACGGGTTATACCTATTATAACACTTCTTTAGAAGAGAGATTTTATCATACCCATCATTACTGGTTTAAACCAAGTGGTATTTATGGGCAAGGTTTAGGTATACTCGGAACCTTTATGATAACTTTCGGAGTGGCTATTTATATCGCAAGAAAACGGTATAATTTTTTATCAAAATATATACGGCTAAAATATTTATTAGAATTCCATATTTTTCTGTGCACCCTCGGTCCTATTCTTATCCTTTTTCATACAGCATTTAAATTTGGAGGTATTGTTTCTGTCGCTTTTTGGAGTATGGTTGCCGTTGTATTAAGCGGTGTTGCCGGAAGATTTATTTATATACAAATACCTCGCACAATTGAAGGAAGGGCACTTAGTTTGGCCGAAGTAAAAAACATGAAATTGGATATTGCAACTGTATTAAATGATAAATATAATCTTGAATCAAACACAATTCAGATAGTAACAAATTTAATTAGTAATGAAGATAATTCGGGTAGTAAAAAAGCTTTAGGCCATTTAAGAAGAGTATTAAATCGTAAGGATCTACCAAAAAAGGATAGAAAATTAATACTTGATATGGTCAAACATGAAATATCACTTTCTCTCAAAATTAAAAGACTAGAAAAAATGCAGCAACTATTTAAGTATTGGCATGTTGCACACATGCCATTTGCCTTAATTATGCTTATCATAGTAATTATTCATATTGCAGTTACATTGTCATTTGGATATAATTGGATATTTTGATGGAAGAAGTATTGTTAGAACAAATATTGTTTTATGGATTTGCATTTATACTTTGTATAAGTACTATCTATTTTTATCTACGTAAAAAACAGGTAAAATCAACTAAAATTATTGAAAAGGTAAGTATAGCAAAAGAAGAAGGCTTATTTGAGCCAGTGTCTTTATATCCATACATTAATATGAATACATGCATTGGTAGCGCAGCATGTGTAACAGCTTGTCCTGAAAAGGATATTTTAGGTATTGCTAATGGTAAAGCAACCGTGATCAATACATCTAATTGTATTGGCCATGGTGCTTGTTTTCATGACTGTCCCATTGAAGCAATTTCACTTCGTATAGGAACAGAAACAAGGGGAATAGACCTACCGCATGTAAACGAAACTTTCGAAACCAATATGAAAGGCATATATATTGCCGGTGAGTTAGGTGGAATGGGATTAATTAAAAACAGTGTTGAGCAAGGTAGTCAAGCAATAGATAACATAGTTAAGAACAAAAAACCTTCAAAAGATAATGTACTAGATGTGGTTATTGTAGGTGCAGGCCCAGCAGGAATTTCCGCTACACTTGCAGCTAAAAAACATGGATTAACCAGTATTACTTTAGAACAAAATTCTTTAGGAGGAACAGTTTATACATTTCCAAGGTCAAAAATAGTTATGACAGCACCTATGGATTTGCCATTATATGGTAAAGTGAAATTATATGATACAACAAAAGATGAATTGCTACAATTGTGGAATAAGGTCATTTCAGAACATAAATTGACGATCATCGAAAATACGAAGGCTGATGATATTGTTCCAACACAAGATGGAACATTTAAAATAAGAACTAATTCTGGTGATGAATACATTTGTAATCATGTATTACTTGCTATCGGAAGAAGAGGAACTCCGAGAAAATTGAATGTTCCCGGAGAAGAATGCCAAAAAGTAGCCTATCGATTATTAGAACCTGAAAGAATTTCCGGGAAAAAAATTGTTGTTGTTGGAGGTGGCGATTCAGCAGTTGAATCTGCAATGCTCTTAAAAGATGAAAATGATGTCATCCTCTCTTATAGGAAAGATAAATTTGCAAGAATAAAGCCTAAGAATAGAGAAAAAATTGATAAAGCGTTGGCAGATAAATCACTTACGGCAATATTCAATTCTAACTTAGTTTCTATTGACGAACAATCGATCATGATTAAAGTTGAAGGTGAAAATCAACCAAAAAGATTAGAAAACGACCAAATATATATTTTTGCAGGAGGTGAAATGCCTACGAAGTTTTTAGAAAATGCAGGAGTTGAAATTACCAAGAGATTTGGTCATATTATGAAAAAGCATAAATAAATCAATTGAACAATAATATAAAATATCTATATATCATCTTATTAATGTTTACAACTATTAGCTATAGCCAGATATCGCCTGGCGACTTATCACAACCTCATGCCGATTTAGAAGGTATGAGTAAGTGTACATTATGCCATGATCTTGGTGAAAAAGTATCTAATAAAAAATGTCTTGATTGCCATGATGAAATTCAATCTTTGATAAATAAAAAACAAGGATATCATGCAAATTCTAAAGTAAAAAAACAAGATTGTTTTGCTTGCCATAGTGAACACCACGGACGTAAATTTGATATGGTGAGATTTGATAAAGATAACTTTGATCATAAATTAACGGGGTATGAATTAGAAGGAAAACACGAGTCAGTTGATTGTCGAAAATGCCATGTTTCTGAAAATATAGCAGATGCTGATATTAAGAAAAGAAA
>Ga0209633_10004721_pt1 | contig 12178 bp, 10 predicted proteins | sample Cruoilmetagenom1_FD_187290 | JGI IMG/M metagenome (GOLD analysis project Ga0209633, IMG submission 187290) | Oil polluted marine microbial communities from Coal Oil Point, Santa Barbara, California, USA - Sample 1 (SPAdes) (version 2) | ecosystem: Environmental > Aquatic > Marine > Oil seeps ... | reverse complement strand
GTCTTCGGGCCGGGAGCGGTCGATCCAGCCGGCAATGGTCGTGCGCCAGTCGTCGGCCGACATGCGCCACGAGGCGTTGGATGCCATGATGCCGCCCTTGCAATAGGCAACGCCGATGGCGTCCAGGATATCGGCGACCCGCGTGCCCAGGGCCTCGAACCACTTATCCTCCTCACCGCCGGGAGCGCCGCTCTCGAACACGATTGCATTGTCCTGGTCCATGGCGAGCAGGCTTTCGCCCCGGCCGCCGGAGCCGAGCACCATCATGGCGTATGGCACCGGCGGGCCGCCTTCGCCCGCCGCCGCCATCTCGCTCTCGGCGATGATGCAGGCCTGCTTGGTCAGGCAGCGCAGTTCGTTGGAGACGATCGAGGCGACGTCGCGCGGGTCGACTTCCTCGTAGGTCAGGCCCTGCGCCACAACGGTCAGTTTGGTCCAGATCGCGCCCAGGTCTTCGGGTGTGCCGGCCTGCTCGATCTCATCGCCGAGCGACATGGCATCGCCGGCGCGCTGGCGCAGCAGGTCGCGGGCGCTGACGGCGCCGACCAGGTCGCCCCGGTCGTCGAGGACGGCGAGGTGGCGCAGCCGTTCGGAGTTCATGCGGCCGATCGCCCGGTAGACATACTGGTCCTGCCTGACGGTCTTGAGCGGCCTGACCGCAAACTTGTCGGCCGGCCGGTCGAGCGCGCCGTCCGGGTCGGCGTCGATCGCGCGCAGCACGTCGCGCTCGGTAATGATTCCGGTTGGACCGCCGGCCTCGGTCGGCTCGACGAAGACCGAGCTGATCTGCTCGCGCATCATGACGCCCAGGACGCGCCGGATCGACAGGTCCGGTCCGATCACGAAGGGCGGGCTGTTCATGATATCGCGCACCCGGTGCCGGTAGGGATAGCTGTCGATGCGCGCCAGCGCGGCGACCGACTTCGACGTGATCTCGCCGCTGCGCACGACTTCCTGCCAGCCCGACTGAACCTCCTTCGAAATCTGTTGGGAAAGTTGGCGGCAGGCGCTTTCGGCTTCGGCCAGGGTCCAGATGCCTTTCTCGCGAAGCCTCGGCACAAGGCGGAGAAAGATCTCAGCCGTGAGCCGGGCATCCGCCAGCGCTTGATGCCGGTCGGTGACGCTGATTCCAAGCCAGTCGGCAGCCGTTTCGAGCGCTTCGTCCGGCAGCGGCGGTGCCAGTATCTGGACCAGATGCCTGACGTCGAGGCAGCGCGGCGGGCGCCACTGCAGGCCGGCCCGGCCATGCTCCGACTTGAACATGGCCAGATCGAAGCCGATCGAATATCCGAGGATGAGCGCATCATTGCACCAGTCGTCGAACTCCATGTTCACCGCGCCGAAATCGCCGGCGCCGCGAACATGTTCGTCGGTAATGCGATGGATCTTGGTCGATGCGCTCGAAATCGGCTCGCCCGGATCGATCAGGCGGTCGAACGGCTCGCTGTCGTGGACCCTGCCGTTGACGATGCGCACCGCACCGATCTGGATGATCCGGGCCCGCTTGGTGTCGAGGCCGGTGGTTTCGGTGTCGAGCACGACCGCCGACAGCGAAACCAGCGGTGTGGCGGACGAGACCTGGTCGCTTGGCGGGCTCATGGGGCCGTCCTTTCGGCGAATTGGGTCAGCTCGGCGGCGAGCCCTTCACAGTCGGCCGACTTGTCGAACTCGACATAGATCTGAACGAAATTGGTCCGGATGTTGTTCTGGATCAGCACGTAGTCATGGCCGGTCAGGTTGGGGTGGATCGGAAGATTGTCGTAGATTTCCTGCACCCTCTCCATGGGGATGTCCCTGACCGTCTTGGGGGCGTGCAACTGAGCCCTCGCAAGATGCTGTTCGACGCTCTCGATCGCATCGTTCCAGAATGTCGGCGGCGCCCCCGCGGGCAGGGGATGGCGGTCGAAGATCCGGACGGCCAGGGCGCCGAGGCCGGTGGCCAGAGGGCCGGGGTCGGAGCCTGCAAAGGGTCTCAACTGGCCCTCGACCATCTCGCAGACGAAGGCGCAGGCGATCGGATAGCTGGACCATGTCGACTTGAATATGGCGTCCTGAAACGCCTGCTCCTTGAACAGTTTCTGGAAGTTGATGCCCGAGCGGGCGCGGCTGTACTCGTAGATGCATTTCTGCGCCAGGAAGGCCGATCTGGAGTCCAGAAAATCCTCCAGGGCGTCGAGCGAATCAATCGGTTCGGTCTTGAACCAGGACGTCAGCTTGTCGAGAAAACTCATACCCGGAGTGCCTTGTCGTGGGTCTGCCAGATCCACCATTCAGCGCGAAAATCACTGCGTTTGCCGTATCATATTCGATACAAAATCAAAGAAATACAAGCTTTTAGACCTGAACTGACCGGTTTGCAGGGGGCGTTATCAACAATGAGTCCAAAGTCGAATAACCGCCCTTCGGACGTGGTGGTAGATTCTTGCTACCAGCCCGAGAAGTGTGTGTGGGCACACGATTGGGGAACAGTCACGGGGCGAGCTTGCGGCAGGTTGCCGTAAGCTCCAGGGCTGAATACAGGGTCGGTGCGAGGATAACGTTTTTGAATCTGCGCCGCCCGATTTGGGGAAGGACACATTCATGGCAAGCTCTGACAATGGTGGATATTGGGAGCGAACCAAGGGGCTCATGTACATATGCATGGTCGTTTGGTTCTTTTTCTCATTTGTCATCCACTTCTTCGTACATGCACTCAACAGCATCACCATCTTGGGATTCCCGCTTGGCTTCTGGATGGCCTCGCAGGGCGCTTTGATCGCCTTCGTGATTTTGATCTTCTGGTTCGCCGCGAAGCAGGATCAGATCGACCGCGAATGCGGCGTGGCTGAAGAGTAGGGGGATCGGACAATGGCTACTGAAACACAAGGCGGCGGCTTTCTTGCAAATCTTGGCAAGATCTACGCCATCTATACCGGCGGTTTCCTCGGCTTCGTCATTCTGCTCGGCATCCTCGAGCAGGTCGGCGTTCCCGAGCGCACCATCGGTTTCATGTTCGTCGGCCTGACGCTCGTCGTCTATGCCGGCATCGGCATCCTGTCGCGCACCATGCAGGTTTCCGAATACTACGTTGCCGGACGGTCCGTGCCCGCCTTCTACAACGGCATGGCGACCGCGGCCGACTGGATGTCGGGCGCATCGTTCCTGGCCATGGCCGGCTCGCTCTATCTGCTCGGCTATGACGGCCTTGCCTTCGTGCTCGGCTGGACCGGCGGGTACGTGCTGGTGGCGGTGCTTGTCGCGCCTTACCTGCGCAAGTTCGGCGCCTATACGGTGCCCGACTTCCTGGCCGCCCGGTTCGGCGGCAACTTGGCGCGGTTCCTCGGCATCGTGGTCCTGCTCGCGGCCTCGTTCACCTATGTGGTGGCGCAGATCCGCGGCACCGGCCTGATCGCCGAGCGGTTCCTCGGCATCCCCTACGACTACGGCGTGTTCGTCGGCCTGTTCGGCATTTTGCTTTGTTCCATGCTCGGCGGAATGCGGGCGGTGACCTGGACCCAGGTGGCGCAGTACATCGTGCTGATCATCGCCTACCTGATCCCGGTCGTGATCATGTCCTACAAGGTTACTGGCATTCCGATTCCGCAGCTGATGTATGGCGAGGCGCTGCAACAAATCACCGAGCTTGAGCAGACCAAGGAGGCTCTGGCGGGTGCCAAGGCGCATGTGACGCCCTACACGAGCTACGATCCGCTGAACTACTTCGCGCTGATCTTGTGCCTGATGATCGGTACGGCATCTCTGCCGCACGTTCTCATGCGCTACTTCACCACGCCGTCCGTGCGTGCCGCGCGCAAGTCGGTCGGCTGGTCGCTTCTGTTCATCTTCATCTTGTACTTCACGGCGCCGGCCTATGCGGCGTTCGCCAAGCTGGAGATCTATCAGAACGTCATCGGCAAGGGGCTGGAGGATCTCCCGGCGTGGATCTACGTCTGGGGCGGCAATGCCAAAGTCCATATCTGCGGTGTGGCTGCGATATCGCTCGATGCCATCAAGGACGCTTGTAGTCAGGCGGGAACCGAAATTGTCCGGTTCCAGGACTTCAAGATCGCCAAGGACGTGGTCGTCGTGGCAACGCCGGAAATCGCCGGCCTGCCGTTCGTCATCACCGGCCTGGTCGGTGCCGGCGGACTGGCCGCTGCCATGTCGACGGCTGACGGCCTGCTTCTGGCCATGGCCAACGCGCTCAGCCACGATATCTACTATCGGATGATCGACCGTCATGCGCCGACCTCGCGTCGTCTCATCGTCGCGCGTGTCATCCTGTTCGGTATCGCGATCGCGGGTGCGTTCACCGCAACCTTCGCACCGCCGGATATCTTGAAGCTCGTCGCCTGGGCGTTCTCGCTCGCTGCGGCCGGCAACTTCCCGGCGCTCGTGCTGGGCATCTGGTGGAAGCGGTGCAATACGCAAGGTGCTGTCGCCGGCATGATCGCAGGCTTCGGCGCCACGCTGTTCTACCTGATCTGGACAGCCGCCGCGCCGCTCGGCTTCGGGAACGAACTGTGGTTCGGCGTGCGCAACATCTCGGCCGGCCTGTTCGGCATCCCGATCGGTTTCATCGTGATGATCGTCGTCTCCAAGATGACGCCCGAACCGTCCGCTGAGCTGCAAGCCATGGTCGACGAAGTCCGTACGCCTAAGGGCGGTGTCGTCCAGCATTCCGGCGAGGGTGCCACGGCATAAGGCCGCCAAAGGCATCATTTGCAAGAACGACACAGGGCAGGGCCTCAGGGCCCTGCCTTTTTTGCACAGAGGGTCCCGGTGAACCTGACTTAGGCTTGATTTGAAGCGGTTTGTCGGGCAACACGAGGCCTTGTCGGGGTAACCAATCGGGACCGAAGACGCGTGGCGCTACTCGAACATTGGTACTTTCACATCCCCAATTTCGTGCTGGCCGCGATCATGTACACGCTCGCCGGGCGCTTCGTGCTCGGCTTGTTCGTACCCGAAGACTGGGACAACTACATCTGGCGTGCGTTCGTCGGCATGACTCAGCCGGTCGTGAATGTGGTGCGCGCCATCACGCCGGCGATCGTGTCGGTGAAGATCGTGCTCCTGTTCGCGCTCATCTGGCTCTTGATCGTGCGGATCGTGTTCTTCTGGGTCATGCTGAGCGTCGGTCTCGCGCCGGTAGCGGGAGGTGGGGCATGAGCAAGGATAACGACCCGGTCGAGGAAGAAGACTCGCCGGCCTTCAATTTCGTCATTCCGGTGGTGCTGGTCTCCATCGTCAACGGCATGCACTCGCCGCTCCATCTCCTGATGAGCGAGCTCAGTCCGATCTGGTATCCGACCATGCTGGTGCCGGTCATACCGGAGATCGTGTTCTATATTTCCTCGCTCCTGATCTCGACCATGACGCTGATGATCTCCGGTGTGCCCGCGGCCATCTACGAGCGGGTCACCGGGGCGCCGCAGTCGACCTTCGTCTCCATGGGCATCTGGCTTCTGGGCGCGGCGGTCCTGACCATGCCGTCGATCGGCACCCTGGCGAAGGTGATGGGCTGGACCTGAGGCGGCGCCGGCCCGCGCACGGTCAAATCCCGGTCTCGAAATTGCCATTTGCACGCGAATGCCGTTATCCGCAAAATGCGAATTCCGGACCTTGAGGATTCGCTCATGGAAGCAGTGGAACGTGTCGCCTATGTCACCGTCGGGCGGGCCTGCGGGTTCGCCGGCCTCGCCATCCTGTGCGTCATGGTGGGCCTGTGTTTCGAACCGATGCTGGCGGCGCGCAGCGGCGGCGTGTTGTGCATGGCCATGACGCTCTACCTCCTGTGGTGCGCCAGGGTCGCGCCGTCCCGGCCGATCAGGGATACCGAGGCATGGTTGATCCTCGAGGAGACGGAAAGACCGCCCGCCGCGGTCGCCCAGAAGCTTCTGGGCGGGGCGCTGCGGGACGCCTATTTGTGGTTTGCGCGCTACTCGGCAGGCGTCACGGTCGTGATATGTATGTCGACCATCGTGCTGTCGGTGGTGGCGCCGGCGCCGACTTTGTGAGCTTCCCGGGGGGGACGCGGGCAATTTTCGGTCGACTGACCTCGACTTTCACATCCGGCGGTTGCGTGACTCGGGACCCTGTTGTAACTGTTGAAAATCGGTTTCGTGCCGGGGGATGCGGGCTTTAATGCAAATGCGGCGACAGGGATCAGGAGCGATCCATGCTTTGCGACCGGACGGCGCGTCGGGTCCGCAGGACGGTCGTGTCGTGCTGTTCCTTCAGGGCCCTCCGGGCACCTTCTTCAAACGGCTTGCCGAACATCTCGAAGCACTGGGCGCGAAATGCATTAGGGTCCGGCTCAATCCCGGAGACCTGTTCGATTCGCTCGGTCAGGATGCGGTGAGCTATCGCGGGTCGTTCACTGCGTGGCCCGACTGGTTGCGCCGGTTCGGCACGGCGCATGGTGTGACCGATCTCGTATTCTATGGAGATTGCCGGCCCTACCACAAAGTCGCCGGCGACGTGCTGAAGCGCCAGGGCGTTCGCGTGCATGTGTTCGAAGAGGGTTATCTGCGGCCGCGCTGGATCGCCTATGAGCGCGATGGCGTCAACGGCAATTCGAAGCTCGTCTCCCTGCCTCTCGCGCGCATCGACCGGCAGGCCCTGGCGGAAGTGCCGGCACCGGACATTGCGGAAGTCGGCGACCCCATGTGGCCCTACATCTGGAAGGGCCTGCGCTACTATGCCTACAACTTCTTCTTCTGCTTTCTCTATCCATTCTATCGCGGACATCGGGCGCAGGGGCTGATCGAGGAAGCCTGGTACTGGACGTTCCGCTGGCCGATCCTGCCGAGGGTCAAGCGGCGGGCGCGTGCCCGCGCACGCACGGTGCTCGACGCGGCCAAACCGATCCATCTTGTGCTGCTGCAGCTCAATGGCGATTTCCAGCTGCGCGCCCACAGCCCGTTCAACTCGGTCACCGAGTTCATCGAGCTGTGCATCAGGACCTATGCCAATGCGGGCATTCGCGACGAACCGCTGGTGTTCAAGAACCACCCGCTGGATATCGGCCATCTCAATCTGGACCGCTTCATCCGGGAAACCGCGCGCGCCCATGGTGTCGAGGACCGGTGCGTGTTCATCGACGGCGGCAAGCTCGCCAAGCTCCTGAAACTGACCAAGTCCGTGGTGGCGGTCAACACGACGTCGTGCCAGCAGACGATCGGGCGCGGGATTCCGACCAAGGTGATGGGCACCGCGATCTACAATCATTCCGGCCTGACATCCGACCAGACCCTTGAGGCGTTCTTCCGGGACCCGCAACCGCCGGACCCGGAATTGTACAATCTGTTCAGGATGTTTCTCCTGGTGACGAGCCAGATCAACGGCAATTTTTCGACCGATCAGGGCATCGAAATGACCCTCGAACCGCTCGGGCGCAAGATGATGGCGGAGGCCGAAGGCTTCGAGGAGTTTGTCTCCGCCGATCCCAATCTTGAACTCAAGGAAGTCGTGAGCACGCCGGCCGCCGAGTAGGGCGGGGTGCTCGGGGCTATGGGAGGTGCTATGCCTGACGGCGGCCGCTTCCCGGGCTAAAGCGTGTCTCCCGAAAGTGGGCACCGGTTTCGGGAGACACGCGATGACAAAGAGCGAAAGCATGGCGCGAATCAGAATGATCGCGACATGCTTTAGTCCAACGGACCGTATCTGAACAATGATCCGCTCAATCCTGATGACCCCGATCTGGCTGATGCAATTGCTCGGCATGTCGAAGTCGTTCAAGGACAATCCGATCCTCGGCAGCCGGACGCTCAACCGCATGGGACTGCATGTGGCGCGGATGGTGCTCGCCCACGGCGTCACCCGCCTCAGGTGGTGGATGCTGGCGCCTCTTGCCTCGAAGGAGCACCGGCGCGCGTTCCATGAGCGCGGCTTCGTCGAAATACCGGATTTCGTGCCGGAGGCGGAGTTCGGCGCGGTTCTGAGGCAGGTCGTTGCCTGCGGCGGAGAAGTGCGTGAATGCATACAGGGCGATACGCTGACCCATCGCATTCTGCTGGACGACCGGGCGCTCGACACCATGCCGGCGGTGAAGGCGCTGGTGTCGGGGTCGCGCTACGAGCGGCTCTTGATGTATTGCGCCGCGCGGTTCCGCCGGCCGATCTTCTACATACAAAGCATCAAGAACATGCGCGGCGAGGGGGCAGGCGACCCGCAGAAGAACATGCATGCCGACACCTTCCATCCGACCATGAAGGCCTGGCTGTTCCTGCACGACGTGGATGAGCGCAACGGGCCGTTCACCTATGTGCCCGGATCCCATCGCCTGATGATGAAGCGGCTGAAATGGGAATACCGGCGCAGCATCGGAGCCAGACGGGACGGCGACCCCTATTCGCAGAAAGGCTCGTTCCGGGTGATGCCGGAAGACCTGAGCGAGCTCGGGCTCGGCGACCCCGTGGCGCTCAAGGTCCGGGCCAACACGCTTGTGGTCGCCAATACCCACGGCTTCCATTGCCGCGGCGCGGCGGGCGAGCGCAGTTCGCGCCTTGAGATCTGGGCCTTTGGCAGGAGCAACCCGTTCAACCCGTTTCCGGGCCTGGGCCTGCGGGCCTTGAGCCGCCTGGAGTACCGGCTGGCCAGGGCCTATTGGCGCTACAAGGACCGTGAGGCCGAGCGGCGGAACGTGCAGTCTTCCTGGCATCTGGTGCCGTCTGAGAAGATGTGGTCGGAGCCTTAGGGAATGTTCTGTTTCGGGGGGCGGAGCGTATATTTTTGGTACATATTTTCGCCACGTTTACCCTTCGTTCAGGGTTTTCCCTCCAGCCTGCGTGACATAGGTGTCACAGTGGGCATGAGATCGTGGCTCCTGGGGAATTGTGGGCGGCGTTTGCGCTTTCCACGTGCGGGCAAAGTGGGTAACAATTGAGTTCGGTGCGAGGGGAGTCGGCCGCTTGGGCTTGCCTTCCGGATTCCTGAAATTGGGGAAAATCAGCCGTTTGTTTGACGTGACTGCCATGCGTAACACGGGTCCGATCGCTCACGGCCGCCGCTCCGGCGGGGGCCGGCGCTTTCGCATGGGCCGGATCTTTTTCGTGTGCGCTCTGGGGCTCACGGCCGCGGCATGCTCGCTTTCGCCGTCCGACGGTCCGACGTCGCCCGAAATCACATTTTCGGCGGGCAAGGAAGGCGAGGCGGACTTTGAACTGATCCGCATCGACGGGGCGGTGGCCGAAGTCACCAAACGCCATCATCAGACGCGCTTCGTGAAGAACATCGGCGGCAACAGGCGTCCGGGACCACCGCGCCTGGGTGTCGGCGACGTTATCCGGGTGACCATCTGGGAAGCGCTCGATGCCGGTCTGTTCTCATCGGCCGAAAGCCGTAACGCGAAAATCGAAGACGTGATGATCGACCGCCAGGGCGCGGTGTTCCTGCCCTATGCGGGGCGCGTCAAGATTGCCGGCAAGACGGTCGAGGAAGCGCGCCGCCTGGTGCAGGCCAAGCTGGAACAGGAAACGCTGAGGCCGCAGGTCGAGATCCGGATGGTCGAGGATCAGAGCTATCGGGTCGCGGTCACCGGCACGGTGGACAAGCCCGGGCTTTATCCGCTCAAGACGACCCTGGGCACGGCCAAGCTGGTCGAAGTGATCACCGCCGCCGGCGGCTCCAAGGTGCCGGCGCACCGGACCGACGTGATCGTCGTGCGCAAGAAGAAGAAGGCGCGGATCAATCTCGATTATCTCTACAAGAACCCGGCGTCGGACATCTATATCTGGCCGCGCGACAAGGTCATTCTGGAAGACGTGCCGAAGGTCTATTCGATCCTCGGCGCCGTCAACAAGAGCGGCCAGTACGAGTTCACCAAGAGCGACTTCCGCCTGATCGACGCTTTGTCGTTTGCCGGCGGCCTGTCGGATCAGCGCGCCAACAAGACCGGCGTCTTCCTGTTCCGGTTCGAGGACATAGGCATCGTCAACCGGATGCGTGCGGCGAGGAACGAGCCGCCGCTGCAACGCCGCGACGCCAAGACCGTCTACCAGCTCAATCTGCAGGAGGCGCAGGCGTTCTTCTTCGCCCAGCAGTTTCAGATGCTCGACGGCGATGTCGTGTTCGTGACAAACGCGCCGATCCACGAATGGAACAAGATCCTCAACACCCTGGCCAAAACCGCTTTCGTGGCCAGAACCGGCATTGTCCTCGTTCCATAAAGCCACTCAATACCCGATCTGACAGACACCCGGCCGGAGTTCACCATTCCGCGAGTTAATCGGTTGCAAACTGAATAGTCGGGTGCTTAATACACGGCGCCAGCGGGCGAAACCGCCGGTACTGAACCAAAATCAGCCTCCACAATCAGATCGCAGATCGGTCCATGAGTCATCTCAGTTCATTCGAGCATAAGATCAGCACACGCGAAGCCGTGATTTGTATTTTCGGCCTCGGCTATGTCGGCCTGCCGCTGGCGCTGCGCTATACGGAAGTCGGTTTCCGGGTTATCGGCATCGACATAAACGAAGAGCGGGTCGCCCGGCTCAACAGCGGTGTGAGCGGCATCGACCATCTTCCCGACGAGCGGGTCGCCGCGGCCCGGCAGGCGGGTTTCGAGGCAACCACGGACATTTCGAAATGCGGCGACGCCGATGCCTTGATCATGTGCGTTCCGACGCCGCTCAACCGGCACCGCGAACCGGATCTGAGCTACATCATCGAGACGGTCAACAGCATCGCCCCGCATCTGAAAGCAGGCCAGCTGGTTGCCCTTGAAAGCACGACCTATCCCGGAACGACGGAAGAAGTGGTCGGCCCGAGGCTCGAAACCGGCGGCCTCAAGGCGGGCGAGGACTTCTTCCTCGTCTATTCGCCGGAACGCGAGGATCCGGGCAACGAGAAATATCCGACCCATGTCATTCCCAAGGTGTGCGGCGGCCTGACGCCCGATTGCCTTGCGGCCGGGATGGCGCTCTACGGCGTCGCGATCGAAACCGTGGTGCCGGTCAGCTCGCCGCGCGCTGCGGAGATGACCAAACTCCTGGAAAACATCCACCGGGTGGTCAATATCGGCCTGGTCAACGAGATGAAGATCATCGCCAGCCGCATGGGGATCGACGTTCACGAGGTGATCGACGCGGCGGCGACCAAGCCCTTCGGTTTCACGCCCTACTATCCGGGACCCGGCATCGGCGGACACTGCATCCCGATCGATCCGTTCTACCTGACCTGGAAGGCACGCGAATTCGGCGTCCACACGCGCTTCATCGAGCTTGCGGGCGAGATCAACACCAACATGCCGCGCTGGGTGATCGAGCGCGTGACCGATGCCTTGAACGACCAGGGCATCGCGCTCAGCAAGGCGCGCATCCTGGTGCTGGGCGTTGCGTACAAGAAGAACATCGACGACATGCGCGAGTCGCCCTCGCTTGAGCTCATCGAGCTGCTGCAGGAAAACAAAGCCCATGTCAGCTACTCCGATCCGTTCGTACCGTCGATCAGGGATCATGCCGGCAACACGCTTGAAAGCATCGATCTGAACGAAGAGACGGTGAAGCAGTTCGACCTGTTGCTTCTTGCCACCAATCACGATGCCTTCGACTATGAGCTGATCCGCAAGCATGCAACGCAGATCGTCGACACGCGGGGCATCTACCGCGAGGCCGAGGAGCATATCGTCAAGGCTTAGAGTAGGGAGAGCGGGACATGAGCGGACAGGACGATCTGGAACCGGTCGGTGAGGAGCATTACTCGCTCGACGTGGATGAACTCCATCCCGAGATCGAACGGCGCGCGTTCGCCAGCGGCGATTACCCCTATGACAAGAAGCTCAAGGAGAAAACCTATCTCCAGCAGCTTCGCCTGCTGCAGATCGAGCTCCTGAAGCTTCAGGACTGGCAGCGCGAGAGCGGTGCCCGTGTCGTCATGGTGTTCGAAGGCCGGGACACCGCCGGCAAGGGCGGCACCATCAAGCGCTTCATGGAGCACCTCAATCCCCGGCACGCCCATGTGGTGGCGCTCTCCAAGCCGACCGACGGCGAGCGCGGCCAGTGGTACTTCCAGCGCTATGCGGTCCACCTCCCGACGGCGGGCGACATGGCCCTCTACGACCGCTCCTGGTACAACCGGGCGGGCGTGGAACGGGTCATGGGCTTCTGCACGCCCGAGCAGACCGAGCTGTTCTATCGTGAGGCGCCGGAATTCGAGCACATGCTGGCGCGCGACGAGATCCACCTGTTCAAATTCT
>Ga0209633_10004720_pt1 | contig 12180 bp, 10 predicted proteins | sample Cruoilmetagenom1_FD_187290 | JGI IMG/M metagenome (GOLD analysis project Ga0209633, IMG submission 187290) | Oil polluted marine microbial communities from Coal Oil Point, Santa Barbara, California, USA - Sample 1 (SPAdes) (version 2) | ecosystem: Environmental > Aquatic > Marine > Oil seeps ... | reverse complement strand
AAAGAAAGACCAATAAATTTAGACAGGATTAATAGCCTAAAGGCCACAGGCAGGATATGGAACCGAATGAATCTGCTTCTGCTATCATTTTCCTGACTACTGACTACTGACTACTGACTACTGACTGATGCCTGTGATCTGTTATCCTTTTCCTGTCTCCTGTCTCCTGTCTACTGCCTCTACAGACTTACCCACTGGCCCACGGTTTCCGCCGCTTTGGAAGCATTAAAGTGTTCCTTGAAGATCCGGAAGTAAAACAGTTCTTCCTTGCTCCGTACGATGGGGTATTTTTCCCGCTCTGCTTCAAAATCCTCGTCACTGATCACGTTCTCAAAATAGGCCGGCAGAATATCGGCTGATCCCGATCCCTGGGAAAACTCCTGTTTGAGACGCCATACGACGGATTCAGGCAAATCTTTTTCGAAGGCCTTCCTGAATATCCACTTTTCTACCTTTTTGTCCTCCTCTGATTTCACCTTATGCTCCGGAGGTATCGACAGGGCGTAGTCCAGCAGCTCGCCCGATATCAGGGGCGCTACTACGCGCAGGGAGTTGCACATGTTCATGCGGTCGAGACGGAGAGACGCATTGTTGTGCAGGTAGCCGAGGCAGTTTATCTGGTTCTTGAATATCTCCTCCATCGGCAGTTCCTTCAAAAAAGAATAGCCGCAGAATATCTCGTCTCCACCTTCACCGGAGAGTAGTACTTCGATGCCCTGTTCCTTCGCATACCGGGAGATGAGGTAGTTCGAAACAGAGCTTCGCACGAGCGAGGGATCGAATGATTCGAGGTAATAGATGACGTCAGGCAGGACTTCGAGAATCTGATCGAGACCGATGATCACCTCATGATGGTCCGTGTCCAGGTGCTTTGCTACGATACGAGCATTCAGGATATCATTGCTTTCGCCCACGCCCAGCGCAAAGGTCTTGAGCCGTGCATCTTTTCCGAACCGCTCTTTATATGTTCTGCTCGCCAGGGACGCGATCACGCTGCTGTCGATCCCGCCGCTGAGCAGGCTTCCCGTGGGAGCGGAAAAATCAATCCTGTTGTGAAAGCTGCGGCTGATGATGTCCCGGATGTCTACCATCATCTTTTCAACGTCGGTGTGCATTTCTTCCGGCGGGCTCGTGGGCAGTTCCGCGAAAGGAGTCAGTTTTCCGCTTGTGTCCATGGTGTGGCCGGCCGGGAATTCATATACCTCGTCCGAAAGCTGCAGAATACTCTTGAGCTCGCTCGCGAAATAGATCGTGCCGTTCCTTCTTGTATAGAAAAGAGTCTTGATGCCGAGGAGGTCTCTGGCGGCAAGGAAGTCCTTCCCATCAGATATGACAAAGGAAAAAATGGCATCGTTCAGTGAACGGGGCATGGTGCTCCCCTGTTTCTTATACAGATCGAGCAGTAATCGCTCTTCGGTAAAGGGACCGCCGTCTGTTCCGTTGGTTCGCGCAAGCTCCATACCGTTGCCCATCTGGCCGTCGTAGCAGATCCGCAGGGCTCCCCCATTGTTCTCGCTGAGAGGATATTTCTGTCCATTCTGCGAGACCGCGCCGTCTGCCCGCAGGTAGTTCTGGGCCATGATTACCTGATTATGCTCAATAGTTCCATCGGCATGCGGGCCGCGGTGCTTTATTGTCTTGAACATGGTTTCCACTGCACTGCGGTCCGGTGATCCAAATGCTACGACAAATCCACCCATGGGTACCCTCCGATGCTTCTGTATAGTCAGTAGTTAGTAGTCAGGAGTCAGGAGTCAGGAGTCAGGAAAATGATAACAAAAAAAGATTCACTCGGTTCCATATCCTGCCTGTGGCCTTTAGGCTATTAATCCTGTCTAAATATCTTGCCCTTTCCTTGCTAATTCTAAACCGGTCGTTCCGCCCATCTCGCTACATTCGAGAGAATAATGCCCGGCTGCTCGAACACGTCCTGAAAAATCTTGAAGTAGGAATACTCTTCGTTGGACCTGATGTCGACGGCTGCGTCCACATTCTTTACGCCGACCTTTCCGTTCTTCTTCGCTATCCGGTCCTGGATCTGGACTATGCCGCTTCCTTCGTCAAACTGCTCCTTGACGCGCCAGACGATCTCCTTCGGCAACAGGTCCTCGAAGGCCTTTCTGAGGACCCACTTTTCCACGCGGTCCTGGCCGTAGAGCTTCAGTTCCGGCGGAATGGTCTGGGCAAGCTCGATGGACTTCAGGTCCAGGAAGGGCACCCGCCCTTCAATGGAGTGGGCCATGGTCATCCGGTCCACCCGCTGGAGATTGATGTTGTGGAGCGACGACACAGACCGGCGAAGCTCGCGATTCAGCACATCAGCATCGTGGATGTCCTTGTAATAGGTATACCCTGCGAAGAGTTCGTCGGCGCCCTCTCCCGTCAGAATGACCTTGACATAATCAGAGGCGATGCGCGACGTAAAGTAACAGGGAATGGCGCTCCGGACGAGGTCCTGGTCAAAGGACTCAAGATAGTAGATGATGTCCGGCAGTTTCTCGTTAATCTCTTTTTCCGTAAGAATATGCTCATGGTGAATGCTGCCGATATGCTTTGCCACAATCCTTGCCGCTTCAATGTCACGACTGCCTTCGGTGCCGACGGAGAAGGTATGGAGTTCTTTCAGATGCTGCCTGGCTATTGCAGCGATGATACTGCTGTCAAGGCCGCCGGACAGGAAGGCGCCTACGGGCACATCGCTCATGAGCCGCTTTATGACTGACTGTTCCACGGTCTCCCGTATGAGCCTGATGTGCTCCTTGAGGGAACGGGTCTCGAGGGAGCGCTCCGGTACGGTGTAGAACGTTTTGAACCCCTTTTTGGAATGGTAGCAGGTCCCGGGAGGAAATTCCTTGACCGTGTCGCAGAATGGCGACAATGATTTGATCTCTGATGAAAACAGCAGGGAATCGTCCTTCTCTCCGTAATAGAGGGGCTTGATGCCGATGGGATCGCGCGCCGCGAAGAGATTCTTGTCATCGGCAACGATGAAAGAGTACATGCCGTCGAGATGGGAAACCGTGTCCATGCCGTGGTCTTCGTAGAGATGCAGGATGGCCTCGCTGTCGTTCTTCGTTCCGAACTGATGGCGCTTCGACAGTTCCGGATAGAGCTTCGGGAAGTTGTATATCTCACCGTTCGCTACGACGGCCTTTGTTTTGTCCTCGTTAAAAATAGGCTGGCGCCCGCCCTCGGGGTCCATGATGCTCAGCCTCGTGTGTCCGAGCACGCCGTGGCCTGCGGGAGACACGAACACACCGGTGTCGTCGGGACCCCGGTGGCTGAGGGACTCCATCATGCTCTTGACTGTTTCGACATCCTCAGTGTTCCATATTCCTGTTATACCGCACATACAATAACCTGCTTTCTTAAGTTTGAAACCACGGGTCTACAACAAAGCGAATCTTAGACAGGATTAACAGGATGATAAAATCCTTATATCCGATTTTAATTTGTCCCGCCATGGCGGGATTGGTATCCTGCCAGTGGTCATTCAGGCTATACATCCTGTCAAAAATAGAAATTCACATGCAAGTACAATTCCACAACAAGGCTAATCTTAGACAGGATTAACAAGATTGACAGGATGTTCAAGTTTCGTATCAGATGTTTATCCTGTGAATCCTGTCAAAATGTTTTGACCTTTCTTTACTTCTTGATTTCCCACACACCGATCAGTCCGTGGCCCGTGCCCATCCCGGACTGGAAGCGCATTTCCAGCTCCCGGAGGGAATAGCCGAGCTGCGGCTCGATCACGTTCGCGCGCACATCGCCCCAGCGGACCCATCCCATGCCCTCGATGACCCTGCGCATGGTGTTCATGGCGCGCTTCAGGGGATCGGGATAAAAGGGAAGGATCTCCGGTACGACAGTGCATCGCTGCTCATCGGGGTCGTACTCCCGCAGCAGGGCGATCGTGTAGTTCACCAGTGCGTTGCAGGACATGAAGAAGGACTCGAGAAAATTGTTCAGGTGATCAAAACCAGGCCGAGGCACGTAATCGATGAGCAGCCGCTCCAGGTCGGTGCGCACATAGCCTTCGAAGAGCGAGTTGACGGCGACCCGAAGGGGCGTGCTGTTCTTGTTGTAGTCGTTCGTGTCCATGTGGCGACCGATGAGCATGGACCGATCGAAGATCGCATGCTGCGTTACCTCAACGCCGGCCTCCCGTGACGCCTGCGTTATGATATTGGTTATCTCGTCACGGTTCATGAGGCGCAGCGGGAAGCTCGTTACGGTGGCCGTGGCCCGCTCCTCCTCCGGATAGATGTAGGATATCCCGTAGTCCATGAAGTATTCTTTGTCCGGCGAGTTGTGCCAGAGGTCCTGCCACTCGTAGGAATACCGTCCGAGCCAGTCGCCCACGAAGAGCGCGCCGTCGGCGGCATGCTTCAGGATGTCGGCGACGAGTTTAATGTTCTGATCATCGTGGAAGTGGGAAAGCGTGCCGTAGGAGGTGAAGTAGATATCGAAGGGAGCCAGTTCAGCCGCAGCCTTGGGAAGTCCCTGGGACAAGTCGCCCTGCATGAAACGCACCTTGGGGTTTCCCGCAAAATGCTCTGCAGCCTTACTCAAGAGGTCTTCGTTGATCTCGAGGCCGACATACTCTTTCAGCATGTCAGGAGTCAATGCTTCGGTAATATACTCGTAAATGCCGGGGTCCTTGGTGTTCACCCCCATCAGCAGGTCGTAGCCGTCACCGCTCCCGCTGCCGAGATCGAGAACGCGGACACGCTCAAGGCGCTGCCTCTTGCGCACCACCAGCTCATTCAACGCGGGCCGCAGAAAGATGCCCGTTACCTGGTCTTCCCACAACCGTCTCACGTTGTCGTATTTTCCCAGAAGGCCCGACGTTTTATCATACTTTCCGGTATTTGCAGCCTGCGAGTATGCTTTCACCGTCATGACGCTCTCCTTTCAACAATACCATGAACCACAGAGGACCATTCAACTACAAATGTCAAATATCAAAATCCAAAGTTCAAATGAATGTCAAATGCCTCAAATTTCTTTATTTGCATCTTTGGTGTTTCTTTTGACATTTGAACTTTGAGCTTTGAAATTAATGTTTCTCTTCCCGCAAGAGTTTCTCACGCCACGTTCTTCAGCGCGTCGATCGCCTGGAAGGCATCCCTGCAGTGCGCGTCGGCCTTGATCTGTGACGCGAAATCGCCCGACGTGGGCGCTCCGCCAATCAGGACCTTCACCTTGTCGCGTATGCCTTCTTCTTCGAGTTTTTTGATCACGTCTCCCATGGTGCGCATGGTCGTGGTCAGGAGCGCAGAAAGGCCGAGGAAGGGCGCCTGGTGGTCCTTGACAGCCTTGACGATCCTGTCCGTCGGGACGTCATTCCCGATGTCGATGACCTCGTAGCCGGCCCCTTTGAGCATGATCGCCACGATGTTCTTGCCGATGTCGTGGACATCGCCGGCAACCGTGGCGATGATGAATTTTCCCTTGCTCTCCACGCCGGATTTCAGCAGATGGGGGCTCAGGATATCCATGGCCGCGCCGACGCATTCTGCCGCGGCGAGCATGTCAGGGATCAGGTAGTCCCCCTTCTCGAACTTTTTGCCCACGTCTTCCATGGGTGTCGTCAGTCCCTTGAGGACAATCGTCTTGGGATCGAGCCCCTTCTCAACAGCCTCGGTGACCAGTTCGGTGACTGCCGGCTGACCTTCGAGGCCCTCTTCAACGCCCTCATCTCCTGCTTCGACCCTGCCTTGGATGACATTGTCCGCTATTTTTTCCAGAAGCACGTTCTCTTCCATGTACTGCTGTCTCCTTTCGGTTTAACTTCCTGTTAACGATCGCTATGCTGATTGCTTCAGCTGCGGCAGAATACCCGGTACTTCGGTAAAGATCTTTTCCACCGTATCCTTGTCCAGATGGGGCGCCGGATCGGATTCCAGGGTTTCCATGAATGACACGGCCTGCTCGAGGATCCGGTCTTCCAGTCCCTTGGTCTCGAAACGATAGGGATCAGACACGTCGCCGGCATGGAGCGCCTTTCGTGCGTGGCGCGTGAACAGCCGGTGAGACGTCCCCATGACCTGTTTCTCCATCTTGAGTACGTCATCAATGGTGGATGCGTCCACCTTGGCCTGCCGCGCGCTGTGCTTGATCTTGCCGATCTGTTCGTTGTCGAGCACGGCCTGGAGCGGCGAAAAGGTGTTCGTCCGGTCAAGGAGCCCGAAGGCGTAATGGATATACTGGGCGCCTGTCATGGCCATATACGTATGCGTAAGCATCTTCTCGAACAGGGCCTGCATGCCCGGCACCTTGGCGTCTCCCACGCCTGCAGAGGAATAACAGGGGATCCTGTATTTCCGCGCAAGCTGCACAGAGTCAACATTGTAGTGATTGAACTCCGGGCAGCCGTAGAGATCGTGAAGATCATCGAGCCGCGCGCGCACGGCAACGCTCCCGTAGATGACCGGCGCCCCCTTCTTGATCAACTGCGTCATGGTCACGCCGGCGAGGATCTCGGCGTTGATCTGGGCAACCATGCCCGCCTCCTGAATCGGCGCGGAAGAGCCGCCCTGGGGCGATGAAGAGATCACGAGGGGAAGTCCGGCTTCCACAATGGCGAATACCTTGTCCGCCGTGTCATCGACGAGCTGGAGCGGGCTCTTGAACAGGCAGGCGATGAAGGAGATGACCGGGTTTTCCCGCAGTGCGTCCCGCCCACCGGCGACGATCTCTGCCATGCGGATAACGTCGTTCAGCTTGTCGAGGTCCGTCAGGCCTGCCTGTACATGCTTCGTGATGTTATTCAGGCTGGCGAAAAATTTGTTTGCATCATGGTTATCAACATTGATCCCCACGTCCTGGATGTTCACGGGACGGATGAAGAAGTCCAGGTGCTCCAGCCGGTCGCACAATTTCGCCGCGCGCGCCAGATGGGCCGTGGTGCCGCGGACCTCGGTATGGCGCGGCGCCTTGATCCTTCGCTCCTTGTCACGGGTGCTGGCGAACTCCTCCATCTCGGTCTCGAGCCAGATATTGGCCTCGGAACCGGAGCCGAAATAGACGCGCGGAAGCTCCGCGTCCAGGACCAGGCGGTTGTCCGGGTTCCTGGCGCCGAGTACGATGCGGGAGGGCGACGAAACGATCGCCTCCTCGACCATCGAGGCGGGGATCCGTATTCTCCAAAAGGCGGCCTCATGGGCCGTCTCTTCCCACACCTCGGCCCCGTGCTGCTTGAACAGGTCTGCCGCGCGCTTGTTGTAGCACCAGATGCCCGGGTCTTCGAGGATGCGGAGCGATGCCCCGTGCAGCAGTTCAAGCTGCTCCGTGTTCAGTCTCTCGTAGGGTTTTACGACAACGCCCTGTCTAAAGCTTTCCGACAAACATGCCTCCTCAGATAGTGTATCCTATGTATTCGCGCTATTCGCACAAGAGTAACGGGAAAAAATTCAAATCACAAAAACCAAATATCAAATAAACTTCAAATGGCAAAAAAACCAAATCATTGTTATTTTTGTCATTGGGTATTTATTTGAGGTTTGATCTTTGACATTTGTCATTTGTAACTTGTTTACTGCACAATCCCCTTCTTCACCGCCCGGGTATACTGGCGGCAGTGCCGGTCCCGGTTCGTCAGGACCTCGGCCGTCCGGATGGCGGCGATCATTTTCGTGTCCATGGGGTCCACGATGGCAGAGTCGAGGCCCGCGTAGATGGCCATGTGCATGAAGGCCTCGTTCACCCGGGGCCGCACGGGCAATCCGAAGGAGATGTTCGACAGGCCCATGGTGGTCTTTGCCGTGGGGAACCTTCTTTTGATCTCCGCAAGCGTGTCGAGGGTGCAGAGACCCTGCTTTCCGTCGGTGCTGACCGGAACCACGAGAGGGTCGAAAAAAAGGTTCTCCACGGGCACGCCCTGCTTTTCGCAGGCCCTGACGATGGCTTCACAGGCCTTGATCCTGCCTTCCACGGTCTTCGGTATACCGGTCTCGTCCATGGCCAGGCCGACGAGATAAGACCCGTATTTCTTTGCCAGCGGAACGATGGTATTCAGTGTTGCTTCAGCAGCCTTTGTGGAATTGATCAGGCAGGGATGGTTCTTGGAGGCTGCGAGGCCTGCCTCGAGCACGGCAGGGTCTGCGCTGTCGATGCAGAGTGGTGTCTGCACTTCTCGCTGGATCGTCTCTACGGCCCAGCGCATGGACTGGATCTCGTCTTCCCCGGTGCCCTGGCCCGTGCCGACGTTTACGTCGATAAAGTTTGTGCCTGCCCCTGCCTGGTCCTTCGCCATCTGGAGCAGGTGGGCTTCGTCCCGGTTCTGAATAATAGTGCGGGCACGACGAAGCGTCGCGTTTATTTTTTCTCCGATAATGATCATATATTTTTTTGACAGGATTTACAGGATGAACATCTGATGCGATATAGATGAGCTTACCGTTTGTGTCACGGGAATCTCTATTCGTTGTCTTTTGTATAAGGATCCTGTCGGCCCGGTTAACACATTAATCCATAATATCTGGGCGGATATCCGGTATTTCCTTCTTTATCCGCGTCCGTACCTCTTCCGGCAGGATTGACTGCAGGGGCCGGGAGAGAATTTCCTTCGCCTTCTCCGCCGCCCGTTCACGGGCATCCTTTGCTCCCGCTGCCTTCCACTTGTCGCGCGTAACGCGGTCGCTCAACTGGGGGCGATACTGTTCGGTATGCATGTACCGCCGCGTATGGCGGGACGATACGAAGTGTCCGCCCGGTCCCGCCTTCTTGATCTCTTCATAGGCAAGGGAGACATCATCCACCGTGATCCCCTCCACGGCGCGCATCACCATGCCGATGATTTCGTTGTCGATGACGAGCTTGTCGTACGACGCGGTCATGCAGAACTCGATGAAGCCCGCCGCATCGTGGATAAAATTCGCTCCCGAGAGGGCAACCATGAGGCTGCCGATGCCCGACTCGTAGCCGGCCTGGGCGTCGTTCACCTTTGAGTCCGTCATCCCCGCTGTCGCGTAATAGGGAAGATCGTAGAACTGGGCCATCTGGGCCGCGGCGGCGTTCATCATACCCATCTCGACTGCGCCGGAGAGGTATTTCATGTCGCCGAGGTCGGTAATGGAGGAGATGCATCCATAGATCGTCGGGGTTCCGGGGTTGGTGAGCTGGGCCAGCATGATGCCGGAAAGGGAATCCACGTTCTGAATGACCAGGTTACCGGCGAGGGTTATCGGGGCAGTTGCGCCGCAGAGGGGTTCCGACGGCACGACGACGGGGATGCCCTGGCGGGCCACTTCCATGGTCAGGGCGCTGTAGTGATCGTCCATCTTGAAGGGACTGACGAGACAGGTGACCATGGAGACGAAGGGGCGCTTGCGCAGGTTCTCCGGGGAGCCGGCAATCATCTCGGCCATCCGGATGACATTCCGCACGCCTTCAACGGTATACACGCCGCCCATGACGTGCTTCCGCGTCCTGTTGAATGCCGCGCCGAAGCGGTTCACGTCAACGTTCTCGCCCGTCAGATCATTGGGATAGACGTTCAGCATGTAGAAGTGGATGTTTTCCAGGGCTTCGACGACACGGGCCATATTCATCACGTCTTTCAGTTCCGAGGGCCGCGACTCGGTGCTGCCGGGGTCCTGCACGTTCAGGGCCGTGCCGCCCGTGCCCATGTAGACCCTGGTCCCGCCGATTTCACAGTCGAATTCTCCCTCTTCGCCTCTGCCGCAGAGATGAACGATGGAAGGCGCCCCGTTGATGATGTCCATGACCAGTTCGCCCGGGAAGGTAACGACGTTCCGGGACTCGTCCACGGAAGCGCCGGCTTGTTTGAACAGCTCCCGCGCTTCCCGGGAATTCACCTGGACTCCCACGTCGGAAAAGACCCTGAGGCTGGTGGCGTGAATCTCCTCGATGTCCTTCTGGGTAAGCGCTTTGTACTGACCTCCCTCAAGACCCCGTCTTGCCATTCCCGATTTCCTTTCAGGATTAATGCGTGCTTTTGTCTTGGTTATCATTTATACCGTTCTCCGCCCTTCGTGCAATACAATGTATGTTTCCGCACTCCCCGCAGGGGTTGTAGAATGCGATAGATTCTCCGTGGTCGTAGGGCAATACGCCGAATACGCCGGAAACCGACTTTCTCGGGGCCATGAGGCAGGAATCATCCCGCAGCTCGACAGCCACCTCTTCCTGATCGAAAAGATTGAAAAGCTTCTTCTGCTCCGAAATCTGCCAGTCGCAGTAGCCAGGACTGAACCGCAGGGTAACGGACTTTCCTTCCTTCTTATACTTCTTCTCCATTCTCTCATGGAACTGGTTGACCATGTTCTCAACGGCCACCGATCCCATGGAATCGAGGATATAGGCATCGGAAAGCCGGTTCTCGTCCATAAGGCCGTGCACTTCCTCTTCCACGCCGTGGTCAATGGTCGCGATGAAACAGACAACCTCGCTGCAGTCCTTCAACGTCTTTGCGATCTTCGGGCTCTTGAAGTAGGTATCGTCGCCGAGATGGACACCGCCCCTGTCGACTGAGCGAATCGGTTTCTTCACATAGGAAACGTGCGGCTCGATCAGGTCGTCGATCTTTTCATTCCACGTTTCGACGGTCTTCCGCACCGAGGAAGAAAGGATTCTTCCCTTCCGGCCGCCCATAATCCGGGCGAGTTCGTCAGGCGCTATTTTCGGCGTAATCGTTTTTTCTTCCATAACCATGCGTACCCCTCATTACGTCAACGATATGCGTTACGGACAAGCCTGTCCGTGACAGCGTCCGCAGACACTGCTCATAACCAGGAACACCGCCCGCCGATTCATCGGAGGAGCGGCAAGACAATCATTGGGCCGAAGGACTCGACGTTGGGGACAGGGGGAGACATACCCTACCCCACGACAAACAGGAAGGATGGCGGGATTCGGTTGTCCGCTGCGGACAAGAACGAATACCTTTACACTGACTGATACGAGGCGAGATCATCATAAAATACTGTCCAATAAAACAAAAATCAAAGGCGTCTCTCGCAAAGCTCGCAAAGAACGCAACGGTTTTAAAACTTCACGTTCTTGAATTTCTCTGCGGCCTTAGCGTCTCTGCGAGAAAATATCCCTTTTTGCTGGCGTCCAAAAACTTGACTTAAAATTCAAGGTGTTGGTCTGCAAAGTACTTTAACGATTTATTTATGGACAAGGGCTGCAACCGGACTGCTCAGAAAGTGCCAAGGAATGATTAGTGTCTACTGCTTCGAGCTGCCGGAATTCGCCCGTGCTGATACTCAAATTGTTCGAAATCGCTGCTCACAGCATCCATGGATACTAACACATACAAAGGAGAATTGCAACCCTTTCGATGATTTTTTGAGCTGTTTATTGAGTAATTTCGTATATTAAACAAAACATTAAGAGGAATATTTCAACGATAACTTTATGCAAATAAAGGGTAACTATTGAGGATAAGTCGATAATTTAGTGCATAAAAAGGGAGAGGAACGATGGAATCTGTTGATACTGTTAAGATGATGCGAGTTAACGTATGTTACTTCCTGGTGAAAGAACGATCTGTCTGCAGACAAAAAAAAACGGCGACCCTTTAGGCCGCCGTTTGAGCGTTTCTTTTCTGTTGTATCGTTGCCCTTTTTAGTGGCAATTGTTACAGGGAGCATTTTTCTTGCTGATCGTCACGATCTTGTGATGCCCCTTGATGTCGTGGCACTGGTTGCAGTGCAGGACACCCGTCATGTCCTTCAAGAGTGCCTTGTGCTTCACATGAGGGAACTTCCCTCCCCTGCCGTTGAAGTTTGCCTTTGAGTGGCACTTGAAGCAAAAGAGCGTATCCTGCATCTTCACTATCTTTACTTCCTTTTCCTCTTCCGATTTCTCATGCATGGGCTGCATCATCGTATCACTGCACCCGGCACTGAAGAGGAATAGGGCAGACGACAGGCATGGTATCAATAGTCTCTTCATGGCTATTTCCCCTGATTCGCTTTATCCCCGAAGAGGTAATCATACTCCGCCGGGTGCTTGTGCTTCAGTTCCTCGGTAGTGACCTTCCCCGTGAGCCAGGTGTAGTTCATGGGAAACACGTCCGACCGGAGATGCTCGTTGTAGAAGTGGAAGAAGAGAATGAACACAATGGCGAGAAGCGCCTCGTCACTGTGCATGACGAACAGAACATCCCAGGCCCACGACAGCGACCATGACGGGAAGAGATACGAA
>Ga0209633_10004719_pt1 | contig 12182 bp, 10 predicted proteins | sample Cruoilmetagenom1_FD_187290 | JGI IMG/M metagenome (GOLD analysis project Ga0209633, IMG submission 187290) | Oil polluted marine microbial communities from Coal Oil Point, Santa Barbara, California, USA - Sample 1 (SPAdes) (version 2) | ecosystem: Environmental > Aquatic > Marine > Oil seeps ... | reverse complement strand
AAACTTAAAGACATTGTAGTTGCTCATATTACTAAAGAGGATACTGAATTGTACCCATTCTTGAACAAAGAAGCAGAAAAAGATAATAACCTTAAAATAAAGCTTGAGCTTTTTGCAAAAGATTGGTCTGGCATTTCTGATTTTGCAACATATTATATCGAAAAATATTCAAATGGTGAATTTGATGGAAGTTTTCCCGATGATACAGCAAAATTACTTTCAACATTAAGACAAAGAATGATGAAAGAAGAGATTAGTCTTTATTCTGAATATGACAGAAGGTTCAAATAATTGCAAATTTTAACTAATAAAAAAACGATAATAAGCATAATGCTTAATGTCGTTTTTTTAATTTTAAAGTTTATATTTAAAAACTTCCAACCTGGGTAATCTTAGGAACTTTTATTGTTGGATGATTTTTAGGAAAAACAATATGTATTGGAGCAGAGCGGCCGCCACCATCAAATTTTTTTCACATAAACTTTATACCAATCTCCCGCAAGTGCAGAAGGTCCAAAACTAGCTTGCCCTGTTTTTGTTTTTGCAACTATAACAATTTCAATAGGAACTTTAATAGTTGCTCTATTTGTAAAATCTTTTTTTTAATGAATAAGATTTCATTTCACACAGTAAAATAAAAATGCTCTGTTTAAATTGAACAAACTAACCAATTGGATTTATTAATAAATTCCTAGAACAATTACAAATGCTTTGTTTTATTTTTGAAAAACGAAGGAGTTACACCTGTAAATTTCTTGAAGGCAGTATTAAACGTAGCTTTAGAATGGAATCCTACAGAATTTGCAATTCCTTCAATTGTGTAATTTTCATATTCATGGCTTAAAAGTAATTTACGAGCTTCTTTTACCCTAAATTCATTAACAAAATTATTAAAATTAGTATTAAAATATTCATTTATAATTTGGGAAAGATAATTCCTGTTTGATTGTAATTCTTTAGCAAAATCATTAATAGTAAATTGCTTATTTAAATAATACTTTTCTTCTTCCATAAGAACAATAATATCATCAATAAGTTCTTTTTTCTGAATTTTATTTAATTTTATTTCAGAATATTTTTCAATAACTTTCACTGTTTCATTTTTCTCAACTTTAGTTGTTACTTCTTTTTCAATATCCGTTTTTGTAAGTTTTACATTTTGTTCAACCAACAATAAATACGATGCTCGTTTTTGAAAATACAAAACAAGTGATATAATAGAAGGAATAAATATAACTATTAGAGTTATAGAAATTGACCTAATCCTTTTATCTTTTTTTTCCATTTCTAAAGAATGTATTTTAGCATCTTTTTTTAATAAAGTTATTTCATTCTCTTTTTTTTCAGTTTCATATTTAGTATGTATTTCATTTATTTGTTTATTCTTTTCAATATTAAAAACAGAATCGTTTAAATCTATATATTTATTCAAATACTTGTTGGCTAACTTATAATTACGAATATCTTCATAATTTTTAGATAAAATATGATATGCTTCAATTAAATACTTTACAGGTTGTTTTTTATCTTTTAGTCTTAAAGCTTCTTGTGCAAGATTTATTGCTTTTTGTTTTTTATTATTAGATGAATACATTCTACTTAGATTTATTTTACTCACAAAAACTCCTAGACTATACCCAATCTCTTCAGACAGTTTTAGAGATCTTTTAAATAATTTTTTTGCATCGTCATACCTTCCTGCATTATCAAGCAAACTTGCTTTATTAATAAAAACGCTCACAAGTCCTTGCTTATTTTCTAATTTAGAATATCCTTCAATAGCTTTGTCATAATATAATAATGCTTGCGTTGTATCTTTAATATCATTATATATTAGTCCTTTATTAGTATATAAACCTGCCAAATCATCAAAACTTCCTAAACCAATTAGTACATTCTCGGCATCGTTGAAACACTTAAGAGCTTCATTATAATTTTTTTGTTCCCAATATATTACTCCAATATTTTGATAAGTATTGGCTATACCTTTTTTATCATTTGCTAAAGTTTTAAGATCAATACTTTCATGAAAATCTTTTATTGCTTGTTTATAATTTCCTTGTGACTTATGTATTAAACCAATGTTATTAATAGCTTTTGCACGTAGGCTATATTCTTTTGAATTTTCTAATAAATTAGATGCATTTTGGTATGAAGAAACTGCTTTATCAAAATTTCCATAATAATAATCTGAAACCCCAATATTTATAAAACACTTTGCAGCATTAACAGAATCGTTTATATTAACAAAAATTGGTGCTGCTAATTTGTAATATACATAAGAAGAATCATATTCAGAAAAATTATCAAAAATATTAGCTTCTTTTTTATATAAATTTGCAATAAGTTCTGTGTCTGAATATCTTTTTGCAATAAAAAGCCCTTTATTTATATTTTTTAATGCTTCATCTTTATTATCAGTTTCTAACTTTATTGCTTTTTGCAAAAATGCATCTGCTCTTTTTAAATCTTCTATTTTATTTTGAGCAAATACTTGTATTGAAAATATGAGTAGAAATAATATTTGTAGATTTTTTTTCAATGTAATATTTTTAATTTTTTATTTAAAATTTAAACTTTTTTGTTTATACTTATCTATAGAATCTAATCCCAAGCTATAAATATCAACTGCTTCAGTATATTTATAAATAATATAATTATTAAAAATAACAAAGGTTAAACTTCCATCTTTAATTTTAGGAAAAAAATATTTTGTAATACCTCCAACATTTTTAGCAATATCAGTTTTTTCATTTTTGGGGAGTTCTTTTAAATCTGAATTCACAAAAGAAATACTCATATATTCCCCATTTGAAATTTTGACATTAACATTTTCATTAGGGTAAACACTTTCTAAACTATCTTTTAATTTAAACATAGTTTTAAAATTACCATAGATTCCATTTTCTGAACAAGATGTTAAAACAAAGACTAAAAAAAATAGTCCAGAAAATATTGAATTTTTCATTTTAATACAATTATTGTTTATAAAAAACTTACCTCTTCAAGAAGTCTCTCTTAAATTCATCCAAAAGATTTAATGCATTATTCTCTTTTAATTTTTGCTTAATAATTGTTCTTTTATTAACCATAGAGATAGATAATTCTTTAATAAATATAACATTTGTCATATTTTCCCTCTCTTCCTCTGATAAACGTTCAATAAAATCTTTCTCTAAAGGTTGAATTATACACACACATTTTAAAGAATCTTTTTTATTAGAAAAATCTTCACAATATTTTTTATGCAAATCATCTATAGAATTCATATTAAAATAATAAATGTATCCAGCAACACTTAATCCAGCAATTGCAATAATAATTAATAAAGCCGTAAATATCTTTTTTGCAAACTTTATTACTAAAAAAATTATAACAATTCCGATAACTCCAGCAATAATATAATTTGTTTCCATAATAATAAATTAAATTTAGCGTAAAAATAATAATAATTGTCTTTATTTTGCTGAAATATTAGATAAAATCTGAAAATGTATAATAAAGATAAAAAAGAAAACAATAAAAGGAAGTTTAATAAGGGTTCAGAAAAAGACTGGAAGAAATCACCAAAAAAAAAATTTAAAAAACCTGTAAAGCGAGAAGATGATGATTCCAAAAAAGAACATAAGAAATATTCTGACAAACCTTATAAAAAAGATTCTGACAAGAAAGTTTATAAAAATAAATTTGGAAGAAAAATAACTAAAAAGGAAGAACCAGAAGAAATTGGTGATGGCTTAATTCGTTTAAACAAGTACATTGCAAATTCGGGGATATGCTCTAGGCGTGATGCTGATGAAATTATTAAAGACAACCAGGTAACTGTTAATGGTAAACCTGTAAATGAAATGGGTTATAAGGTTGCAAGAACAGATACTGTTAAAATTAAAGATAAACTAATTCGTTTTGAAAAAAACATTTACATTATAATAAATAAGCCAAAAGGTGTTTTAACAACGGTTTCTGATGACAGAGGTAGAAAAACGGTAATTAGCATACTGGACAACAAAGTTAAAGAACGAATTTATCCTGTTGGAAGATTGGATAAAGACTCAACAGGAATTTTACTTCTTACAAATGATGGTGATTTAACTAAAAAACTTACACATCCAAAATATAATAAGAAAAAAGTTTACCATGCTTTTCTTGATAAAGATTTGGAAGATATTGATTTAGATAAATTAGCTCATGGTGCAGAACTAGAAGATGGGTTTATGAAGTTTGACTCTTTAGCATTCCCAGATCCAAAAAGCAAAAAAGATCTTGGAGTTGAAATTCATTCTGGCAAAAACCGAATAATTAGGCGTATGTTTGCTCATTTTGGTTATACAGTTGTAAAATTAGACAGAGTTTATTTTGCAGGACTTACAAAAAAAGATTTAAAGAGAGGACGTTGGCGTTATCTTTCAGAAAGAGAAGTTTCAAACCTTAAAAGAGGAACTTATGAATAAAGTTTGGGACAATATTTGTATTACAAAATACAAAACCTAACTTTAATAACATAAATAATTTAAAATGAGACGATTATTAATTATTTTAATTATAGCTATACCTATAAAATTCTTTGGTCAATTAGTTTATACTCCAATAACTGAAAGTAATATAAAAGAAAAGCATAAATTATATTTCATGGATAACAAAGAAGTTCTGTGGAAGATAAAATTACGTGATAATGTAAAATTTTTCTTTAAAAATATTCCTTATAATGAAATTATGTACTACAATGTTCCTACAGGAAAAATTACTCCTAAAGAATATTTAATTACAGATAATTACATGTATTTTCCAAATGATAGTAGTTTGCTTGTTCTCGACAGAAAAGGGAAATTAATAACTAACATAATTGAACCACGAGTAAGATTATTTGATGACACCCCTGAAGGAAAATATACAATTTCAACTCCTGGAGGTAAGTGTGAGGGAAATCCTAAAAAAGGATATTTTATGGAATTTTGTGGCAACTATCTATTTTATATTACAGGTAAAAAAGTAATTTGTATGGATAAAAATAACTTTGAAGTAATTCAAGAATACAATTTTGCAGATTTTAAAAATAGAGCAAAGGCACCTTACCACAAATATATTTTTGAAGCTGTTGAATTTAAAGTTACCATTGAAGGACAAGATATTGTGAAATAAAAAACTTTGCTAAAGTTTAAACTTTAGCAAAGTTAAATTATTATTACAATCTTAAAAATCAAATTTAATCCCTTGAGCTAAAGGCAATTCTGAACCATAATTAATTGTATTAGTTTGTCTTCGCATATAAGATTTCCATGCATCAGAACCAGACTCTCTACCACCTCCAGTATCTTTTTCTCCACCAAATGCACCTCCAATTTCAGCACCTGATGTTCCACTATTAACATTTGCAATACCGCAATCAGACCCAACTTCACTCAAAAATTGCTCACTTTCACGCATATTTAAAGTAAATAATGCAGAAGACAATCCTTGGGGTACATTATTATTAATCTCAATAGCTTCATCAAAATTTTTATATTTTATAAGATAAACAATTGGTGCAAAAGTTTCTTCTTGAACAATTTCATAATCATTTTCAGCAAGAGCGATACATGGCTCAACATAATTTCCAGATTCGTATTCTTTACCAACTAAAACATTTCCTCCAATTAGTATTTCACCACCTTCTTCTTGAACTTTTTTAACAGCAAATTTATAATCCTCAACAGAGTGTTTATCAATTAATGGTCCAACTAAAATATCATTCTTAAGCGGATTACCTATTCTTTTAGAAACTTGTTTATAAGCATTCAACAATCTATTTTTAACATCTTCAAAAATATTTTCATGCACAATAATTCGTCTTGTAGAAGTACATCTTTGCCCTGCAGTTCCAACTGCACCAAAAACAACTGCAGGAATTGCCATTTCTAAATCAGCATGTTTGGAAATAATAACTGCATTGTTTCCTCCTAGTTCTAAAATTGTTTTGCCAAGACGTTTTCCTACAATTTGAGCTACTCGCTTACCAACTGCAGTTGAACCGGTTACAGAAAATAAATTAATTCTTTTATCTTCTAAAAAATTATCACCTAAAACTGAAGACTTGGCAACAATCATATTAAAAACTCCCTCAGGAATATTATTTTTAACAAGTACTTTTCTAATAATATTCATTGTTGCAATAGCAGAAATAGGAGTTTTTGAACTTGGCTTCCAAATCACAACATCACCAGCAATGGCAGCTAACATAGTATTCCAAGCCCAAACTGCAACAGGGAAATTAAATGATGAAATAATACCAACAATTCCAACAGGGTGGTATTGATCATACATTCTATGATTTTCTCTTTCAGATTTCATTGTAAAACCATTTAATAATCTTGATTGCCCAACTGCAAAATCACAAATATCAATCATTTCTTGAACTTCACCTAAGCCTTCCTGATAAACTTTGCCCATTTCAAGACTTACTAACATACCTAAATCATCTTTAGCATTTCTAAGAGCTTCACCCATTTGGCGTACAATCTCACCTCTTTTTGGTGCAGGAACTTTTTTCCAAATTTTAAATGCATTTTGTGCTTTTAACACAACATTTTCATAATCTTCTATAGAAGCATTTCTTACTTTAGCTATTTCAAGATTAGAAATTGGTGTCTCTGATGAAGTAAGTTTTCCATTAGTTTCAATTACATCTTTTCCTGTTGTTATTCCCGAATTTTCTTCAAAAATATTTAATCTATTTAATAATTCTTTTATTTCTATTTTATTCATTATTTTTATTCTTTTGTTTTCAAAATATTACTTAATTAATATCCCATAAATGGGTACTTATAACTTTCTGGAGGCAAAAAACACTCTTTAATAATTCGAGGCGAAACCCAACGTAACAAGTTCAAATATGATCCTGCTTTATCATTAGTTCCTGACCCTCTTGCACCACCAAATGGTTGCTGATTAACAACTGCTCCTGTAGGTTTGTCATTGATATAAAAATTGCCAGCAGCATTTCTTAACTTTTTACTTGCTAATTCAATTGTGGCTCTATCTTTAGAAAAAACTGCTCCTGTTAGCCCGTAAATTGAAGTATTATCGATAAGTTCCAAAACATCTTCAAACTCTTCATCTTCATATAAATAAATTGTTAAAACTGGACCAAAAATCTCTTCTTCCATTGTAATATAATGTGGGTTTTTAGTAAGAATTATAGTTGGCTCAATAAAAAAACCTTCTGACTTATCATAATTGCCGCCAAATAAGATTTCAGTTTCATCATTATTTTTTGCATTCTCAATGTATTCCACAATATTATTAAAAGATGCTTCATCAATAACTGCATTTACAAAGTTTGAAAAATCTTCAACTGAACCCATTTTAATTGTGCTCATATCACATTTTATTTCTTCCAAAATATCATTCCATAAACTTTTTGGAAGATATGCTCTTGATGCTGCCGAACATTTTTGACCCTGATATTCAAATGCACCACGTGTTAATGCTGTTGCTATTTGTACTGAATTTGAAGTATTATGTGCTAAAACAAAATTTTTGCCTCCAGTTTCTCCTACAATTCTTGGATAAGTTTTATATTTGTTTATGTTATTTCCTATTTCTTTCCAAATAGTTTGAAAAACTCCAGTTGAACCAGTAAAATGAATACCCGCAAAATCTCTATGTGAAAAAATTTCTTTCCCTGCAACAGGACCAGAAACAAATATTAAATTTATAACACCATCAGGTAAACCAGCCTCCATAAAAATTTCCATTAATACAATTGCAGAATAAATTTGAGTATTTGATGGTTTCCAAACTACAGTATTTCCCATCATTGCTGGGGCTGTTGGTAAATTGCCAGCTATTGCAGTAAAATTAAAAGGTGTAAGAGCAAAAACAAATCCTTCTAATGGTCTTTGGTCAAATTTATTCCACCTTAATTCATCAGATTCGGGTTGCACTTTATATATTTCACTCATATACTGCACATTAAATCTTAAAAAATCAATTAACTCACAGCTTGCATCTATTTCTGCTTGATGAATATTTTTTGATTGCCCCAGCATTGTTGCAGCATTTAGTTTTGCCCTATATGGCCCAGAAATTAAACTTGCTGCTCTTAAAAAAACAGATGCTCTTTGTTGCCAAGGCATGTCTTCCCATTTTGGTTTTGCCTTAATTGCAACATCTATTGCCATTTTAACATGACTTGCATCTCCCTTATTATAACTTCCTAATAAATGCTTTCTTTCGTGAGGAGGATAAATAGGAACTTTCTTATTTGTCCTAATTTCTTTTCCCCCAATAATCATTGGAATATCTTTTAATTTACTTTTTAATATTTTTAATTCTTTTGCTAGTTCTTTTCTTTCAGAACTTGCCTCTTTATACATCAAAACTTTTTCATTTTTTGCAGTTGGCACGGTATATATTTTCTGTTGCATAATATTTAAATTTAAATTCGTTATGCAAAAATAAACATATCGCATTAATCCACAAATAAATCAGCAATAAATATTTATTAATACACTTAATAATCTGTTTGAAAAAAATATAGTAAAAACAGACAATGTAGATTATATAAAAAAATAATTAAAAATGCTCTAAAACATTATAAATCCTACTCGTTATGTTTACATTTGCACATCCAAAATAAATAATATTTAAATATGAAAAAAATAAAAATCAGTTTTCTCTTTATAGTTTTATTTGTTATATTTTCTTGCAAACAGGAAAACAATACAGAAAACTCAAACAAACAGGAACTTATAATTTTTCATGCAGGAAGTTTATCAGTTCCTTTTAAAGAAATTGCAATAGCATTTGAAAAAGAAAATCCGAACATTAAAGTTTTACTTGAACCAGATGGGAGTAGAAAATGTGCAAGAAAAATTACAGACTTACATAAAAAATGTGATGTAATGGCTTCTGCAGATTATACTGTTATAGACAATTTGCTAATTCCTGAATTTGCAGATTGGAACATAAAATTTGCAAGTAATGAAATGACAATAGTTTACCATGATGCTTCAAGACATGCAAATGAAATTAATATTGATAACTGGTATGAAATATTATTAAAGAATGATGTAGCGTTTGGACGTTCAGACCCAAATTCTGACCCATGTGGTTATAGAGCCGTTTTAACATGTAAATTAGCTGAAAAATTTTACAATAAAAAGGGTCTTGCTAAAAAAATACTTACAAAAAATAATAACTACATACGTCCAAAAGAAACCGACCTATTAAGTTTACTTGAAACAAATTCAATTGATTACATATTCTTGTATCGTTCAGTTGCACAACAACATAAGCTGAAGTATTTAATTTTGCAAGATTCTATAAATCTTAAACTTTCAAAACTTAAAGATTATTATTCTACAGCAAAAACAAAAATCACAGGTAAGAAACCCGGTGAAATGCTTACAAAAAAAGGTGCACCTATGGTTTATGGAATTACAATTCCTAAAAATGCACCAAATTATGATTTAGCAGTAAAATTTGTTCAATTTATTCTTAAAAAAGATAAAGGGATAAAGATTATGGAAAAGAATGGACAACCTTCACTTATTCCTTCAAAAAGTGAAACTTATAGCAAAATACCAAGTGAATTAAAAGAATTTGCCCTTAAATAACTTATAAAATGAAAACAAAAATTTTAAACATAATAATTTTTATACTAATCACTTATTCAGCAAAAGCACAATTTGAAATCCAAGGAATAATACGCCCAAGATTTGAAATTAGAAATGGATATTCAACTTTAAGAACAGACTCTTCTAGTCCAGCAATGTTTGTTTCGCAAAGAACAAGGCTAAATTTTTCATACAAAAAAGATAAACTTGAAACAAAAATTTCATTATTTGATTATAGAGTATGGGGTAACCAAGTTTGGAAAAATGATAAACCTCTATTTGGTTTGCATGAAGCTTGGACAAAATACAATATCAATGATAAATTTTCGATTAAATTTGGACGGCAAGAATTAAAATATGATAATAGTAGATTAATTTCGGCAGTAAATTGGAACCAAGTTGGTGCAGCACATGATCTTATTTATATAAAATACAAAAATAAAACTTGGACTTCTGATTTTGTAGCAGGTTGGAACCAGTCAAAACAAAATAAATTTGGAATGAATTATGACCTTTTTACTAAATATTATAAATCATTAAACATATTATTTTTACAAAAGAAATTTAAAAATATAAGCATTTCTACATTGAATATTTTAGATGGAAATCAAGATATGAATGATGCAGAAAAAATTAACTTTAGACTTACTTCCGGATTAAAAATATATTTCCAAGAAACTAATTATCAGGCAATTGCAAGACTATATATGCAACAAGGCAGACTTCAAACCAACAATAAAGTAAATGCATTCTATACAAACTTAGAGTTTATTTACAAGTTTTCAAACAAGTTCAAACTAAACATTGGCAATGAAATAAAAAGTGGTGATAATGCTCTTGATTCAACAAATACAACAAGTAAATCTTTCAACATTTTGTATGGAGCAAGGCATAAACTAAATGGAAGAATGGATTATTTTAACTTGCCTTCAACAACGAAAAATGCAGGACTAATTGATTCTTATTTAAAAGGAACATATAATTTCACAATGAACACAAAGCTAATTGCTGAATATCATTATTTTATGTTACAAAATAATTACATATATAACAATGCTATTATTAATAAATTTTTAGGAAATGAATTTGATTTTATTTTAACAAAAAAAATATCTGAAAACATAAAGATAGAAACAGGATATTCTCTATTTTTGGGCACTAAAAGTTTAGAAATTATTAAGGGAGGAAATAAAGATTTATTAAATAATTGGTTTTATTTTATGATTACAGTAAATCCAAAATTATTTATTTCTTCAAATACAAATTAATAAACTTTTCTCAAAACTTTTCCAAAATTTAAAAGTTTGGAAAACTCAAATAAAAAAACATTTGAAAAACAATATACTACAATTAATCTTTGCTTTCTTAGGAGGCATAGTTCTTTTATTCATAATAGGACCTTTAGTTAGTATGTTTCTTTCTACCTCTTCATTACAAATTATTGAAACTATTAAAGATAAAGAAGTTCAAGATAGTATATTTTTAACAATTTCAACTTCAATGATTACAACTTTAGTTTTTGCAGTAATATCAATACCATTTGCCTATATTCTTGCAAGAAAAGAGTTCTTCTTGAAGAAATTAGTAAAAGGCATAATTGATTTACCAATTGTAATCCCCCACTCTGCTGCTGGAATTGCAATTTTAGGAATTATTTCACGAGATTCAACAATTGGAAAAATAGCAGATAATTTTGGAGTAAATTTCATAGGTCATCCTGTTGGAATTGGTCTAGCAATGGCATTTGTGAGTTTACCGTTTTTAATAAACGCTGCTCACGATGGGTTTAAAGCTGTTCCTATAAGATTAGAACAAGCAGCAATGACACTCAAAGCATCACCAACAAGAACATTTCTAACAATCTCACTACCACTTGCTTGGAGAAGTATTGTTTCAGGATTAATAATGATGTTTGCCAGAGGAATGAGTGAATTTGGTGCAATTGTAATTGTTGCATATCACCCAATGACAACACCTATTTTAATTTACGAACGTTTTGGTGCATTCGGTTTAAAATATGCTCAACCCGTATCAATAGTTTTTATAATTGTTTGCATAATCTTTTTTATTGGTTTCAGAATGTTAATAAATAACAAAACTCAATTGCGAGTTAATAAAACTGTATAATTTGCTTAGTTTAGAAAACATAAATATAAAATACGAAGACTTTTCATTAAAAAACCTTTCATTAAAAGTTGAAGAAGGAGAATATTATGTAATTCTTGGAGAATCTGGTGCAGGAAAATCTATTATTTTAGAAATGCTATGCGGACTTATAAAACCAGATTCAGGAAAAATTATTCTAAAAAATAAGGATATTACAAATTTAAGTATTCAGAAAAGAGAAATTGGAATTGTTTTTCAAGATTATGCAATATTTCCGCACATGAGTGTATTTGAAAATATTGCATATCCTATAAAAAAAAATTCTAAAAATGATATAAGAACAAAAGTTGAAGAAATTGCAGGTAAGACAGAAATTTCACATCTTCTTAAAAGAAAACCAAACTCACTTTCAGGGGGAGAATTGCAGAGAATTGCCATTGCAAGAACATTAATTTTAAATCCTAAAGTTTTACTATTAGA
>Ga0209633_10004718_pt1 | contig 12184 bp, 15 predicted proteins | sample Cruoilmetagenom1_FD_187290 | JGI IMG/M metagenome (GOLD analysis project Ga0209633, IMG submission 187290) | Oil polluted marine microbial communities from Coal Oil Point, Santa Barbara, California, USA - Sample 1 (SPAdes) (version 2) | ecosystem: Environmental > Aquatic > Marine > Oil seeps ... | reverse complement strand
TTCGCGCTCGGCGGCGAGCCCGTCCACGAGCAGCGCAAAGTCGATTTTTTCGCCTTGCGTGCCGTGCTTTTTGGTGTCGCTTTCAAGCGCGGCGAGCTGGTCATCATAAAGAAGTTTTGAATCGTAAAGCAGCCGTCCGATCAGGGTCGATTTGCCATCGTCGACGCTGCCGCAGGTGATAAACCGCAACAGTCCTTTGCGCTCATGGGCGGCGAGATAGTCGATGACATTATCGTCGGCGGTGAGGGGAGCGTTGGCCATGTTAGAAATACCCCTCTTGTTTTTTCTTTTCCATGGACGCCGACTGATCGTGATCAATCACGCGGCCTTCGCGCTCGGAGTTTCTTGCGGTCAGCATTTCGGAAATAATCTCCGGGAGGGTCGCCGCGTCGGATTTGACCGCGCCAGTCAGCGGATAACAGCCGAGCGTGCGGAACCGCACCGTCTCCATTGTCGGCGTTTCGCCATTGAGGAGCGGCATGCGCTCATCGTCGACCATGATCATCACGCCGTCGCGCTCAACCACCGGGCGCTTGGCGGCGTAATAGAGCGGCACGATCGGGATCTCCTCGCGATAGATATACTGCCAGATGTCAAGCTCGGTCCAATTGGATAAGGGGAAGACGCGGATCGATTCGCCCTTATTGATCCTTGTGTTGTATATATTCCAAAGCTCCGGGCGCTGATTTTTCGGGTCCCAGCGGTGCTCCGCAGAGCGGAACGAGAAGATGCGCTCCTTGGCGCGGGATTTTTCCTCGTCGCGGCGCGCGCCGCCAAAGGCGGCGTCGAAGCCATGCTTGTCGAGCGCCTGTTTCAGGCCTTGGGTTTTCATGACATCTGTATGGATCTGCGAGCCATGCGTGAACGGATTAATTCCCTGGCGGACGCCTTCCTCATTGATATGGACGATCAGATCGAGCCCGAGGCGTTTGACCGTCTCGTCGCGGAACTTGATCATCTCGTTGAATTTCCAGGTTGTATCCACATGCATGACCGGGAAGGGCGGCTTGGAGGGGTAAAACGCCTTCATCGCGAGATGCAGCATCACCGCTGAGTCCTTGCCCACGGAATAAAGCATCACCGGGTTTTCCGCTTCTGCGGCGACCTCGCGCATGATGTGAATGGCTTCGGCTTCCAGCCGGTCGAGATGGGTCATCGCCTGCGGGGAAATGAGGTCAAGATTCTCGGTCGCGGCGGGCGAGGCGGCGCCATCCTTTGAGGCATAGTCGCGTTCAAGCTCGGCGAGGCGTGTGCGCGCCGTCTCAAGCGTTTTGAGGGTGCATTGCCCGCCGGCCTTTAGGCGCGCGAGGCCCTTGCCGTCGTTCAGGAGCTTGCGCGAGACGGTCGATAGCGACAGGCCGGCGCGCTCGGCGATTGTCTCAGCGCGGGCGATGAGGTCGGAGATTTCAGTCATATTGGGACAGTTCCCATGAAATATTCGTGTATGTAAATCCAAAACCACAATCGTGGGATAATTTCAACGGATTTTTGCTAATTTCATGCCAAGAAGTTCTGATTGATGGGGCTTGTCCCACGATATAGATGGGAGGCGTCCTGCGGCGTCCTGCCTCGTTGCTTTTGGTTTATATGTTTCAGATATTTCTGTTATGACAGAAATAACAGATAAAACCGTAAAGCTGACCCCGGCCGTTGAGCGCTTCGTGTTGCATTGGGGCGATCTTGGCGGCTCCTGGGGCGTCAATCGTTCCGTCGCGCAAATTCATGCCTTGCTGCTGATTAGCGAAAAGCCCCTGACGGCGGAAGACATCGCGGTGACGCTCGGCCTTGCCCGTTCAAACGTATCCAACTCCATGCGCGATCTGCTGACCTGGGATCTGGTCAGGCGCACGCCAATCCTTGGCGACCGGCGCGATCACTTTGAGGCGGAAGGCGATGTCTGGGAGATGGTGAGCAACATCGTCGCCATGCGCAAGGAACGCGAACTCGAACCGGCGGCGGAAGTGTTGCGCGCTTGCCTTGCTGACGCGCAAACGGATCCATCGGCGACAAAAACAGCAGTCAAGCGCCTTAAGGATTTGCAGGAACTCGTCGATACGCTGGATAATTGGTATGAGCAGATGAACGCTATTCCAAAATCAAAACTCTTGCCACTGATTAAAATGGGAACAAAAGCGGTTGACCTCCTGACGCCGTTTTTGGGGAAGAAGGAAAAAGAAAAAAGCTAGTTGCGTTTAAATTCAACGCGCTTCTGCGCCAACCAAGGAGACATATCATGGCCCATGACGCATTTGTTGCTGACGCAAAATTCGGCGGGTCTGTCTCTTCATTGCAAACGGAAATAAAAACCGGCGCTGCGATGTTATTAGCTTATCTGGCCGCCGCGCCGCTAATCGCGGCCGCCTTACTAATCGTTATGAACGCGGGCCATAACGCTCAAACATTTGCTGGTTTTATGGGGCTTTATGGCGCCGTCTTAATCGTTTTTTTCGGCGGCGTCAGATGGGGCGTTGCGGTCATGAAGCCAGAGGGCCCGACAATGCGGAGCCTATTGGGCGCCGCGGCGCCATTGCTGCTTGCTTTCCCATTATTGCTTCCACTCGGCGGCGCCCTCTGGAAATTTCCGGCGATCATGGCGCTTACGGCTCTGTTGTTGGTCGATGACCTCAATGCAACACGCCGCGGCTCCGGCGCCCCGGCCTGGTATCTCAGTGTGCGCTTGCCGCTGACGGTCTTGATTGAGCTTGCTTTTGTGATCGCGATGGCTGGGATGTGATAGGCTAGAAGCTGGCGTTGGATCGAAAACTTGGCTAACGCCAGCCCATGGACTTCGATCTGTGGAAATTCATCCTTCTCTTTGCCGCCGGCGTTGTCTCCGGCTGGATCAATGTGCTTGCCGGGGGCGGGTCGATTCTCACCGTGCCGGTTATGGTGTTTCTCGGGCTTCCGGGGCCGGTCGCCAACGGCACGAACCGCATCGGCATCATTGCGCAAAATGCGATGGCGGTTTGGGGGTTCTTCCGCAAAGGCTTTTCCGACTTTCGGCTGAGCACAACGCTCGCCGCTTGCGCCGCGCTCGGCGCCTTTGCCGGCGCGAATATTGGCGTGCGCCTTGAGGGTGTCTGGTTCGATCGAACACTGGCGCTCATTATGATCGGTGTTCTGATCATCATGCTAACTGGCGCGGGGCAGAAACCGGCGTCGGAAGAGGGCCGCCCGCGCAATCTCGTTCTCGGCCATATCCTGATGATCGGCGCGGGCTTTTGGGGCGGGTTCATTCAGATCGGCGTCGGCTTCATTCTGATGCCGATCCTCAATCGCGTCATGGGCCTCGATCTCATACGCGTCAATATGCACAAGGTTTTTATCGCCCTTGTGTTCTCGATCGTCGCGCTGGCGATTTTCGCCGCTAATGTCGAGATCGAATGGGTGCTGGGCCTTGCGCTCGCCGCCGGATACGCCGTCGGCGGCTGGCTTGGCGCAAACGCGACAATCGCCAAGGGCGAAGCGCTGATCAAGCGCGTGTTTTACCTCGCCCTGGCGGCGATGGCGGTTAAGCTGTTGTTTTTCTGACATAAGTTTTCCAGAGGCGTTGTGACGCCGGTTTTCCCCATGGACAGCTTGCCGCAGCTGGGGCAAGGAGAGCGCGAAGATTTTCGGGCTCTTTGTATCGCCCGCCGCCAACCCACAACTTGACATTTGCTTAGAGGAATTCCGATGGAAATTCATGACGTTCACGCTCATCGCTCAAAAGACAACTTAAAGCGCGAGGACCAGCTCGCCTGGAAGATCGCCGCGGTCGCATCGGACCCAGTCGAGGTCGACACTGAGGCGACGGACATGATCATCAACCGCATCATCGACAATGCATCGGTCGGGATCGCGTCGCTCAATCGCGGGCCGATCAAATCGGCGCGCGCGATGGCGAATACGCATATGCGCGCCGGCGGCGCAACGCTCTTCGGCGCGCCCGCCGATCATAAGGTATGCGCTGAATGGGCGGCATGGGCGAACGGCACGGCGGTGCGCGAGCTTGATTTCCACGACACCTTTCTCGCCGCCGATTACTCCCACCCGGGCGACAACATTCCCCCCGTGCTGGCGGTCGCGCAGCAATGTGGGCGTGACGGGCGTGATCTCCTGCGCGGCATCGCGACGGGCTATGAGATTCAAGTGAACCTCGTCAAAGCGATCTGCCTCCACGAACACAAGATCGACCATATCGCTCATATCGGTCCGTCGGCGTCGGCCGCCGTCGGCACGCTGCTTGGTCTTGATACGGAGGTTATTTACCAGTCGGTACAGCAGGGCCTCCACACAACAGTGACGACGCGCCAGTCGCGCAAGGGCGAAATCTCAAGCTGGAAGGCGTTCGCCCCGGCCTATGCCGGCAAGCTCGCGATTGAAGCGGTGGACCGTTGCATGCGCGGCGAGGGCGCGCCGAGCCCGATCTATGAGGGCGAGGATTCGGTGATCTCCTTTATCCTCAATGGCCGCACCGCACGCGACAAGGGCGAGAGCCCCTATGAGCCGAGCTATCAGGTGCCGCTGCCGGGAGCCGGGGAGGCCAAACGCGCGATCCTTGAGACCTATACCAAGGAACATTCGGCTGAATATCAGAGCCAGGCGCTGATCGATCTCGCCTTCCGCATGGGCAAGGAGATCGGCGATTTCGACAAGGTGAAATCGATCGTTCTGCATACCTCGCACCACACACACTACGTGATCGGCACGGGCGCCGGCGACCCGCAGAAGATGGACCCGAATTCGAGCCGCGAAACCCTCGATCACTCGATCATGTATATCTTCGCGGTCGCGCTGCAGGACGGCGAATGGCACCATGTGAAGTCCTACGCGCCGGAGCGGGCGAAGCGCGCCGACACGGTGCGCCTGTGGCACAAGATTTCGACCGTGGAAGACCCGGAATGGACGCGGCGTTATCATTCCCGCGACCCGAACGAGAAAGCCTTCGGCGCACGCGTCGTCGTCACCATGGAAGACGGCCGGGTGATCGAAGACGAACTTGGCATCGCCAACGCCCACCCCTTCGGCGCGCGCCCCTTTGGCCGCCCGGAATACATCAAGAAATTTAAAACGCTTACGGATGATATTCTGGATGCGGGCGAAAGCGAACGATTCCTTGATCTCGTGCAGCACTTGCCGAATTTGACGGCGGATCAGGTTTTGACGCTTAATCCGGTCGCGCCAGCGGGGTATTTGGCGGAGAACCCAGCGAAGGGGATTTTTTAGCAATGATGCGTCTCGGGGCGATCTTGTCGATCGTCTTATCTGCTGCTTTATCTGCCTGTAAGACGTCGGCAAGCGAATTGGAAAACTTCCTGCCGATCACCGAAGTTGACCCGGACTATGACGCTAACGCCAAAGATCATTTCAGAATTATCTCTATCGCTGAGGACGGACAACAATTCCCCGGCGTCGCTGTTTGGAAAGACTTCGAATGCAAAGGGCGCGCAAATACCGATTATCAAGTATCATCAATTGATGGAAGAATAGTTGCTCAACCGATTACCGAGGAAGCGCGAGATGTGCCTGCAGCATTGTTGTCGGCAATCGAGTCCTATGTTGCAGAATGGCCGGAGAACGCAAGACGCTGGGGCGTTGCAAGTGGCCGCTGGCTAAAGGATTTCGTTGAGTTGCCAACAGGATGGTTTGTTGCGTTTGATATCGGCGAATTTGGTGGTTCCTTGATGTGGTTCGGCCGCGACGGCTCAGTGCGAATGCTTGAGCCAAAAAATACCGCGGATTTAATATTGGATAATGGCATTTTGTATGCCGCTCATGGATTAGATCATCTAGGTACGGCTGGCGGCGAGATCACTGCTAGAAGCGTTCCTTCAATGAATCAGCGTTTTCAAGATTATATATTTCGGGCCGCCACGCCAAACCAAGTTGAAGTAATTCATTTCGATGGCAAACGAGTTTATGGAGCAACGCCTTACTCATTGGTCGTTGTTGATGAACAGTTGGGGGTGCATTACCTTGTGCAAAAGCAATTTGGTTTTGTGCAACAACCGAATTCAATAGCTGTTTCCTCGGAGGGTTCAGTTTTTGTAGGAGGGGCGAATGTAATTGGAGTATGGGATTCTTTGCCTGAAACCCTTAACCCAATTCTCTATGTCCATCGTGATTGTATGCCGGTGTACGAGAACGCAACAGATTAGCTATGAGTAAGCGCATTGTTGTATCGATTTTGGGACTGTTAAGATGAACATTAGCGAAACCAAAACTACTCTTTCCCGCTGGCACGCCATGATCGCCTCGCGCGATCTTTCGGAGTTACAGTCAATCATCCACCCCAACGCTGTCTTCCGCTCACCCGTAGCGCATACGCCTTACCATGGGCGCGAGGCATTAGTGCTTGCGCTCTCGACCGTCATCAACGTCTTTGAAGATTTCACTTATCATCGTGAATTCGCGACAGAGGACGGCAAGGATGTGACGCTGGAATTCAGCGCTAATGTCGGCGGCAAGCAACTGAAAGGCGTTGACCTCATCAAGTTCGATGATGACGGGCTGATCATCGAGTTCGAAGTGATGATCCGCCCGGCGAGCGGCTTGATGGCGCTGGGCGAGGAAATGGGCAAACGCGTCGGCGACAAGCTGAGCGAGTTCAAATAGGATGGGACAAACCCTTTCACCTGAGGCTGAGCGGCGCGTGCGGATGAGCTTCGCGCGTCAGGGCTTCATGAAAAAGCTTGGGGTCGAGCTGTGCGCGCTCGGTCATGGATCGTGCGAATTGTCGGTTCCGTTTGACGAGACCCTGACGCAGCAGCACGGGTTTTTCCATGCGGGCGTCGCCGCGACGCTGGCGGACAATGCGGCGGGCTATGCCGGCTATTCGGTAATGCCGGAAGCGTCAACGGTCCTGACGACTGAGTTCAAGATTAACCTCCTGGCGCCGGCGCGCGGGGAGGCGATGCGCGCTCGCGCGGAAGTGATCAAGCCGGGGCGGACATTGGTGATCGTGCGCTCCGACGTCTATTGCAGCGCCGATGGCGAGGAAACGCATGTTGCAACGGCGCTGGTGACGACTATGTGTCTGTTAGACAAACGCGACGCGCCGAAATCCAATTCTGAAGGGGCTTCAACATGAATGGTCAAGGAATAGCGATCGGCGTCGCCGTGGGCAATATCGCGCTCGGCATTGGTGTTGGCATTGTGCTGGGCGTTGCGCTCAGCCAGACATCCAACAAAGAGAAAAACTCAGAACAAGATTCGGACAAAGAGTAATTATGCTATTCACAACAAAATCCCCCGCAGAAAAACGTAGCGATTTCCGCAAAGGGCTCGCCTCCGGCAAGCTGTTGCAGTTTCCGGGCGCGTTTAACCCGCTCTGTGCGCAGATGATCGAGCGCAAAGGCTTCGACGGCGTTTATATTTCCGGCGCTGTGATGTCGGCTGATCTCTGCCTGCCGGATATCGGCATTGCAACGATGACCGAGTTTGAGACCCGCGGCCGACAGATCGCGCGGGTGACGGACCTGCCGGCCTTTATCGATATCGACACCGGCTTTGGCGAGCCCATGGCGGCGGCGCGCACGGTGCGGTCGATGGAGGAGGCGGGGCTTGCGGGCTGCCACATCGAGGATCAAGTAATGCCGAAGCGTTGTGGGCATCTGGACGGCAAGGAGATTGTGCCGACCGAGATCATGATCCAGCGCGTCAAAGCCGCCGCGGAAGCCAAGCGCGATCCGAATTTCGTGCTTATCGCCCGCTCTGACGCGCGCGCCGTTGAAGGCCTCGACGCCTCGATTGACCGCATGAAAGCCTATGTGGACGCCGGCGCGGATATGATCTTCCCCGAGGCGATGAAGTCCGAAAAGGAATTCGAGGCGGTCCGCGCCGCGCTCGATGTTCCCATACTCGCTAATATGACCGAGTTCGGAAAGAGCCGCCTCTTAAACAAAAAAGAACTCGAAGATATCGGCTTTAATGTCGTGATCTACCCGGTCACAACGCTGCGCCTTGCTATGGGCGCCTGCGACGTTGGCCTCGATGCGATTTTGAAGGACGGCGACCAGAACGGCGTTCTCGATATCATGCAGCACCGCCGCGATCTCTATGACCTTCTGCGTTACCACGACTACAACAAGTTCGATGAGTCGATTTATAATTTTCAGGTTAGCGATACGCCCCTGGAATAAGCTTCAATGTATAATGCTGACATAAGGAAGAGTTTTGGCTACTGGTAATGCCCAATCATCTTTATCACCGTCATTGCCGGACTTGTCCCGGCAATCCAGTGCATTACATCGTGCCGCCTTTTATTCTCTGGGTCGCCGGAACAAGTCCGGCGATGACACCATGCTGCGGTTTAGGTCAGTGAGAAGAACATTATGAACGACAAAACATCCTACAACATAATGACCGACGTCAAATATCCTTCGCTGGCGAAGTTCGATATCAAGGACGTCATCGATGCGAATGACGATAAATGGTTCAACCAGACGCTGGTTCAGGTTAACGACAGCGTCTTGCGCCTTGGCGTGCTCGAAGGCGAGTTTCATTTCCACAAGCATGACGACGAAGACGAGCTATTTTACGTTGTCGATGGTAATCTGTTGCTCGATATTGAAGGCGACACCCATGAGCTCGGTCCGGGCCAGGGCTTTGTCGTGCCGAAGGGCGTGGTTCACCGCACGCGCGCGCCGTCGCGGGTCGTGGTGTTGATGACGGCCGCGGCCGGGGTCGTTCCAACCGGCGACTGATGCGCCGAAAAAGCAGCGTCAACATGTTGTTTTAATTTATATAATTGAACAGCCGTCAGGCCTTTCTTTCCAGACGGTAATATAGCATAACCCGGCGATCTTATGACCAATGCTGCACCGCCAAACCCGCCCTATTACGCCGTCATCTTCACCGCGCGCCGGACTGAAGCTGATAACGGCTATGATGAAACAGCCGCGCGGATGGAAGAGTTGGCGCGCACCATGCCGGGCTATCTGGGCTTTGAAGCCGCCCGCAATGATGACGGTTTAGGCATCGCGATTTCCTACTGGGAATCAGAAGAGGCGATTGCGAACTGGAAACGGAATGCAGAACACGCCGAGGCGCGCCGCCGAGGCAAATCGGATTGGTATTCAGATTACACAGTGCGCGTTGCAAAAGTCGAACGCAGCTACGCGATGAAAAATAATGAGACTTGAGTAGGAGAGGGTATTATGGCGGATACGGATATTAAATACGGACTTGCGGGCGTGGTGACTGACGACACGGCGGTGTCGAAGGTGATGCCGGAGACCAACTCGCTGACCTATCGCGGCTATGCGGTGCAGGATCTCGCCGCGCAATGCCGGTTTGAAGAAACCGCTTATCTGATATGGAACGGCGAGCTGCCGACGAAAGCGCAGCTTGAAGAGTTCAACGCAAAAGAAAAGCGCGAGCGCGGCCTTTCCGATGATCTGATTTCTGTAATGCGCAAGTTCCCGAAAGGCGCGCACCCGATGGCGACGCTCCGCACGGCAGTGAGTTTTCTGGGTCTTGAAGACAATGAGATCGAAGACCACGCGACGGACAAATTATATGAACGCGCAATAAGCCTTTATGCGAAGATCCCGCAGATTATCGCGACGGATTTTCGCCTGCGCAACGGCAAGGAGCCTATCGCGCCGGACGCCAGCCTCGGCTTTTCGGAAAACTTCTTCCATATGTGTTTCGGCGAAGTCCCCGCGGCGGAAACGGTGAAATGTTTCGACATTTCCATGACGCTTTACGCCGAGCACTCCTTTAATGCGTCGACCTTTACCGCCCGCGTGATCGCAAGCTCGCTTTCCGGCATTTATTCCGCCGTCACCGGCGCCATCGGTTCGCTGAAAGGCCCGCTCCATGGCGGCGCCAATGAAGCGGTCATGCATATGCTGCAAGAAGTCGGCACGGCCGAAAATGCAAAAGCATGGATGCTCGACGCGCTCGCGACCAAGAAGAAAATCATGGGCTTCGGCCACCGGGTCTATCGCTCCGGCGACAGCCGCGTGCCGACCATGACCGACGCCTATAAGAGCATGGTCGATATTATCGGCAGCGATGAAGCCAAAATGTATTGGGAAATGTCGAAGATCCTTGACGAAACCATGGTTTCGGAAAAAGGCATCTACCCCAATCTCGATTTTCCGGCTGGACCGGCCTATTATCTGATGGGTTTTGAAGTTCCGATGTTCACGCCAATCTTTGTGATGAGCCGCATTACCGGCTGGACGGCGCATATTATGGAGCAACTCGGCGACAATAAGCTGATCCGTCCGCTCTCGAACTATACCGGTCCGTCGCAGCGCGATGTTGTTCCAATGGATAAAAGGGCCTGACCATGGCCGGACAGCCGAGGGAAAGAACTGACGAGGAACGCGCCCGCGCGACAGAGGCTGTGCGCGAACTCATTCGCTGGATCGGCGACGATCCGGACCGCGAAGGCCTCTCCGATACGCCGCGCCGGGTTGTCGATGCGTATCTCGAATATTTTCAAGGCTACGAGCAATGCGCGGAGACCTATCTTGAACGAACCTTCGAGCAGGTTGGCGGATATGACGAAATCGTTTTGTTAAAAGATATTCCGTTCCATTCGCATTGCGAGCACCACATGGCGCCGATCATTGGCAAGGCGCATGTGGCCTATCTGCCGCGCAACCGCGTGGTCGGCATATCCAAGCTCGCCCGCGTGGTGAACACCTATGCCCGGCGTCTGCAGGTGCAGGAACGCCTGACCGCTGAAATCGCCGACTGTATCCAGAAAGTCCTCGATCCGCTGGGCGTCTCTGTTGTGATCGAAGCGTCGCATGCCTGCATGACCGCGCGCGGCGTTAAAACGCCGGGCGTCTCCATGACCACAAGCCGGATGATGGGCGTTTTCCGGAACGATGAAAAAGCTCGCCAGGAAGTGATCCGCCTGATCGGCGTCATCTGACTGGTATTTTGAAATTTAGGGAAAAAGAAATGGCCTACGAATGCATCCTGACTGAATCCGACGGCGGCGTTGGCGTTATTACGCTTAATCGCCCTGATGCGCTGAACGCGTTTAACAAGCAGCTGATGGATGAAGTGACCAACGCCGTGCGCAAGTTCGAGGCTGATGATGCTGTCGGCTGTCTGGTGATCACCGGATCGGAAAAAGCGTTCGCCGCCGGCGCCGATATCAAGGAAATGGCGAATAAGAGTTATATGGATGTCTTCAAGGAAGACTTTATTACCGCAAACTGGGAAGAGGCGACACGCGCGCGCAAACCGGTCATTGCGGCGGTCGCGGGCTACGCCCTTGGCGGCGGGTGCGAGCTGGCGCTGATGTGCGATTTTATCATCGCGGGCGACAACGCAAAATTCGGCCAGCCGGAAATTTCCATTGGCGCCATGCCTGGCGCCGGCGGCACGCAGCGGCTTGCGCGTTTCATCGGCAAGTCAAAGGCGATGGAAATGTGTCTGACGGGCCGGATGATGGATGCGCAAGAAGCCGAGCGCTGCGGGCTTGTCAGCCGCATTGTGCCAAAAGGCGAGCTGCGCGAAGAGGCGATCCGGGTCGCCAAACAGATCGCCGGCTTTTCCCGGCCGATCGCCATGCTCACGAAAGAGAGCGTCAACCGCGCTTTCGAGACCACCCTTTCCGAAGGCGTGCGGTTTGAGCGGCGGGTCTTCCATTCGGTCTTCGCCACCGAAGACCAGAAAGAGGGCATGGCCGCCTTTAATGAGAAACGCAAACCATCTTTCAAAAATCGCTGATAGCGGTCGCAAGATGCGCGGCACACTTCTTCGCAGATAGGGAACGCGCCGCGCATGGATAATCTGGTTCTCGCTTTCGCCATCATCGGCGTTCTGGGCATCGGCGCGCAGTGGCTCGCCTGGCGGTTTAATTTCCCGGCGATAGTCCTGATGGCGATTGCCGGCGTCGTTGCCGGACCGATCCTTGGCGTCTTCAATCCGCCGGGCGCCGACGGCGGACCGCCGATGGAAGCACTGTTCGGCGAGTTTTACAGGCCGATCATTGCAATCGCCGTTGCGGTGATTTTGTTCGAGGGCGGATTACAGCTTAATTTTTCCGAGCTGCGCGGCCTGACCACGGGCGTGCGCCGGCTGGTCTTTCCCGGCGTCGCGATTGCCTGGGGGCTTGGCGCCGCTGCTGCCTATTACATTGTCGGGCTCTCATGGCAGGTCGCGCTCCTGTTTGGCGGGATCATGATCGTGACCGGCCCGACGGTGATTATCCCGCTCTTGCGCCAGTCGA
>Ga0209633_10004717_pt1 | contig 12184 bp, 15 predicted proteins | sample Cruoilmetagenom1_FD_187290 | JGI IMG/M metagenome (GOLD analysis project Ga0209633, IMG submission 187290) | Oil polluted marine microbial communities from Coal Oil Point, Santa Barbara, California, USA - Sample 1 (SPAdes) (version 2) | ecosystem: Environmental > Aquatic > Marine > Oil seeps ... | reverse complement strand
GAGTAGATCCTTCTGATGATGTAAATCTTGAAGCAGTCGAAAAATATTACGATATTGTTAAAGATGATTTTCCATTAAAGAGCGAAAGATTTGAAATTAAGAGTCATTTAGAAATTACTCAAGGTAATCCAACAAAATTTTCTGAAAAACAAAACAATATAGGTTATCTTTTTAAGACTTCTGTGAAAGATAAAGTAGTACAATCTCAAATAAATGGATTTACTTTTAATAAGTTAATGCCCTATTATAAATGGCCTTTATTTATTAAAGAAGCTCGGTCTTTATGGATGGAATATTGCCAGTTAGTTAAACCGAAAAAAGTAGTGAGATTAGGGGTACGCTTTATAAATCGTATTTTAATACCATTACCGATTAATGATATAGAAGAATATTTTCTTACTATTCCGAAAATTTCTCCGAAATTGGATTTGAGAACTAACCATTATTTATTGAGATTTCAATTGAGTGATAACAAAAATTACAAAAAAGCTAATGTTATTCAAACTATAGAAAGCCCAGAAATTATAGCAGCGCATAAGCTGCTGCCTTTTATTTTTGACATAGGTGTATATATCAATGATAGTTTTAATTCTGATGATCCTATAATATTTGATCATCTTGAAGACCTTAGAGATTTCAAAAATTCAATTTTCTTTGAAAGCATTACTAAAAAAACGGAGGGATTATTTCAATGAGTTTTTATGAGTCCGATAATAATGAAGTAAATGAATTAGAGACATCATATGGTGTAAGCAGGGAATATTATAAATCGGTTAAAGAAACAATAGAGATATTTGATCTATATTATTCAGTTACTTCTAGAGAAAATGCCTTTTTGAAATTCAACAGATTAAAGCAATCTTGGCTAAATGATGTTGAATTTCTTTCATCCATCACAGATATTTGTATGAATGCTTCATATCAAGAAATCATTGGCATGGGGCCGTGTGTAGTTCCTCTAATACTTGCGGACTTAAAAAAAGAACCTGATTATTGGTTTTGGGCTCTTGAAATGCTTACGACAGAAAATCCAGTTCAAACAAATGATCTGGGTGATCTTAAAAAAATGACAGATGCATGGCTTAGATGGGGAGAGTCTAAAGGTTTCTGCTAAATTCCTTACAAATTTAAATAAGACTAGTGAAGCTTCTAAGTCTTATAATTGTATAGCTTGGGCTGCGGGTGATAGTGCTAGGTTCTGGTGGCCTATAGGTGGATTTTGGCCGTCTAATGTTTCAAGAAAATTGGTTATAGATTCATTTATAGATGCGTTTGCGACATTAGGCTATATGGAGTGTGGTAATGGTGATTTGGAGTCTGGTTATGAAAAAGTTGCTATTTACGAAAAAAATTGTGTTCCAAAACATGCAGCCAGGCAATTACCAAATGCTAATTGGACTAGTAAATTAGGACGAAATATAGATATAGAGCACACTTTAGAAGAATTGGACAAGATACAATATATAAGTGATAGATACGGGCAAGTTACTAGGTTTATGAAAAGAAAGATCTGAATACTTATAAAAATTGAAATTAACTAAGAATATGATTGTATCTTCCCAAAATATCAGTCCCCTTTTTGACGCTTTCCTCCGGATGGCTATACCTTTCAGTAACTCTAACTGTTGAATGACCTAATAACTTCGCTACTGCATGCAGTGGTATCCCTGATTCAATTAATCTAGTTGCAGCTGTATGTCTCAGATCATGAAATCTTAAATCTTCTATCTTTGCATTTTTGCAGGCAGTTGTGAAAGATCGTCTTAGCCAATTAAGATGACCTGTTTTTGATTCTTCACTTGGAAATACAAATTGGCTTCCACCGGATAACAGTTTTCTTTCCAGAAGTATTCTTCTGACTATCTCATTAATTGGAATTTTTCTCGATTTTTGAGTTTTAGTATGAGTTTGAGGTAAGTAAATATAATTTTCTTCAAAATCTATCCAATCCCACTGCAAACCAAGAATCTCCCCACGCCTCATACCTGTATTTAGGGCTATTTGAATAACATGTTTTAAATGTCTTGGACTAACTTCTAATAAGCTCTTCTCTTCATCAATGGTAAGCACTCTTTCCTTTTTATCATTTGTATATTGTATTCCTGATTCACTAACTGGATTTTTCCCAAAGAATTTATTTCTATTATTGGCATGGTTAAATAAGTTCCTGATTACTTGAAGTTCTCTAGCTAATGTATTTTGCTTGATACCTTCTGAAAGTCTTCCTTGTTTAAAAAGGTCTATATCTTCAGCATTTATATCACTTAGTAAGTAATTGCCATAGTACCTTTCAAAGTGTTCAATGCATTGTTTCGTTCTATCGTGTGATCGAATTTTTTTTACATTCTTTTGGTATTCAAGATATTCTTTTCCATACTCAGTAAATGTAGGAATCTCAGCATCTAATAAATCATATTGTTTGAGCTTAACTCGCTGTTCCAACTTATTAAGCATTTCCTTTGCTAGAGTTTTGGTAATTACTCCCTTTTTACCAAAAGTTTTACGTACAACCTTACCTCTATCTTTATATTCTCCAACCCATGAATTACCCCTGAGAAACACGGTTCCCATTATTGCTTTACCCCCTTTTTAGTCTTTGATGGTTCTGGAAGAGACGGTTCCTTTATTTCATAACCTTCTCTTTTCATTACCTCATGAATCCATCCTCTTACTGTTTCGGATGCATTCAACATATTTTCTTCAGCATAAGTAGTCAGAAACTCATACTCACTAGGATGGAGCCAAACTTGAAATATTTTAGTTCTTAACCTTTTATCTTTCATGTAAGTATATTATACATACATTATTCTGGAAAAACAAGGCTTGCAATAATAAGATTTAAGTTGTAAATATGTTAAGTAAGCAGGTATTCACTAGGAGAGCAGTACAGAATGAAACCGGTCAAACCAAAGTTAGAAGATTTCGGTATTAGTAAAGAAATAACTGGAAAATTGTTTTATAATGGTAAAAACCTATAATAGGAGTGACCATGAGAATTGATTGGGAAATAAGTCCATCAGATACCCAGCATGTAAAGGATTTCCTTGGTGCCCATAAAAACAATCCTTTTGTACTACAACGCATACAACGTAATATCACGAGAGAAAAAAAGCTAGATATTTCTAAAGAAAGAGTCTGGCACGTGTTGGTACTTTGCCTACTAACAACACAACAAAGATCAGGCCCAAACAGCAATGTATTCAAATTTCTAAGGACAGAACCGTTTCCTCTTTCTTATAAAACTTGCCTATCCAAACCTGATGTCGAGAAATTTAGTTATCAAACACTTTCTACTTTTAAAGGAATCCGAAGAACAAAGAGTATAGCTTCAGAACTTGCTACAAATTTAACTCACCTTGAAGAAGGCCTGTGGACCGACACCTTCTCCACATTGAAAACACTGCAAAAAGAAACAACCATATCCTTAGAAAGATCAGCAGCCATTTTTATGGATCAGCATTTTGATGGATTAGGGCCGAAGCAATCTAGAAACTTTTTACAAGAGCTTGGCTTATCACGCTACGAAATACCGATAGATAGTAGAATTACTAAATGGCTTAACGAATTTGGATTCCCTGTAGTTTTGAGTGGAAAAGCTTTGGCTGACAGAAACTATTATCACTTTGTATCTGATGGAATACAGAAGCTATGTGAGACCTGCAAAATTGACCCATGTGTATTGGATGCAGCTATATTTGCTAGCTTTGATGGTAATAGCTGGACAAAAAGCAATGTTCGATATTGAATTGTGGAATAAAAATAATATGGCTTGATAGTATTATTCATAGACTATACTGCTCCCCATTAAGAACGAAGTATAGTTAAGTTGGTAAATTATAGAAAAGGCAAAAGGGGAGCAGTTACAGTGTAGCCTTTGCAACTTAAATCTTAAAATTCTTTTAGTTATTCTTCTTTTTCTTCTAATGTGGATTTCTATTTGTTATTCCTACATTCCAAATAAGATTTCCAGCTTTTGCATTGTCTTATTGGGATGTTATGTTCTAAGCCATACTCATATATTTTCTGACACTCTTCGAGACTTGAAAATAAGCCAATCATAATTTTTTCATATAATTTAACGAAAATTTCACGTCCTTCATTACTTTCTATAAAAACAGATAGATATAGATATTCAGGGTTTACTTTCCCTTTATTGTTAATTTCCTCAACAACAGGTCTTGTTGCTTTTGCCGCATATTCAAATAGCTTACATAGATATACATTATAAAATGTAGACTCCTCCATATAGGGACCGTCTGATTGTGCAATTGTGCAAATATACTCCTTGTTCTTCCATATTTTAAGTTGCATAAAGTCTATTTCATATGGTATCTGTTCTAAATCGGCATCAATTTTCGGTCTCATCTTTGATGAAACAGAACCAAAATAAAGCCTATCGCCATCAAGGCTAATTTTAGTAGTGTCTCCTACCCATTCATATGTCTGAGAATCATTTTCTTCACTTTGCCCATATTTTTTGAATAGGATTTTTTTTATTAGTTCGAAACTATCTTCGTTAGGAATATCTATCATAACTGCTTTTAATAAGTGATCATCGAAAAAATAGATTATCTCTGGAACTGCTATTCCTTCATATTCTAAATTCTCATTTTTCTCTATCGCATGATACTTAGGTAGTTTAAATTCTCTAGCTCTATATTCTGGAATTTCTAAACCTTCAATATCATCATACTTTGTGCCCCATTTGTAACTACGAAAGCCTTCAGGTTCATTGCGGAATACATCTTCTATATTATTTTTAGAGCTATCTATTAAGCCAGCTATAAGGGCGAACAAACAGATTCCTAACCCTGCCAAGGCTATTCCTGCTAAAATAGGCTCCCAAAATGGTTGATGCCAAAAATCTCGGTTCGGATCTATTCTGAGTTTATCCAACATTGCGTTTCCCCTTTTCCAAACTATCCCACCAAGGTACTTTAATAGTAATAAACAATCTAATAGTAGTTACTAATAGGCATACTCTTTTAATAAGGTTTATTTGATCAAATTATAGCTATATATCACAAGCATTTAATTGAAAATCTCATTGCTTTGGTTTCAACAAATTAAAATACTGTTTAATCTAGGGGTTCAATTAAAATGTATTCCCGCTACATTCTCCCCCACCAAATTCACCAAAGCATCTTTGTTCTGTCCCGGGTGTTTCTTTTAAATTACCCCAACATTCCCCGTTTCTATTCACATAACCGAAGCATTGACGGCGTGGGTATACTTTCCTCGGATACTCGAACTGATGGGAGGTGTTCTTGGGGATAACGTAGCTCCGCTTATTAGTAGGCTGCTCAAGATCGTCTAGGCTGGATGTAGGGTACTGAGGGCTCCCTCCATACTTTTTATAATAAGCATCCCTATGGGGAGTACCACCCCCGCAACCAAGTAAGAACAACAACACAAATGCTACTATTAATTTGATATATGCTCACTTTAATCCAATATGCAACCATATAAATATTATTTAACGTGAATTTTGATTCCTACAGAGACATTTTAAAGAGTATATTGTTTTCAATATTTCCACAATGGGGTTTTGTAAATATTTGTTCAATTTACCATGATTTTGAAATAAGTGTCAGACAAACTATATAAATTCTGTTAGAGTTAGAGATTACTTACATCATTTGTAGGTTGTAGACAATGTAAACTGATTAGCTTAATCAGTGTTGCCATTATCTTGTCCTTTGAATTTATTGCTTAAATCTTTATAGGACTCTCCGAAAGCGGATTCTGAGTACATACGAAAATATTCTTGAGTAAAGTTCGTAAAAACTGATATATCAATGTTTTCTAAAAGATGATACTTGTCAATATATTCCTGGAATTTCGATGCTTCACTCCATATTGATTGATAGAATAGAAGAGCTACTTCGTAATTTGATAATTGCGCTCTGATAAGACCTGAGTAGAATAGCTTTTTCTCAGTTGAAATTAATTTTTCATCAATGGGTTCAACTTCGTGTGGTTTATCTATATACTTAAAAATTCTGTATAGATTCTTAAAGTAATGCCCCACTTGATCCCCGAAATTTTTCATAAATTCCGGATAACCCTGTTCAATATCATCAATGCTAACCGAGTCTTTTAGTTTTCGATCACCATCTGGATCGGGTTTATCAAAAACAATTTGCAATTCACATTTTTGAAATATTTTTTTGAAAGCTGATCGACTACGAGTAGCATTTCCATGTTGGATATTTTCTACTATCTCATTATGTAATCTCAACATATTAAAGATAGTTTGAGTAAAAAGTAAGTGTTGAGCATTCTTTTTTTCATCCTTTTGTGATTGAAATGTCTTTTCTAGTTCTTGCCTTTGGTATCTAAGTGTAATTAGTATCGCAATTAAAGCTAAAAATGACAGAATAGGACTAGCTATGCCTCCAATATAATCTCCAAATGTGCCCCAAATCAGATTACTTTCTGATAATCCTGCATTAAATATTCTGAAATAGAATATTAAAGGTACAAAGAGTGAAAGAATCCCTATAACTATTATTATGTAGAGAATAGTGCCAATATTTTTTGCCCTAGTCAGCATAAAAGACCTTTCAAAATATTATAAACCTCATCAGTACATATATATAATAATCGAAGACAATATACAACCATAAGTCAATCTAAAAAACATATTTTTGCTACTTTTAAAAGATTAATTTAAGATTGTTTTCTCGACAATAAATATAGAATTGCAAGGAGGTGTCAACGTAATGAAAACTTACTTAACCTTTGTTTTGGGAATAGTGTTAGGGATTGTTATTGGCTTTGTGATTTTTACAACCACACCGATTGGTCTTAGGTATAAATATATGACAGTGGGTGACTTTGATCGTATGGGACTCAATACTACTTCTTTTCTTGTCAAATACGATACTTGGAGTGGCAAGGCTAGTGTGCTCTCTCGTAGCATTATCGCAAAGAGAATAGAAGAAGGCTCTCGGACTTCTCATCTTGATTGGTGGGTTCCTTTACCAAGTTCATCTAGGGGATTAGATTAGATACGGTCGCTTACAAATTTTTACTTCAGATTTATAAAGGCAGGATTCACTACTATTTAGTAGGTATATAGGGTGTTAGTTCGTTTTGGCCTTTGGGCCTGTTATTATTGTCGCTTTCATTGTGATCTACTTGAACCGCATATGTAAGAGAAAGGTTGTTGTTTATCTCTACGTTTACACTGTCTTTGAGCTTACCTGTACGCTTGTAATATAAATCTCTGTCCCTAGCCGAGCCATTTAAGGCCCCTTCTAGCGTTGCAGAATCTACTGCAATCAAATTTAATTTTAAGTAATTATCCGCTTCTTCTTCTATCAACTTATAGAAATCATTGCCTTTTTTCTTCTCTCTTGATATTTGAGAACGAATTGAGGCATAGTTAACATTCAATTCTTCACATGCCTGCTTAATTGTAACTTTTTTATCCATTTGCAATAAATATTTTGCAAGTTTTCTTAGTTTATAGGGAAAATGCCTGAGATTTGTTACATTCTCATGCTTCAATTCTTTGTCTCTGTCATCTTTCAATCTACAAGTAGCCATAATAATTTTTATTTAAAAACCCCCTTCTATAAATTTAATTAGTATTATTAATTATCTACTATATCCCAACAAATATGGATTTAAAAGATATTGTCTATGTATATATCAATTATTCTTGGCTGGTGCACTCCACATATAACCCACATCCTTAAAGGCTTGAAATTGTTGGTCGAATAAAAATTCTTTTTCGACAAGCCTCAAATACACATTCAGGTATTTCCTTTTAAAATAGTACGTTCTGGGAGACGATATGCCAAAATTTTTATCGTATTGATTCAAGTAACCTTCCATTTGTTGTATTAAGTCGCATAAATCCAAAATAGAAACCCTATCGTTATCGGTAAATTTATATTTCCTATGAACAGGAATTTCTTTTTTGCTTGCAGAAGTAGATGAAAAAGAGAAATAATGCCCAAAGTTATGTCCAGACTGGGAAAAGTCAGCTTTTCTATCGAATACTTTTTGTATTTCTAAATCGACCTGCTTAGTAATATCAAGCAACTCATTTTTCAGGGATTCATCTTGTATGTTCTTTATCTGTTTTTCCGCAATCTCCCTGTTCAATTTTAATTCCTGCCTAGTATTTTCAAGCATTTCTCTTGCTTGTTGCAATTCTTCTTTAGTCAAACGAAGTGTCTCAAAACTAATACCAAGAGTTATTATGAGCACTATTATTGTTATAAAACCCAATAAAGGATTTAAGAATCCACCGAAATAGTCACCGAACTCAGCCCAGTGTTTGTGTTCCGGGCTAACAGTTCCTGCAAAATTGATTATGTAGGGAATAATTACAATTAAAAGTACAAAGACGGTTATTATTGCAATAATAACTAGAATTTTCTTGAATCCCTTTATATGTGAGCTATCATTAGTTTCTTCTTTATGTCTATCTTCCATAATATAAATTCTGATACATAAAACTCTATTTGACAACTTTATTCATTTTTCCTAATAAACGGAGGGACTTCACATTAGTTCTAGTGTTACAGTAAGGGTAATTATTCTTGGTATTTTCCAGTAGGAACTTGAAAAAAACCTTAAATTTAAAGAGTTGCGTGAACCTAGATATCAATTAATATAAACATTTTGGATGGATTGGGTTTAATCATGTAGGATTAGCTCGGTAGTAGTTGAGTGGATAATTACTCACAGAACATGCCCCGTTTCAAGTGAATCTATCCTTTCCGATCTTGCCTCGTCTAATGAGACATTAATATGACCACATTCTTTAAAATTGATTATCGCCTTCATGCTTTCAATCCAATATTCCCTCAATATCATTTTTAAATCTTGAACACTTCCTTTGGAATTGAAGTTCTCATTTATTTTATCCTCTAATTTGAATATCTTTCTGTATACCTCAATTTTATTAGTGTAGAGCCACTCATATAAGCCAGACGGATATTTTTCTGATAGTCGATCGAAGGTTATGTCTAATAGTTTTTGTTTTTCATTACTCATAGATACCTCAATCTAAGTTTGGGCTATCTTCTAATAATTCATCTGGTACATCGTATTTCTTTAGGTCTTCTTTGAGAAACCTAGAATCCTGATTACTTAGGTATCCGTTTTCTAGGTTTCTGGTTTTGTAAATTTTTTCCGTTCTGTTTCCTGGCATTAAATCCCAATATTTTCCTTTTCCATCCTCTAACAGTTTAATAACCTTATCACGACCTATTTCATTCTTTAAGACATCTGTAATTTCTTTTTGAATAGCCTTCACGCCTTTATCTTCAAGTTCTTTAATAGCCTCGAAAACTTTTTCAAGTTCTTTAGTTTCATCTGATTTAACAGTTGATTCAGTTAAGAGAACCCTATCCCCCTCGAAATACATGTCAAAGATTAAATCATCCTGCAATCTTCCAAAATTCGACTTTTTATGTTTCAGTTGTAGCGTGACCGGGTTATTCTTTGAATCCTTATTTTTAGAAAGCTGAAAGACAGAGCGTGCTAAATTCCCTTTGTATACACTTCCGAATGGTGTTTTGTTGTCATATCTTTCACCCATTTGTGTTTTACTCTGATGGTCGAGAATCAATGTTGCAACTCCCAGATCCCTTAATTTAGTAAATAGATTTACAACATCGTGTACAGATTCACCATCCGTTCCGGATGCTCCGAGTGAGTCCAGAATTATGAATCCAATTTCCTTTGATTTAATTTTCCGCCTTAGACCTGGTAAAATTTTTGAAAGATTTTCTTTCGGTTCGAAATAGTGCAAATTAGATGGCACATTCTTGAGATTTAAGCCCTTAGCAATCTGTTGAGCTCTCCTTGCTTGCTCACTTGCTTCAAGTTCGTAGTCAACCAGTAAAACATTTCTTGGTTCAGGTGGTAAATTCTTTTTTAGGAATTTTTGTCCACCTATGCAAGTAAGTATCGCAAGATTTAACGCTAAAAAGCTTTTACCTAAGCCTCCAGCCCCATAAATGATTGTCGGATAACAATCCGGTATAGCATCTTCTAAGAGCCAAGTCCTGGGAGTTATTTTTTGATCAGCAAGTATTACCACTTCATCTCTTGTATTATCAATCTGAAAATCCGATATATCAGCAATTAGCTTAATCATTTGATCAATATCTTCATTCTCGACTGCCTTGGTTAGTTTTTGTGCATCTTTCCAGAGCTTGCGGTTTAGAGAGAAGGTCTTGATTTTCCGGATATGGTGGTCAAGGTTTTTTGTGCCGAGTGGTAATGCATAATCTTGGATTGACAAAACGTATTGAGTCCAATCCCAACCATTAGTTCTTCGAACGGATTTCAACTCGTTATTCACAGTCAGGATGTCTATTGGCTCCCCTTTTCTGAGAAGATTTTCAAAAGCCTGAAAAATCTTTTGATGGTCTTCAGTATAAAAGTCACTGCTCTCTAACTGACCTTTGACAGTCGAAAAGTCCATTTTCCCCGACATAACAGCCTCTAGAATGTTGATTTCAGTTTGCTGTGCCTCTTCAGATTGAAGCGACCCATGACTGGCAAATTCAAGATTTTGACCGTCATCCATCATCCTTAACCCCTCCAGCTGGAATTTTCATTTTTTCGATCCATTCACGGATGTCATCAGGATCAAAATAGATGCGCCGACCAATTTTTATAATCGGTATTCTTCGAAGTCGAATGAGGTGTCTAACTCCCCAAGGTTTTAACGCTGGGTAATTTTCCAAGAGCATATTCAAATCCCAAAGCTTTTCGTTCATATAAACCTCCCAACTATTTGTCTCACTATGCGTAATATTAGAGGAAGTAACATTTAGTATCTTGTGACGATTCTGGCTTAAAATCGTCACAACTAAGGTTTATGAAGTTTACTAAGGTAAATAAATAGGATGGTTCTTGCGGTATAATTCTTTTAATTCTTTTATTTTGTTTTGTTTCTCTCTGGTGTTGTCCGTAATATTATCCAACTGTTCAAGAATTTCTGATAGCTTAAATTCTTTTTTCGAACGGTAATAAAGTTTATATAAAGATTCATATGGAGCTCCTGTCTCATAATGAATAAAGGCTAAAGCAATACTGGTTAAATCTTTATCTCGTTCCCCCATAAATAAATCATCCGTCAAAGTTTTATTAAAAATATATTGGAAAGCAGTACCAATGTCTTCTTTTTTTTGATGGCTGCTTTTATAACTGCTCTTGAGATAATCTCTTATTATATGTTCATACAAAATAACAGCGGAAGCTAAGACTTGAGGTTGATTTTGATAAAATCTAAGTGGTAAGTTTTCAGTTCTTTTTTTTCTTGAGGACTTAGAAACAAGTATATTAAGGCCAAGATTTTTTAGTATATTTTTTGCAAACAATGATTCTCTTGGATTACCTACCATACATTTAGCTCTTAATATAGCTACGGCTAACTGAACAGGAGATTCTGTAATCAACAACCAAGGATTCATGCTAAGAGTTGATTTAATAGGTTCGTCGCAAAAGTCTAGGATATAATCTTCAAATTTTTCAATATCTAAGAGATGAGGTCCGATTAACCATCCAATCGGTTGTACTTCATATTCCTCCATATGATGAGAAATACCTAAATGCGTTAATGCCATAAGCACGCATGAAAAATCATTTATCTCTTGTCCTAACGATTTAAGAGGCCGAGGGATATTGTATATATCGATTGGAAAATTCTTACAATACTGAATAAATCGATTTCGAGGATCAGTTATATCAGCCGTTTTTTCAATCTTATTTGGTTTACTCATATGTGACCCGCTTCTAATTTGTTATTATATACAATCTATCACAATTTCTTATTATCAGGCACATTTCTACGCAACCAATGGAATTTCTAATCAGAGGCGAGAGTCTTACCACCCATAAGTGTGCGGGTAGAGCCCTTGCTCGCCTCACCCCCGTAGGGGTAGGGCCCCTGTCAGTGAATTTGTCAGTAACCCAGTCCCCCTAATACGCAAACGAACCCAAATATAAACAAATGATATATTCTATGGTATATGGAATTGACCAGTAAAATAAGGCTATTATGCAACTTCACACGTTGTGACACAATTAAGCACAACGGTGTTGAATAGCGTTCGCAACGCGGAGGTCGGGGGTTCGATTCCCCTCATCTCCACCAGCCTTCGTGCTACGGCTCGGCGAGCCATGCGAGCCCAAACTGACACGCTGGGAG
>Ga0209633_10004714_pt1 | contig 12189 bp, 12 predicted proteins | sample Cruoilmetagenom1_FD_187290 | JGI IMG/M metagenome (GOLD analysis project Ga0209633, IMG submission 187290) | Oil polluted marine microbial communities from Coal Oil Point, Santa Barbara, California, USA - Sample 1 (SPAdes) (version 2) | ecosystem: Environmental > Aquatic > Marine > Oil seeps ... | reverse complement strand
GCCCAGTATCCCTCGCTTAAAATTCTATAACCATAAGGCCGTCTTTGACTGGCAATCGATCCGATATCTGTATTCGCTAATACATTCAAAGCGCCATCAACGTTTATTTCTGAACCAATAATTCCTTGGCTATGAAAATAACCGGTACCAAGTGTTCTAACACCAAGGCGAGTTCCTCCGCGAAGTCCTACGGCTCTCCATTCCTTTAAAGGAATCTTTTGTCCCTCTACGCTAAAGGCCGCAGGAGAGCATAGGTCAATATAATCGTAATAAGAGCGATAAAAAGAAGGTGAATCTTTGAACATGTCAGCATACTTCCGATTAAATACCTTAAATGCCCAAAGAGGCGCTCCAGATAGAGCGTCAGTAGTAGACCCGCCGCTAGTATCACGTCCAATTTCATTGACTGCTGATATGATAATGTCATCAATAGCAAGGCCCATTTTGTGAAACGCCATAACAGCAAAACTTACTTTTTCTTTTCCATCGCTCTTACTGACTCCACCGATGAATTTACCGAGATTAGTTCCGTTACGAAAAACTTCAGTGTTTCTATTAATATACTGCTGATTAACCTCAGTATACCTTATTGGGTAAAGCAACGCTGCAACTAATATCATCATTCCAATACTTAAATGCGGCAAAGATTGCTGGCCAAAGAAACGGCCAATATTTGTAAACCCGATTGAAAATAGAGCGAGAAAACCAGCTAAGGCCATCGATATAGACAAAAACTTATCGTGCATTGGTACTGCAAGCGAAACGGCCATGTTTAAGCTGCTGTCAACATTCGAGAATACGCCAGCAAGCTTATACCAGCCAGATACATTATCTACAGCTGGGTTACTCGCATTAGCGACACCAGCTGATAACGCAAAGACTGCTATAGTAATAAAAATTCTTAAACGAGTCTTAATCATCTATCTTTAATTTCCCTGTAGGAATTATTAGATTCTTCTGTATCGGATGCCTTCTGTCGAGCGAGGTCAAGTATATTTTTCATGGCTCGCCTGGCTTCCAAGATGCGTTTACGCTTATCTGCAACTGAAGCCACTTCGTTCGATGCAAGGTCCAATGCATCGCTATACCTGGTCTTGAGGTTCGGGTCTTTTCTGAAGGTGTCACTGGAAATGCCGCCAGAAAATGCACTTCTAATTCCGGCGTCATAAAGACTTACCAGATAACTTCCATAACTGATGGCCATGTAATCCGCCATAGAAGCCACCTGCAGCTTAAAATCAATCTGACTATCATTTTTCCCTTGTTGCTTTAAGCGCCATAAGGCCGCGATGTAATCCACGGGAATTGTTGCACCTTTGTTGATTTTATTTAGTGCCTGCAGTGCGTTCATAATTCCTTTTTGCTTTGAGTCGCTTGCAGATGAATACGCGTCGACAGCCTTGATTAATGCGTTCGCATATTGCGTCGATTTTTTACGCATAACCTGTTTCATTGTCATTTTTCTTGACTGGTAAATCTTTTTGTTACCCTTGTAAATTACTTGCGGGAACAGTTTTTCGAAATAGCCTTTCTCTTCTGCAGGAAAATCAACTTGTGAGAATATTAACTGGTGCGATTTCACAATTTTGCCAGGAGCTGATGTATCACTAGCCGGTTTGCCTTCGATTTCGCGCTTACGTTCAGCAACCGCTTGTGAATAAAATTTCTTTAAATAATTACCGTCATTACACTTTGTCGCTGGGTTGCCCTGGGACATACAAAGATCCATAGCACGTTTCTTTAATTCGCGATCGTGAGTACCTAACTGACGCATCGTCGAGCATGTGGCGATATTTTGTCGATATCCCTCTTGATAAAGTTTTTGCATGTCTTGATAGAGAGAATAAAGCGTGGGGTTGCTAAAGATTAGATAATTCGCAGCAAATCCCAGTGCATTTTGCTTGATATAACCAAACATTTCTTGTGCTTGGTCCTTCATATCTACAACAACCTTACTAAGGTTGACGCCATTACAGCCAAGATTAACACCTTCTGTATCCGCATCTACCCCAATCAGAGTAAACGACTTATATGTCGCATCTGGAAGAGACCCACTGCCATCAAATTTCAGGTAGTTCAACTTTGTTTCTTCTGCGGCGACTTTTAGAGCTTCAGCTGAATTCTCTCCCATGGACTGGGTATTAGTCACGTCAGACACGCCAATCGCATGTACAGACATGCTACCGAACACAGCAACCATCGTTAATAACAGTTTGTACTTCTTCATTACTGTGACATCCTTTCGAGATTGCTCTCGATTTTGATTTGCGGGAGGAATTTATTTATCACGACTTTCTTGTGGGTTCGATTGTTCTGGATCCAGATCGTCGGGTAGGCCTTAATTTCACTTCGTAGGCCTACGAGCTGCTGCTCAGATGCTATGTGAGCGTTAAGGTCGTACATTCGATTCACTTTTTTTACACCGCTAATACTTTGGTCTACCTGGATAACTGATAACTTCAGATTAGGGTGTGCTTGTTTGAGTGAGGCAATTTGAGGCATTTCAATCCTGCATGCTGGACAAGTACTTTCATAGAAAATATAAACATTCAGATCCTTGTAATTTATCGTCCTTGGTTCCGACTGAATATAGAGATCAGTCACACTCAGGCCGCCTTTAAGCCCTTTGCGACGAATCATTTCGGCTTGCCAGAGTCTTGCTGCCTGTTCTCGAATATCCTCATCACGTTCCATGTAATCTGCCAGTTTTTTGGCCGATGCAGGTGTTCTCTCGACCATGAAATTAATCATTGCGGATGGAGTGCCAGGGGGAAAATTCAAGTCATGACCGTCCTTTGTGAACACACGCAAATGGGTACCAGGCTTCTCTCGAGCGGCTTTATTGATCTGTGTACAGTTTTTCATCCATGACAGCTGTTTGCAGTCAAGTATATTAAATTTACTGCTCTTATTGTCTTGGTTATCTGGCTTAGCTGGCGTTGCCGAAAACGCCGTGCTCGCGGTAAAAGCGAGTATCGCAATTAGGGATATACGAAATAGGTACATTGTGGCTCCATAGGGTCTGTTCTTTATATATATAGACAGACCCTACTCAACCTTTTTTAAGCGTGTAATACCATAAAATTAGTATGGTTTATGGTTTACCTTCTGGAACATGAATTTCATCGCGATTTTGGGGAGTTTTTTGAATGGAATAGTCCAGAATTGGCCTTTATAACTCAATTGCGCAGCCGGGATGGATTTAACCCCGTTTTGGGCTGCCGTGGCGGCGTTGCGCTCATATGTCACATCAAAGTAGTTCTTTACCGTAAAGCCTAGAGTTGACTCGATAGAAGGGGATCGACCAGGAGGGCCACTCTTGTATATTTTCACGCCAAAATCGTTCGGATACATGATTGTCAGATAATCCGCTAGTCGTAAAGCATCAGCGACATCCTTATTCGATGACAAAGAAGTAGGGTAGTAGAGATATAGGTATATCCTGCCGCCAGAATGCTCGCGCAGTCTCTGGGCCAGGCTGATTTCTTCAGGGCTCTTCGGTGTTAGCTCTTGTTGTTGAGTGCTGGGAACCTTAAAACTTCCAGTGAAGTATGGGTTATTGAGGATCTGCCTGGCTGCAGGCGGCATGTTATTGAGTTGCTGTGGCGTTACCTGTGCAGCTTGCTGGGCAAACAAGGGAACCCAGGACAGTGAGGTAAAGAGAGCTACTGTTATGAATAGACGATTCTTCAAGAATGAATCCCTTTAATGTTTTAGTTCACGGTATTTTTTCAAGATACGCTGGCGGTACGAGTCCTGCGCTTTTTTGTTCGTCATGCTGTGATAATATCCAATCGCTTTATAAGGCCCATGCCTGTTGCTCAGCTGCCTGAGTAGGGCGGCAGCATAGAATATGCTGTAGTTCTTATTGAGTAGAGCATCTACTGAGCGGATATTTTTGCGGTGATACTTCCAGTTTATCTGTGCGTAACCAATATCAGTACTGATAATCGACTTCTTTTCAAGCACCCAATGAACGACATCATGCTTGATAATATAGTTCATGGCCTGTTTTTTAGAGGAGAACCATGTGCGTGACTGGTCTTTAACTGGGCTTGATTTTGGCCACGAAAGAAGGTAGGGCCGGTTTGCAACAAAATTTAGAATGTACACCGCGTTTTCACGTGATGAGCAGTAGATATTTTTGCCGCGAATTAAAAAAGGGTACGATTTATCGTTGCAGCCGGCTCCATTAATATTAAGCGCCCATGGGTTATTACTAGATTCGATGGTGACAACTGCTCTAATAAGATCTGGATCAATGTTGAATCGCTCGCCCGCATTACGAAAAGCGTCAGCAAACACTGAGGAACTGAGTAGAACAAAAATGCAGGCAACTACGGTTCTCATATTACCAATCTACAACTGGAAAACCTTTTTTCTTCAGCCACGCGATCGCTTTGCCGCGCTTCGGGTATAGCACTTCTTTTCTCTTGAAGTCATCATCATGGCAATTGCCGTCCTTCGGGTGGGTCTGTAAATTATGCAGGCCTTCATGGTACATCAGGTACATAAGCACGAATTTCGGCGTTTTACTATTGCGCAAAAAAGGATGTATATAAATTGTCTCATTTTTTACGTCGAATGTAGAAGGTGGAACTTCAATTTCTGAATCCGCAATTACAGAATACCGCATTCCCGTTTGTGGAGGGGCACGCCAGGCAATGCTTGCTGTTAGTGTGTTTTCAAAGTATCTATCACTAACCTCATCAAGCAAATCTGTCAGGTAAGGGTCACTTACGGGTTTTAGGGTAATATGAGTATTGTGCGCAGTCATTTTTTAGTATCAATCTATCGCCATTAATTTTTGCAGAAAAACCATCAACGGTGTCACCATCAGCAACGGGGGTGATTTTCCCATGCTGTTCTACAAGCGCAAATGGTGAACAGTATTGGCAGGAACTTGTTTTGGCTGTCCCAACCAAGATAATCTTTGGTTTCTTACAAGAGTCCAACTTGTCCAGTTTGTTTTTTTGAACCCCCTCAATCTTGGCCACTTTCTTTGCTAGATCTTTGTTGCTTTCATTCAGCATTGTGACTTGCGTAGAAAGCGTACCGATCTTCTTGTTAATATCTTCTACGAAAGTTTTTTGAGTTCGGATAAATTTAGCAATCATGCCTGCGGAGCCGCCCAAGCTTTCAGGGTCAATATCTCTGCGTATTTTTTGCATTAGCTTTCTGCTTGTCTTGAAACGATTAGCAGTATTATCGGTTGTCAGCTCAGGCAGCTTGGGCATTCCTATATTCTGATCAGCAGGCAGCTTGGGTGCGTCTGGCGTTTCAAACTCACTGTTGTCGGCATCTTGTTTTGCGGCTTTCTTGTTTTCGACAGGTTTAGCCATATTTGTATTATCCGTATGCGCTGTCTTTGGTTTCTTGGGTATAGAAGGACTCCTGGGGAGATCGATGTTAGTTGCAATATCCTGTGAAGGCATGTTGCTTTCAACACTCTTCAGGTAATCACTGTTTGCAGGCGAAAACATTTTCAGATAAACGAATGCACCAGTAATAGTTACAATAACACCCAAGACGACACTCCTGAAAAGACCGATTGGTTTTTTCTCCTTATCAGGATTGGATTTGGTGTCTTTTTCTACAGGGCGAATAGTATCTGTACCAGACGACTCCTGGGGTTGAGTAGCAGTATTACTATCGCCGTGCTCTAAATCAGCAGATGCTGACTCTTCGTGTAAAGGTATGCTTTCCGATGAAGGGGTGGCGGCATCGCTGTCGGTATCTTCAGCAAAATTACCTGAACCGATCTGTTGGTTGAAGCTTTCTAGGCGCTCAACGTCTGAAATATGTTTTTCGCTCACTATAATCTCAACCTGATTTTATTTTTCTACAGGAAGGGCAACACCGTTATTTTCAACCCAGTGACCCTGCTTGATAATGACTGGCACCCGATGACGCGGATACAGGGCGCCATTTTTAACGACAGCTGGCATATCAATCACGTCAATCACAGGTGGTTCGTACGTGAAATTGGATTTGGCTCTCATCCGGCCCTTAAAGTCCTTAAGAGTATCTCTAACCCCTTTTTCATACGAGTCGCGCAAAGCACCCTTTTGCATAGCTTCATGCTCGTATGCCCTTCGCTTATCCTCGTAGGGATGCTCCTCGCCAGTGTATGTCGTTGTATCATCATTGACAGATTGTTGGTTCTGGTTTTGAGGTACCTGCTCATGGACGGTAACTGCGCAGCCGGAGGCGAATGCGATTATTAAGAGTAGTAAAATTGTATTTTTCATAATAAGTATAGACTCAATGTACTCTGACGAAATCAACTGAAACGGGAACCCATTGGGTGCTTTTGTGATAATTCGACCACGGCCTTAACCTGTGCGGGAATAATATCCATGCCGCTCTTAATATATTCTTCAATCAGGTTGCTGCGCATACTGACATCAGACGGCGCAGAGGTGGCAATCCACAGCGACACAGGGTTCGAGTAGAGGCGAAAACGGCCTGAATAACTGGTATCTGATTTCAGGATATTCCTGTAAAAGCACTCAGAAAAAATAGGTGGTAATGAAGAAGTATTTGCCCATGCGTTAAGTTCTTCGTCTGTCAGCCCCAAGACTTCCTTGCCGCGCTTAAGATCAGTCTCGGATGCACTCAACAAGAAAAAGTGCTTTGTATTCTCGAGAATACCGCCGCCTTCAGAATCATTGCTTCGAGAGGCTTCAGCCAGTCTGGCAAAATCATTAATTGTCTGGGATATAAGAATTACAGCTGTGCTATATTTACGCAGCTCACGGTAGAAGCCAGCGATCTTTTTGGCAATCTTCGGATTAGATAATGCAGACCATGCCTCATCAATCGCCACGACCTTCGGATAATCCCGATCCAACTTGTATTTACAGTAGTTGTTGATCTGATAGAACAAGGCCGACATCGCAATTGGCATCGCATTTGAGTCGGCCATGCGGTCAGTTTCAAAACATATAACATCCGCATCCCAATCAATACCCAGAGGGCCATCAAAAAGAGGGCCGTACACCCCTTCTTTGGTAAAGTCGAGCAGCTTAACAGCAAGAACACGTCCTTTCTCACCGTATTGAGATTTTAGATGTCCCGTGAAATCCGAGAGCGTTACTTCAGTACCGAGGATTTCAGGACAGAAAAGCGTTCCTAGAGCCTCTAAAAGTAGCGAACTATCTTCACGATCAACGTCTGCAGAAATACCAGTATCACCACCGGTACCAGTCATAATCATCGACAACAATAATTCACGCAGGAATTCTCGCTCATTATTGGTAGGTAATCTGTGGTTTCCGTCTTTGTCTGTTCCTACGTAAAAAGGATTTATGCAGGTAGGTTTTAGACCATCTTCTTCATCGGTAACAAGCTCAACGTAACTACCACCCATGGTCTCTGTATAAACCTTATAGTTTCGACCTTTATCCACCAGGAACTGCTTTGGCTTCGTCTTCGCCGTCATCTGGAGAAGGGTGTTAATTATAAAAAAAGTCTTACCTGAACCGGTACCACCAACAACCAACGAATGGCCTGCAACAACATGGTCGCCAAGCAGGTTAATAAAAATAGGCTCACCCTGGCTGTTGTTAACAAGGATCTCAGGTGGTAGCGGTTCGGATAGTGCGCCACAGCCTTGATAACCAAGATATAAAGGAACAAGATCGCTCAGGTTCTGGACTGGTATTTCCATGTCGCGCTGGAGCAGTTTCATACCCTGATAGCGCATATTGCCAGGGAGGGTATGATGAATTACCGCATCCCCTTGGTCTTCTTCATAGACTCCTTTACCCCAAAGCTTTTCTTCGAGGTCGATAGCGCGGGATTCCACCTCATCTTTATCTTGTCCGTAACTGACAACATGCAGTGATGCTTCGACAATTTTGTCTCGATCACGGACTTCCGGGTCAGTTACTTTTGCGACGTGCTCAAGATCTCCAATCTGCTTTGCAGATAGTTCTCTAGGTGGAGCAAGTAGAGGATTATCGCCAAATGCTTCCAAACGGAAATCGAGAACGGCGCGGCGGATCTTTACGCGTGCACGAATACCAAACTGGCTGCCAACATGGAAGTTGATCGCAGCCCATCCGGTTCCTTCATTATGACGAAGGGCATCGTAAACCATGCCAGGAAAGGTTTTTTGAGGCCAGTCTACAGCTGAGGTCGCACGGTAATGTGTATCACCAATCCGGAAGCCCTTGTCACTGGTTTCAATTGGTGTGTACAGAGCGCTTTTGTTGATATCTGATTGACCGGGATCTAGATCAGGAGCGGTAACAATTTCTCGTAGCGTACGTCCAGAGCTATAGACTGGAGGGTCGATTTTGAGATTACGTTCCGGATTTAACTCTCGATAAAGAAGTTCAACCATGCCTTGACCGGTAACACGATCAAGCCCCATACCTCGACTCATTAGACCGTTTTCTACCTTACGGCAATGAGAAAGGAAGAGATTAATTTCCTTGTTCACTTCTTTGTTATAGAAAGATTTTGTATCGATAACACCGATACCGCCAAGCAGTCGTTTAAGACGTGACTTAATCAATGGGGCGTTGCCCGCCCATTTAGGCTTGTAATACATAATTAGATACTGGTCGACGGTTAAAGCATACCGACCGTCTTGCAAACCCTTATCAATGGTATCTGAAAGCTGATCTCGGAATCCTTCTTCTTCCACTTCCTCCATGAGATCTGCTTTCACTTGTTCAAGCAAACCGTCCGACATTTGAGCAAAAAAACCTTGATTCGCTCCTTTCGTTTGCAGCTTAATGATGGACTCTGAAATTTCTTTAGCGAAAGGGGCGTCACTACGGTATTGAGCGAATCGAAACAGATGGTTGCGAATATCGTTATGTGTAAACCGGATATACTGTCCATCACAACCCACTGGGAAGTTATTAATGCCACGGGCGATCGTATCACTCACTGCATACATTAAGTCATCAGACATAACTTCAGCGGGGAACCCGGGCAACTTCCAGACACGAGCGAGACGCTTATCAACAGTGACAAACAGTCGATTTTTCTCATCAAATTTGTACAGATCCAATAGGGACGTTAACGGATGCTTGTTGACGTAATGAGATAATGCTTGTTTCGTGGTGCGCGCGGCACTGCTCATCGATGATCCTTTTGAGTATTAGCGACTACCGTAATGGTGTGGCTAGAGGGAAAGACATTAATGACTGTATGTGTCTGCTGCTGGAGTCGTGCGAGATGCTCATCAGCTGATTTAAACTCTCTACTAAGTGTGACACGCTGATTCATATCAATCCCCGGCTGGACGTATGGCTGACCATAGCCCATCGAGAGGGAAAGAAGTTGTAAGGCATACTGAAATGGCAGATGCATACCGGTAAAGGCCTGCACGTCGGGTATTTCAGGTATATGAATGTAGCTTGCCTTTTTTGCATTGGTTTGCATTAAACGGGCAATCAAGTGGCTTTCGGCAGAACGACGGGCAATCGTGCCGTCTTTCATAAACATCGCCTCGGCCTGCGCGCGAATAGCGTCCTCCCTCATGTCGGCATGGGCACTTAATCCCATAACGCCACAAAGGATGATTAAAATAAGTTGAAAGATATTTAGTCGGTGTACCATGAGCCTTCTCTCACAACAGAGTGTTCCCAGTGCTCATCAACACGACGACCATATTTATCCAGGTGCGCTGGCACCCATATCGGAATTACTTCGTCTGGGGTCCGCAACGGAATATAGGGATCGCTAACACCGTATTCCTTACGTGAACGCAGCCCTTCGCGTAGCAATGCGACAGCGTCTCGTGATCCTTCCATGTAGAGGCCATCAAGAATTTTATCAGGATCCTGGCCAGGAGGGATTGTTGTGGTTGTACAAGCGATCACACTTAACAACGCCGCAATCAAAAGCAGTTGTTTTTTAGGCATGAATATCATCATTATTACTCAATGTTTTGACTGTAAATGGTGTGGTTACATGAAACTCTACAGGGTGGCTCGAGTCGACATGAATAACATCGATTGAGGAGGCTGCGTCCTGACTTAGCATCTGCGCAACCTGACCGAAAGCACTATCAAAGCCAGATGCCACCATGGTAGTACTGACATTTTTCGTGTTTTGCGTCTGGAGACCTGAAGTAAGGTTTGTGATCTGTTGAGAGTTGTAGGCTTTTAGGCCTGAGGCTAACGCACTAAGCCCCTCGGCTGCACTAATCTTTGCAATATCAGATGTACGGGTACTGATGAGAGTGCCTCCTACATTCTCACTATGTGTTAAGCCGTCGCTTACATAGCCATTGGCTTTTTCGTAATGCGCTTTACCACTACTGTCATAGTAGCTTATAGCCTCTATCTTAAAGACGGCTCTTTCGGGATTTCTAATGCCATAACAAACACCAATCAAAGTCGCATTACCTGCATCAATATCGCCATAGGTAGGATGACGAAAAGGCGTTGTAAGAATTAACGAAAAGGGTGCTCGTGACAGGATACTGCTTGCAGGACCACCAGCAATAGGGCAGTCTACACCGTGCATACTGATCGCTTTAGCGTATGAACCTGCTGCGATGTCAATAGTATGGTACTTCGGCTTATCAGCGACGGCTTGTGTCTGGCGGTGCTTAGGCTCAGTTGCGCTGGAGGTTTTTATATCCGGGATCGAGCTATTGACTATCTTATTGAAGCTGTTAGTTGTGTTGCTGGTCTTATCAGCCACCACTTCTGCGGGTGACTCATCCATATTGCCAACGTAGTCAAACGTCACAGCGTTACTGTCAGTGGCTTCACCTGTCTTGATTTCTGTAACGCCTGGCAATTTCGGGATATCGGTTTCATTGACATAATCGTCACGGCCTGAAGTCACACCCGAAGTTACACCGTTACCGGCGCTAGTCTTACCGCTATCATGGTAGTTCATGGCACGGTCTGACGATATTTTATCGACAACCTCAGTGAATTTGCGCATCTGCTGATTAAATTGTAATGTAAAGTCATCAAGTTCTTTTTTGTTAGTATTTCTGACCTTACCGATGACATTAACCGTGTCTCGCAGCTGCCGTTTAAGCGAGTCAATTTGAGACTTTAGGGTAATTATTTCAATGTTCTCTTTCGGGCCGCGAACACGAATCGAATCATCTTTTATTTTTTCCTGCTTTTTTTTATCCGCCTGCATTTGCTTGGCAGTGGCATTTTTATCATAAATGGCGACTGTCCCTTCGCTTTCATTATCCTTTTTGCCGCCACCACCAATCATCCCGGTTTGATATAGGGTAATAACTCCGATCACGCCAACCACTACGTACGCAATAATATTCGTGCTCAGTGATCGTTTTGTACCTTGTTCTGGGTTATTATCGTTATCGCCCACTATAGGTCACTCTATTCGGTTTTTCGCTAACGATATAAATAAGACCCTTATTGTGTGGATGCATTGGATCTGACGCATACATGGGCGCCGGACCTAAGCGCATATCAGTGGGATTCATTGTGATCTTTCTGACTTTACCAAAAATGCGGCGTATTTCAGGCGTCGCATAATCAATTGCCTCAATGGCAACACGATAAGGTGTACGTCCCTGGTTTTCCGCCATTAACACAAATCCGCTAAGGCGATGCCCTTGCCAGATCTTCTCAAGATAAAACTGCACAGGGCCTTGCTTATAAACCAGCCGCTGCTGTTTGTTTCCGGGTACCTTCATTTCACGAAACCCGTGAGGCTTTTTGCCCAGATACAGATATTCGATCAGGCCTAGCTTGCCTTTTTTGGATGATGTAGAGGCAGCCTCAACCGCATCGGCATCGTTAACCGGTTCAGGCTTATGGATGTATACAGTCGAATCAGGGCAGCCTGGGCGAGCAACGACCTTGATGTTATACGTAGCGCCAGAGCCTGCATTGGCATATACATAGCCGGTATAAATAGGATCGTTCGTCTGAAAATACATTCTGTCCGACATCGGCTTGAAATGGTCAACCAGGTTCTTTGGCGTTTCTTTGAGGCGTCCCTCGATTTTTTCTGGAAAGACGACTTCTACCCACGAATCTTTATCCGCGTAAACGGTCACCGGAACACCGGTAAATTCCACATTCCGTTGAGCACGTTCGCAGGCATGCGCAGATGCAGCACTCATTGCTATGATGACACCCAGAAGTAACGATTTATTATTTGTCACTAACACGAGCTCCCTTAGGTTCACCTAATGACCAGAGACTGATGCCCAGTCGACGCGCCTTA
>Ga0209633_10004712_pt1 | contig 12190 bp, 9 predicted proteins | sample Cruoilmetagenom1_FD_187290 | JGI IMG/M metagenome (GOLD analysis project Ga0209633, IMG submission 187290) | Oil polluted marine microbial communities from Coal Oil Point, Santa Barbara, California, USA - Sample 1 (SPAdes) (version 2) | ecosystem: Environmental > Aquatic > Marine > Oil seeps ... | reverse complement strand
TAATGTTACTGCTCATTCCTAGCTCAACACCTATAAGCTTCCTAAGCCATCCGTCTACACTCTGATGACCGAAGTCGAGCATGGCAGAGTAGTATGTGGTTTGCTCGAGATTTATCTCAGTATCCTCTAAAAGAGAAAACCCAAGCGGAATTACAACCGGCGCATAGTTTTCTATATCAACGAGTGTCGTGTAGAGCCTCTTTAAATTAGGCCGGAGCTCCATATAGTTTCTTTTTACATCAAGCCAGGATGCCCCCTGTGCTGGACAAAGTCCTTCACCGTGTCCTCTGCTGAGCCATCTTCTTAGAAAGAGCGTTTTATCTGACGCATCTAAGGGATTTGATTCCATGTGCTTGAACCAAACCTCAAGAATACTGTCATCCGACAGATGTCTAAAGTCTATGTGCTTAGGCTCGGATAGTATGAAGAATGCTTCGACCTCTCCTGTAATATTTTTAACTACACTAAAATGCTCCGGATAATACTTGAGCCAGTTTTCTATAATTTCTGCGGGTTTCCCAGGCTCAGACTCACGCGCTATATCTATTACGTCCTCTTCATTCTCTTGAGAAAGCGGCTCTACAACATACTCCACCGCGCCTTTAGGGAAAAAGGCGTCTCTTACAACAGGATTTTCAATAGTATAGAGTAAGTCCGCTGTCGCCTGCCAGAGTGATTCACCGTGCTTCATAAGAGACTGCTCATTGAGATAAACCCAAGCGGCTTTTTTAGAGTCCTTATATCTCTTAGGATCGCGTAGAGAAAGCTCCCGTGCTATCGTTTCCCTTACCATATCATGCATTAAGCATCCTTCTCCAGTAAGGTTGATGAAGGGAAGCTCTAAAAGTTCATCAAAAATTCCCTCTTCATAGTCTTCATTTAATAAACGTTTTAGAAGTGCGTCATCATAACGCCTTACTATTGAGAGGCTCTCGAGGGTCTTCCTGGTTTTCGTATTCAGACCAAGCAGAAAATCCTGTGTTAGCTGGTGAATTATGTTTGGGAAGGATTTGTAGGTAATGTTCCGTGTGGGTTTTGAAGCAACAGAATTTGCAGCAAGCTCAAGCGCCATCGGGTGACCGCGGGCAAATGAGTATGTATTTTCAGATTTCTCTGTAGTTAGACCCCTCTGCATCAAAAACTTAATAGAGTCCTCGTAGGAAAGCTCCTCAAGCTCGATGCTTTTGATTAGAGTGCCGAGACCCGAGCTTGTAAACCATGAATTATTGGGGGCGTGTCTTCCGATAATAATTGTGAGACAGCTCTCAGGAAGTGAAGGAATAAAGACCTTTCTCAGCCAGGTATCCATAAGCCCGAAAGTCTCATAGGTGTCCAGCACTAAAACAGTCCTCCCTTTTGTCTTATTCAAACCCTTAATAACACGATCTAAAGTTATTTTGGGACCTTTAACTTTAAACTCCCTTCCGAACGCGGACAGAAAACCGTTTTCAGTAGGCTCTATTTCTCTACAGTCCATAAAAGTAGAACTCACCTTAGAATCTAGTGAGTTTATTAACTCTCTGATCATAGTGGTTTTCCCGATTCCCCCTATCCCATGGATAAATAATACGTAGTAGGGAGATTTCCTGGATTTGATCAGCTCCTTTATTTCCTTTATTTCTTTCTCTCGTCCAACAAATGAGCTTTTGTGTGATTTAATCAATCGGTCCGAGATTTTCTTTTTAGCAGCTGATTCGTCACCTATCCCGTACCTGCTTATCTTTTTTATTAAACCCTGTCTGGAAATACCTAACACCTGAGATGCTTTTACTCTGTTGCCACGACATGATTTGAGAGCTTCTTTTATCATATGGATTTCGAGCTGTTCTACGGCCTGTGGGAGAGATTGGCCATCACTCACAAGACCCTTAGTAGTTTTCATCTTCTTAAAGAAATCCAAGATGTCAGGAGACAGATCTCTTTCTTCGATTATGTTTCCATCCGCAAGCAGAGCAGATCTCTTAACCTCATTCTTAAGCTCTCTTATGTTGCCAGGCCAGCTATAATTAGAAAGACGATCTAAACTGGAGTCACTAAAACGCATAGTCTTCATATTTAATTCATGGCAAAGTGCGTTAAGAAAGTACTCGACAAGATGCGGGATATCTTCTCTAATCTCCCTTAAGGATGGCATTTTAATATTGACCTCATTTATTCTATAATAGAGGTCCTCTCTGAATTTGCCTTTTGTTATCTCTGATAGAAGGTCTTTGTTAGTAGCTGCGATTATTCTTAGATCAACCGAGATGTCGTTTTTCCCACCTACTCTTTTAAGACATCTTTCCTGAAGAACCCGAAGGAGCTTTGCTTGTGCTCCGAGACTCATATCACCAATCTCGTCAAGAAATAGACTCCCTCCGGCTGAAAGCTCGATCTTACCTTCTCTTCTCTCAACCCCAGTTGCAACACCTTTTTCTATACCGAAAAGCTCGCTTTCTAATAAAGTCTCGGGAATGGCCGCACAGTTGATATCGATAAGGGGTTTAGCTGAGCGGGTGCTATTATCATGAAGCAAATGCGCCGCAAGCTCTTTTCCTGTGCCGCTTTCACCTGTAATGAGAATATTTGTCGGAGTGTCGGCTAGTTTGACAATAAGATCGACCACTTCTGCCAGCTTAGCGCTTGAGCCTACTATCTTGTTTTTTTCTACAACGGAACGTTGCATGACATTTACCCCTCTGACATTATATCACTTTAGATTTTCCTAATTCAATACAGTTTCTTATTAAATTCATACAGGTGGCGAGGCGCCGGATACTATTGGTATCGGGCGCCCAGTGTAGCTTTTATCTGTAGTCTTCGGCTTCGAGCTTTCCCATGGGGTAAATACCTTGAACAGGAAGATCCGGCGCGCCTTTCTTAAGTAGGGCGGCCACAGATTCAGCATCCTTGGCGTCATATTGGCAATATATAGTTGTTATCTCCCCATTGTCATTCAGTTGGGTCCAGCTGTCTATCCAATAGGCATCGTTACAATTCTCCGCCCTGCACGAGCTGGCAGCCTCTTTAATCTGGTCCTCTTTAATAGGACTCTGTAGTGTATGAACCGCAATAAATTTCATTTGAACACCTCCTTAATTTTTTTCTTTCCCTATACCGCACGGGCCTGTTTAATAGCATTGACTACCTCAAACCCTCTGGTAACCCTGGTCGGGCCTTCAAGAATATCAAAGACCTTTGAAGACATATTTACCAGGTTGGGGTGTGTAGCAACGGTATTGAAAAGCTCGGACCTGGTAAAGTGCTCGAGTGACGTGCGGTCTTCCCATAAATAGACTCCCCCAAAAGTGTTGTCAGCACTATCGGAAAGCCAGTATTTAGCGAGAAGTCCTGAAACCTCAGCAAATGACCCTGCTAAAGTGTCACAGGTTTGCTTATACTCGAGCTCACCCATTCCGCTTAAATTAAAGTTAATAACTTGCACTACTAACATATCGATCACCTCCTAGTGATTTTTAGCTTGATTTAGTGCAAGCCATGTGCCAAGTGCTAACTATCAGTAATCATTATACATTTTTGCAGAGCTGTTAACCAAGCTTACAGGGTTTCTAAAGAGGCTTAATCTGTGATTCTACGAATTTAGTGAAAAAGCTAGGTATTAAAGGGATTTATACAGGTTTATTTTATACTTTATGTGTAATAGATGTTTACAGTATTGATTATTAGTACAAAATATTGAGTTTTTATAATGGAATATTGCATAATGCGCAATTCATTCAAGTTCTGCATATAGGGGTATGAAATTCTGTACAGAACAGTTGAGGGTTCAAAAATGTCAGATTGAATAGAAAAGGCCACCATCAATAACGAGATTGCTTCCGGTTAACCAATCTTCTGAGGCTATATAAAGAGCAGCTCTCCCAATCTCATCCGGGTTTCCCAGCCTCTTTAATAGATGACGGTCTTTGACAAAGCTGAGCACTTCTTGCTTTTTCTCTTTACCGACTAGCTTATCCCATAGTGGGGTGTCCACTCCGCCTGGGCTTATTGAATTTACTCTAATGTCGGGCGCAAGATCCTTAGCCCATAATTGAGTAAACATGATTGCTGCGGCTTTAGAAGCAGAATATACTCCGTAAACAGGCATAGGTCTCATCCCAAGTGATGAACCCATTATAATTATGTTTCCGTGGGTTTTCCTAAGCTCGGGAATAGCCGCTTGCGTTTGGGCAAACATTCCTCTTACGTTTGTGTTAAAAACTTGATCGAAGTCCTCTATAGTGGATTGGGAGATTGGCTTTTGTATCCCTTCACCTGCGTTATTAACCAGGATGTCTAATTTGCCAAATTTATCAAGAACTATATCCACTGTGGTAGATGAAAGCTCGACCTGAGCCACATCTGCATTAATTGTAAGAACATTACTCCCAAGACTCTCTTTTGCTTTTTCCAGATTATCCGTATCACGACCAGTTATCGCCACTTTTGCCCCGGCTACCAGGAAAGTCTTAGCAATTCCGTATCCTATACCCTCTGATCCACCTGTTATAAGTACAACTTTGTTATCTACAGATTCATATCCCATAATTTACTATTCCTAATGAGTGTAGTATCAATCAGCAAATTCAGCCAATAGCCGCTCTGAATTTTCCAAATACCACCATAATCCAGCTTTTCTTGCCATCGGTGCTGATTTAGAAAGATAATCTTTTGATTCTTTGTTTCTACCCGATTCCTGGCAAATTGCGCCAAGGTAATAGTAGCTCATAGAGAGACCGGACTCGGCTTCAATGTTCTTAAAATTCTGAGTGCTTTCTATGAAAACTTCTTCAGCTTTATTAATATCAGGATTTTTCTTTTGCAGATAATATTTCCCTAGCGCTATTCTCCCCCGGCCCTCTTCTAATTTATTTCCGGCTTCATGAGCTATATCAATGGCTTTTTTGCAACATGTAAGAGCTTCCCTTTCAATACCTATTTCACTATACGCTTCTGCAAGGTATGAATAAAGCATCGGCTGCCATATCCACATATCATTATTTTCCTTTTTTTCAATTATTTCTTCGAGGTTTTTTACAGCATCTTTATTTCCACTTGTTTTATATACACCATACCAATAGCAGCCGGAAACTATAAGATAGTAGTACACATCATCTAATTCTTTGAACATTTGCATTGCCTTTTTGCAATCATCAACATAATTGTGAGTTACGTTTCCGTAAAAAATCCCGTATCCTCCATGCGCACAATAGCTATGTGCAGCCATTGTAGGTGCTCTTCTTTCCTCAGCGAAGTCTCTGGACTTCTTTATATATTTTTGGGCTTTTTCATAGTCGCCTCCGTGCCAAACCGTAATTCCATGAAGTAATAGAATATGACTTGCCTCAAAATAATCTCCGGCATCGTTGGATATTTTGTAAGATTTGTTTGATAGTTCTACAGTTTTATTTTTTCCTCTAGTAAAATAGTAGGCAAGTGAAAGGCTGTAGTATGCCAATGATGTAATCTTTTTATCTTGCAGGGTGCTTGCGATTTCGAGACTCTTTTCACTATAAGGTATTGCTGCTTCCTGGTTTCTACCTAACAATACAGTGAATAAACCAATCAGTGAAAGTATCCTGGATCGTAGTTTGAGGTCCTCAAGAGAGTCAGCTATCTCTTCTATACCTTTTAACATATCCAGGATGTTCCTTGGTGATTCGAAAAATCTAAGCACTCTTACAAGCTTTAACGTTAGGTTAGCTCTGGTCGATTGATTTTCTGCGCTCTCAGGCTGCTTCAGAATTAGCTCTATAGCTTTTTGGTAAAAATCCATCGCTTCTCTAGTAGAGTGCAGTCTGAAAGCTTTGTCTCCGGCAAGAGTCATATAATGAAGCGACTTCTCTATATCTTCCCCGTGATAGAAATGGTAAGCGAGAGTTTCATAAAATTCCTCTAGCCTGTTTTTGTAAACATTTTCCAACAATTCTCCTATGGAGATATGAAGCTCTTTTCTTTTCCCTAGAAGCAGGCTGTTATAAGTTGCCTCTTGTGTAAGAGCGTGCTTAAATAGGTATTCGGGCTCAGGTGAGGGTCCTTTATCGTATATTAGTTCTAACTCTTTGAGCTTCTCCAGATTCTCATGTAATTCTATACCCCCTCCAGTTATTCCATTTAGAAGCGGAAAAGAAAATTCTCTTCCTATAACAGACGCACATTGTAGCGTATGTTTAAGATTTTCATCCAGTCTATCAACTCTGCTCATGATTATACTGAGGATTGTCCCTGGTACGGCCAGCTCATTTCCCCTTTTACTTAGAGAACTTGCTCCGTGGGCAATTTGAATAGCGCCTTGCTCCATTAAATCCTTGACTACCTCTTCCAAATATAAAGGGTTGCCTTCACATTTATTCAATATTAAATCTTGCAGATCCTCTGAGACATCGTGAGTACGCAATATCTCTTTGACCATAGCTTCGCAATCAATGTCAGAAAGCGGACTAAGTATAATCTGGGTGTAATAGGATTTATCTGAGAATAATTGTATATACCCCGGGCGGGTTGAAACTAGTATAATTATCCTGCTCCTGGCTATATTATGTATGATATGATTTATGAGCTCTTCTGAAGCACTGTCCACCCAGTGCAAGTTTTCGACAACTAAAAGAAGCGGCTGGTTCCTACTTTCCCTTTGAAAAATAGAATTTACAGCTTCGTAGCTTTTTCTTCTTATCTCTCTCTCGTGTAACTGCTCTATGTTTTTATCTTTATTCCCTAGGGATAATAGGCTGTATAAGAAGGGAAGTGTCCATTCCAATTTGTTATCAATTTCTTTGACGCCTTTATCTATTTTGCTACGTATAACTGTCTCACTATCATTGGAATCCACTCTAAAGAAACTTTTTAGTAAGTTTATAATCGGGAAATAGGGTATTGATTTGCCGTAGGAGAGACTCCTACCTTCTACCCATCTAAGGTCATGATTCTTGATCAACTCTCTTAATTCATATATAAGGCGAGTTTTACCTAAACCCGCTTCACCAATAATTGATACAACTTGCCCCTGATTATTATAAGCGGTATTAATTCTGTCATTTAATGTATTAATCTCTCTTCGTCTTCCGACAAATGTCGTGAGTCTTCCTTCAAATTCGTTATCAAATAAAGTATCTCTGTATCTCGATCTTAAAACCTTATACGCTTTTACAGGTGCTTTCTTTCCTTTTACCTGAAATTTCCGCATTGAAACAAAGTCAAATTTGTTCTTGATCAATCTATATGTGTTATCACTAACTAGTATCGTTCCAGGCTTTGCAAATGCCTCAAGTCTTGAGGCCAAGTTAATAGTATCTCCCATTGCTGTATAATCCATGCGTAGGTCATTTCCTATACTCCCAACAACAACTAGCCCTGTGTTAATACCTATTCTCATGTTCAATTCAATTCCTCTCTCACTCTGTAGTTCTTTGCTATATGTTCTAATCGACTCTTGGATCCTTAATGCTGAGCTCACCGCACTTGATGCATGGTCCTCAAGAGAAATTGGGGCACCGAATAGTGCTATTACACCGTCTCCTGTAAATTTATCTATTGTGCCCTCGTAGTGATAAACATCGTTAATAATAAGGTTGGCGCATCTGTCCATTACGTTTCTTACTTCTTCAGGATCTAGCTTTTCTGATAAAGCGGTATACTCCGACAAGTCAGCAAAAAGAACCGTTATCTGTTTACGCTCACCTTCAAGATTTGCTTTCTCTTTTATTGCTTTTCGGGCAAGCTGGTCAGGGATTTTATTCAGCAAGTTTTGAGAGATATCTACACTATCATTGCTTTCTGTGTTTAATTTATTGCCGCATGCTGAGCAAAACTTATTTTTAGTAGGGTTTTCCTTCCCGCAGCTTTGACACTCAATCCCTACCTTTTTTCCGCAGTTGCCGCAAAATTTTTCATCTTCTGCAATTTCTGATTTACACTCTATACATTTCACTGTATCTATTTTCCTCTTTAATATATTGATTCATAGATACCCTAGTATTTACAATTCTATGATATCATTTTTTTGATAGCAATAGAGTAAAAATATATTCTGGAATTATTTGCTATTGCTCAAAGCAGTAAACTGGAAGCTCGGTATCACAAGGAACAATAGTATCAATAGTCCACCCGGAATCAGATTTTATGTTGGCACCTGTAAACCCTGTTAAACCACCGCTAAGTATACAGTTAGGAATGGCAAGCGAGCCGTCTATAGTAGTAGATGTCCATATTTGTGAGTTAACATTTCCGGTTAAACTGTTTTCAATTGCAAAGTTTAAGCAATCGGGTTCACACGATGTTAAATCCGAATAGTTATCCGCTACTGCTACACCCATGATCGTAACATAAGGCACACTCGCTTGTGTAAACTCAAAATTGAATAATACATTTGCGAACCATGGTTTAAATTCTCCGGTTTGACCATTGGAATTAGCCTCTTGTGTGCATAATTCTGCAACTTCAAAAGGAGATGCTATGTCATTTCCTGTCACAGTAAATTCCGATACGAATACTAAGCAGCTTCCTTTAGCATCACATGCAGCAGCTGGTGTTCTGCAATCTGATGAACAACCGTCACCGTCCTCTTTATTACCGTCATCACATGTTTCACCTAGCAAAGTATCTATTATTCCATCACCGCATGCTTTCATTGCTAATAGGTCAATTTGGGTTTGCAGTTCATCCAAAAGAGCTTGATCAATTTCACCCGGTTCTCCAGGTATTCCTTGCTCACCAGCAGGGCCTTCCGGACCGGTATCACCAGTAGGACCCACGGGTCCCTGAGGACCTTCTGGACCGACCGGCCCCGGATCACCTTGAGGTCCAGGAGGCCCAATCATTCCCTGTGGTCCTGGCGGCCCAGGTTCACCATTGTTCATAGGTATAACAATTTCATTTTCAAACCGTTTACAGCTACCGGGCTGGCCACCCCTGAATTTTACTATTTTAAAGACTTTGCTCTGACAAAATATAATGTCCTCAGCGAAACTCATTTGTGAGAAGGAAAAGCCGCTGATTAAAACACTTAGTATCATCAAAATCCTCATTGTGATTTCCTCCTATTGGTTTTAGTCATATGAATGGCAATTCAAATGCCAAAATCGTAACATCCTTAAATCATTTAATAAGTTGCTGCAATAGAACCACGGCTATGTATACAGCGTTTACGAATTGTAAACAAAGTTCACATAATGATATTCCTCGAATTAGAATAATTCAATGATAAAAGGGAATTATGAATCTGGCATGCCTGTTGCACTAATAACTACTCATAATGAAAAAGGAGGTCTTAGTTATTATGAGAATAGAGCAATCAGATTTAGCTGTGGTTAAAGACTTTTTAGAAAAGACATTTAATTCTGCAAATTCAGAAGAAACGGGAGAGGGCAGTGTTAAGGAAGTATGTCTACATATATCATACAAACATGGGGATGGCTCACAGTCAAAAGACGTTATTACCAATATCGAGATTTCATAAAGGTATTGTTAAACCCTAATCTAAAAGGAGTCTGATAATGACACAATATAATTTAGCTCAGAATATATACAGCGATGATTTTACGTCTTGTTTACTAGAAGAAGCATACTGTCAAATTAATAACATTAATATTACCGAGGCACTTGATAATTTTTACGCCGGTTTAAGACATCTAAGGTTAAATTCCTCAGTAGATGAGTGGAAATATATTGTGCAGAACCATCTCATGGACCACCCTATAAATGAGCTTCTATATCAAGATCCAATAACAGAGAGGGCTTTTAGTAAACCCAGGGGTTATGCTGGAGATGCATGTCTTCTTGATATGATTTACGGACATCCAAGTGCGAATCTAGACGGTATTAGCGAAGTCGGAAATAAAATTCGCGAGTATACTTTCAATACAAGTGCTTGTGAGTCTGTGCGCCTAAGAAGAATTTATATAGCAGAACTGATTGATCAAATTGTCAACACCACTGACAAGACAAAAATATTATCAATAGGTTGTGGTCATTTAAGAGAACTGGATGTATGTAAATCAGTAAGAAAAGGTAAATTTGAAAAATTCTTAGCTGTAGACCAAGATAAACAGAGTGTAGATTTTGTTAACAAAAATTACTCAAATAAAGGTGTAAATGCATCAGTAGTTTCTGTTGTAGATATTTTAAGGAACAGATTCCAAGCTTCTAATTTAAACCTCGTATATGCTTCTGGTTTATATGATTATTTAAAGCAGAAATCAGCACGGAAACTAACACTAAGACTCTTTGAACTACTATCCAGTAAAGGTGTGTTGTTGATAACCAATGTATTACCCGAAATGAAAGATATCGGTTATATGGAAAGTTACATGGATTGGGAACTTATTAGTCGTGATGAACTTGAATTGTTAGATTGTGCAAACGACATTCCAAAAGATGAGATTGATAATCTCTCAATGTCGTTTGATAAGCATCAAAATATCGGTTTCCTTCAGATTCATAAAAAATAGAAGTTAATTCTGTTAGACAATTAAACGCAGTTCTGCACAACCCAGCTAATTTTTGTTCTAGGCGAGAACCTTACCACCCATACGCGTTCGGGGAGACCTGCGTTCCACTGGGTGGGAGTCATGCTCACCACTCCACATGTCAGTGAAAATGTCAGTAACCCAGACTCCCTTAGATGCAATCAAGCTCAAGTGCACACAACTGTCATGAACACTAGGCTGTTGAAATACCCAGGAAAATAAGGCAATTCCGCAACTCTCCACGTTTACACTCAAATTAACACAAAGGCTCTGGTTTGCCCTCATAAGGCCTGTGTCTATCTTGAATTTTATAGATAAAAGAGTATAATATCCTCTATGAGAAAGAAGAAAAAATTAAAGAGGTTTCAGGTATGGTTGGGTGAAACAGAGTTAGATTTTATGTACAAATATGCTGATCAAAATCATATGACAGGTTCCGAATTGATCAGGGGTTGGATACATGAAGTTATGAAGAGAGAAGGGTATGACATTAAAGAGCCCATTCTTCCTGAACCATCAAAAACTAATAAGGGGGTAAAGAAATAATGGGAACAGTATTTCCGAGAGGTAAATCTTGGGCTATTGAGTACAAGAAGCCTAATGGCAGGCTTAAACGAGAGTCAATAGGCAAGATAGGAGTTGTAACTAAATCCATGGCTAGAGAGATTCTACGCAAGCGAGAACAACAAATAAAACTAGGTCAATATGAAATGTTGGAAGCAGATATTCCTACAATAGCACAGTTTAAAGATGAATATATTAGACATATAAGGGATGTTAAGCAAAATAGGTCCTGGGAGTTAGCCATTACTCAATTAAAACGTCTAGAGATGTTTTTTGATGGCAAGAGGCTATCTGATATTACCTCAAGTGATATTGATGATTACAAGCTATATAGACTAAAAAAAGTTAAACCTGCAACAGTTAATAGAGACCTTGCATGTCTAAGTCATTTATTTAATCTTGCCAAGAGACAAAAAAGGTTCTTTGGAGAAAATCCTGTATCAATTTCAAAATTACTGCCTGAGCATAATCAAATTGAACGGATACTAACTAAAGATGAGGAAATCAGGCTATTAGAATCAAGCTCCCCTGCCCTGAAAGCTATTTTGCTTTGTGCACTTCATACAGGAATGAGAAAAAACGAGATATTAAGTCTTGAATGGGACAATGTGGACCTAAACAAGAAATTAATAACTCTTGAACATACAAACACCAAAAGCAAAAAAATGAGACGTATTCCTATTAATTCGGCTCTAAAGAAAATAATTATCGAGCAGAAACTGAAAGTTGGTAGTTCAAATTATGTCTTCTTGAGTACTAAAGGCTCTCCATACAAAAGGCATGATTCATTAAAACAGGCTTTTACAGGAGCTTGCAGAAGAGCAAAAATTAAGGGTCTTAGATTTCATGACCTCCGTCATACGGCAGCAACCAGGATGATTGAATCAGGTGCATCAATAGTAGCAGTGTCTAGAATTTTAGGTCATGCCGACCTAAAAACAACTATGCGTTATGCACATCCAGAAGATACTCTAAAAGACGCTGTTGAAGCACTTGCAGCTTATAAGCCAGAATCATTTACTGACAAATCCACTGACATAGCTAATATGGAAAGTTGAACGGGTGTTGTAAGTTGCTGAAATTATTGGTGGAGCCGAAGGGATTCGAACCCTCGACCTCATGAATGCCATTCATGCGCTCTCCCAACTGAGCTACGGCCCCACAGGGTGACATTAAATTTAAGT
>Ga0209633_10004711_pt1 | contig 12192 bp, 10 predicted proteins | sample Cruoilmetagenom1_FD_187290 | JGI IMG/M metagenome (GOLD analysis project Ga0209633, IMG submission 187290) | Oil polluted marine microbial communities from Coal Oil Point, Santa Barbara, California, USA - Sample 1 (SPAdes) (version 2) | ecosystem: Environmental > Aquatic > Marine > Oil seeps ... | reverse complement strand
CATTTATTTGTATCAAACGTATTGCCTAAAGGTGCGTGCCTCACTTAAAAAGTGAGGTTTATTTTTTAAACTTTTACTCTAATCTTACCCGTTAACAATTGTTGCATCAAACCCTTTTTTTGAGTTTGTAATTGACTTTTATAGTTTTGATAGTGTTTGATTTCTTGGTCTGATGATTTTAGAATATTTGAAATGGCTATTTGCTCTTTTTTTGATGGGATTATCATTTTTAATGAAAAGAAATCATTGAGCCCTATATTAAGTAAACCATGGGCTCTTCCTCCTTCTTGTGCAATTTTCATTAAATTATTTACCATTAGCCCCCCTTCAAAGTAATCTAATAAAAAATTAGAATCAATTTTATCATTAATTGAAAAACAGATATATAATGTTGTTACAACGGCTTTATCAAAAGTATCTAAACGTTTAAAAGCTCCCATAGGATATCCATTAGAATAACTTTTATTATATGCAAAATCTCCTTTCTCAATTAAGTAATATCCAGTCAAAATTTTGCTCGCTACTCTTTTCTTAAAAAATTCTTCTTGTTTTACAAATCCTCTTTGTGCTGATATTGTAATAACATTATCATTTAGTTCTTCATTCTTTTTTGTAATTCTACTTGTAATTTCCCCTAGTTCAACTTCTCTCCACTCCCCACGAAACCCAGCCAAACGTGTTTTACCCGTTAATAACTGTTGCATCAACCCTTTTTTACGTAATTGTAATGTTTTTATCAGTGTTTGTGTGGTTGCAATGGCGGTATCCCAATCTGATAAAATTGTGGCTATTTTTTTTTGTTCTGGGAGGGGTGGGAGAATTATATAATTAGATTCAAATTCGGTTTTATTAATCATAGGAACCGCTTGTTCAGCTGCTGAAGTTTTAATCTTCGGAGCTAGTCGTTCAAGTTCATAGTAGACAAATTCACTTTCATGATTATCATTCGGAAGGACAGCATTTATTTGTTGATTAGATGTTAAATTATTCTTACTAATTCCGATTTTACCAATAGTTGAACCAATACAAGTAAATAATACACTGCCTTTAGGCATAATTCTTGAGATTTCGAATCCTTTCTTTGATAGTTTTTTACTAGTTTTAAGAATGTATTTATTAACACCCAAATCACTAGGTCCTACGAAAAAATAATCTTCACCATAATATAGAGGTTCTTTTGTGGGTGGCGTACTACCTGTTATGACCTTAGTGAAATCTTTTAGTTTTTTCACCTCCCAATCCTCAGGAATCCAGCCAATTTTGGTTTTTTTAAAGCCTTTTTTATGTTTTTCTATCACCTTCATCTTAAAATCCTAATTCTGCTAAATGTTGTTCTAGTTTTTGTTCTACGGCTTCTATTTCTTTTTTTATGGCTTTAATTTCAACTTGTGTGGCTTTAATATTTACAGGCTCTTCTTCTTCAAAAGTATCTACATAACGAGGTATGTTTAGGTTATAGTCGTTTTCTTCAATAGCACTACGTTTGGCAACAAAACTATATTTGTCTATAGTTTCCCAATTTTTATAAGTGGTATAAATTTTATCAATATTGGCATCGCTTAATTTATTTTGGTTTTTGGCACTTTCAAATTCTTTACTGGCATCAATAAATAATACTTCTGTGTTGTCGCCTTTGTTCTTATCAAACACCAAAATAGTAGCAGGAATACCAGTGCCAAAAAATAAATTAGCAGGTAGACCAATTACAGCTTTTAGTAAATTTTCTTCAATCAATTGTGTTCGTATTTTACCTTCTGAGCTTCCTCTAAATAATACACCATGAGGCAATACCACCCCAGCACGACCATGTTCGTTTATGGTTTCAATCATATGTGTAATAAAGGCATAATCACCTTTACTTTTGGGTGGAATACCTCTATGAAAACGGTTGTATCTATCGGCACTGGCATTATCTGCTCCCCATTTATCTAAAGAGAATGGAGGGTTCGCTACAACAATGTCAAATTTCATTAAATCATCGTTTTCTTTGAGGTGTGGGTTGTTTAGGGTATCGCCCCATTTAATATCAGCATTATCCATTTCGTGCAAAAACATATTCATACGTGCTAATGCCCAAGTACTTCCGTTGAGTTCTTGTCCGTTAAGTGATACATTTTTACTGCCAATTTCATCAGCCACTTTTAGTAGTAGAGAGCCAGAACCACAGGTAGGGTCACAAACCCTATCACCTGCTTTTGGTTCTATCAATTTTGCCAATAAAGTTGAAACTTGTGAAGGTGTGTAGAATTCTCCAGCTTTTTTACCTGCATCAGAAGCAAAATTTGCGATTAAATACTCATAGGCATCGCCAATAACGTCATTTCCAGCTAAATTAGAAGGTCTTAAATCTAAATCTACAAAATCATTAAGTAAATGTTTTAACCTACGATTGCGTTCTTTAGTTTGTCCTAAATTAGGTTCAGAATTGTAATCAATATTTCGAAACACTTTTTCTAATTTAGAACGGTTGGCATCTTCAATATTTTCTAGAGCAATATTGATGATTTCTCCTAAATTATCTGCATTTCTATTTTCATATAAATAATCAAAAGAACTATTCTTAGGGATTTTAAAACGCTCATGTTTCATGGCTCTTTCTACACGTTCTTTATCATGATTATATTTTTCCATATAATCTGCTCTTTTCTCTTTATTTACGTCGGTAATATATTTTATAAAGAGCATGGTTAAGATATAGTCTTTGTATTGTGTAGCATCAATAGTACCTCTAAAGGTATCGCATGCAGCCCATACTTTTTGATTTATAATTTCTTGTGTTAGTTTAGTACTCATAAGGTAACTTTTTCCGTTTGGTTAGTTATTATTTTATTAATAAGCCCTCTTTTAAGGGCTGTTCTTTTTTCTAATAGTTTTTGGGTTAGTTTAATATCTTCGTCTAGAAGCTTTATCAAATTAACGATGCGTTGTTGCTCCTTAATTGAAGGAATAAAAATATCTATTTGTTCTAATTCTTTTTTAGGAATAGAAGTAATGGTGGCTCCAGCTCCAATAAGTTTTAAATTGTATTGAATTTTTTCAGAATTGAGAAATTGTGCTAAATAAGTGCCTAAAATTTCTGAAGATTTTGTTCTTATAATATAAAACAATGATGAGGGAATAGCTTTACCAAATTCAGGTTGATATGCCCAAGCAAATGTACGATGTCCTTTTCCTGCTAAAATAACATCATTGGGTTTAAGAAGGTATTTATTATGCTTAGCTTCTAATTCAATATAGCTTTCTTTAAATTTTGTAGGTTTGTAGAAAGAATCAAAATGGCTTGCGTGCAAATATTTCACAGCACCTTCTTTTTGAGGTTTGTTATAAGAACCGAACTGTAAATTTGCTATATTTCCAAGCTTTTGAATCATAAAATATAATAACCTTTATCATTATTTGGATGCAAATATATGAATATTTTTTATTGTAGAGTATTTCTAATTGATAAATATTATTATTATTTATTTTGTAGAGCGTTTCAAATACTAAAATAATTGCGTTTTAGTTCTTAAATTTTGATTAAGGTAGAGCGGTAAACTATGGGAAAGTAACTTTTTATTTATTACTATTTCTACACAAACAAGATTAAACATTATTATTATCAAAAAAAGTGAACAATTCGGTGAGTACTAATTTAGTGATAGTTGTAAACAGCTAATTAGTAATTTTTTACAGTTAATGGATAATCTCTACGTCTCCACCTAAGCCCTCCGTAGCTTTACGCGAAGGAGGGCTAAACTTATTTAAGAAAGCATACGAACAATTAAGTAAACTTTATTAAACAAGAAATTTAGGAGTGCAACGCCACAATCATCAAAAAGTTATATAACTTTGTTCAAAACAACAAAACAACATGTTTAAATACGGTATAGACACGTTAACGGTAAACAAGGTAATTGCTATTTCAAAAGGTACACTTAAAACTACCTTAACTAAAGAGGCTATTGATAAAGTAATTGTTTGTAGGCAGAAGGTTGAAACTCTTGCCAATTCTAATAACGCTGTATACGGTATCAATACGGGTTTTGGCCCATTGTGTGATGTGCAAATTACACCTAAAGAAACTAGTAAATTACAAGAGAACTTATTAATTACACATGCTGTTGGTGTAGGGAATTCCATTAGCAAAGAACTTTCAAAAATCATGATGATTTTAAAAGTTCATGCCTTGTGCCAAGGTTATTCAGGAATTCGTTTAAAAGTAATTGAGCGTATTTTATATTTTATTGAACATGATTTGATTCCTGTTGTTCCTGAGCAGGGTTCTGTTGGTGCTTCTGGAGATCTTGCTCCGCTATCACATCTGTTTTTACCCTTATTGGGTGAAGGTGAATTTTGGGGAGACAACAAAATTGTACCTGCTAAAGCAATCTTAAAAAAACACAATTTACAACGAATAACGCTACAAGCTAAAGAAGGTTTAGCATTGATAAACGGAACACAGTTTATTTTAGCTCATACCATTGTTGGACTTAACAAAATGAAATATTTGTTGAATCTAGCTGATTTGGCGGGTGCCATGAGTATAGAAGGCTATAAGGGCAGTGCTTCACCATTTAAAAAAGCATTGCATACTATTCGTCCGTTTAAAGGCACGCTAAAAGTGGCCAAACGCATGCGTATGCTCTTTAAAGGTTCTCAAAATATTATGTCTCATACTGATTGTGAACGTGTGCAAGATCCGTATTCTATGCGGTGTATCCCTCAAGTACACGGAGCGTCTAGAAATGCTTTTTACCACCTCAGCGAATTGGCAAAAATTGAAATGAACGCTGTTACAGATAATCCGATTGTATTGAGTGATTCTGTAGCTATCTCAGGTGGAAATTTTCACGGACAACCTCTAGCTATGGCATTAGATTATGCTTCATTGGCAGCATCAGAATTAGGAAATATTGCAGATAGGCGTTGTTTTTTATTATTGGAAGGAAAATATGGTTTACCACGTTTACTAACGGATAAAGGGGGTTTAAATTCTGGATTTATGATTCCGCAATACACAACAGCAGCCTTGGTAACCGAAAATAAATCTTTGTGTTTTCCGCCTTCTGCGGATAGTATCCCTACTTCTTTAGGGCAAGAAGATCATGTCTCTATGGGAAGTATTTCTGGACGAAAATTCAATCAGATTTTAGGTAATATTGAAAAGATTTTAGCTATTGAACTCATGTATGCTGCACAAGCCATTGAATTTAGAAGACCTCTGAAATGCTCTGATATTGTTGAAAAAAATCATGCTCTTATCAGGCAAAAAGTAAGTAAATTGGAAGAAGATAGATTGTTGAAAGATGATATTAATAGGATGATAGATTTTGTGCAACACCAAGATTTTATCGTAAAGTAAAAAATAATCTAGCTTTGCGTTAGGCAGGGTAACTCATACTTTTTAGAAAAGCCACGAACCCGCCTGCCGGACGAGCAGGTGCACTAATTTTTATTCTCTTTTTTGTGAAAAACAAAGAATTAGCACTAATTTTAAAAATCCTAACGAATTTTTTATTCGTGTATTCATGGCAAAAAGAAAAGTATACGTTTTTCCTGATGCGTTAGGGATTGGAGTGGCATCCTTTTTTTACGTCAGTTCGAGTTTTTTTGAAAGTGATAACGAACAAAAAAGTATCGAGAACAGGTAAAAAAGATATAACGAAAAGCCCGACCTTTAGGGAACCTGCCTGCGGCAGGCAGGCGTCAAAAAAATAAAAAAATGACATTTACAACACAAATATTACAAGGAATTCCGTCTGAACTGCCCATAAAAAGAGCGTATCCTAAAGATGTTAACAGAGCACCTAAACGTAAAGACATTCTAAATAAAGATGAAAAAAAATTAGCCATACGTAATGGGTTGCGATATTTTCCTAAAAAATGGCATGCCGAATTAGCCGTAGAGTTTGCACAAGAACTCCAAGATTATGGACGTATTTATATGTATCGTTTTAAACCCACATACGCCTTTTATGCAAGACCTATCCATACATATCCTGCACAATCTCAACAAGCAGCAGCCATCATGCATATGATTCAAAACAACTTGAATCCTGCTGTTGCTCAACATCCTGAAGAGTTAATTACCTACGGTGGTAATGGTGCAGTATTTCAAAACTGGGCTCAATATTTAGTAACTATGCAATATTTGGCTACCATGACTAATGAACAGACTTTACATCTGTATTCTGGACATCCGATGGGCTTATTTCCTTCATCAAAAAATGCACCTCGTGTAGTGGTTACTAACGGAATGATGATTCCTAATTACTCAAAACCTGACGATTGGGAGCGTTTTAACGCATTAGGTGTTACGCAGTACGGACAAATGACAGCGGGTTCATTTATGTATATTGGTCCTCAGGGAATTGTACATGGAACAACAATTACGGTAATGAATGCCTTTCGTAAAATTTTGCCAAAAGGAGAAACTCCTACAGGAAAAATATTCTTAACCTCTGGTTTGGGAGGTATGAGTGGTGCACAACCCAAAGCAGGAAATATTGCAGGTTGTATTACAGTAATTGCCGAAGTAAACGAAAAAGCAGCACGTAAAAGACATGAACAGGGTTGGGTTGATATTTTGGTTGATAATTTAACCGATTTGGTAAAGCGTACTAAAAAAGCACAAGAACAAAACGAAGTTATTTCTATTGCCTATATCGGAAACATAGTAGAAGTTTGGGAACGTTTTGATACCGAAAATATATTTATCCATGTAGGTTCTGACCAAACCTCATTACATATTCCTTGGACTGGTGGTTATTATCCTGTGGATATTTCTTATGAAGAATCAAACCGATTAATTCGTGATGAACCAAATGTGTTTAAAGACAACGTTCAAGAAACCTTACGAAGACATGTAACGGCAGTCAACAAACACACAGCAAAAGGCACTTACTTTTTTGATTATGGAAATGCCTTCTTGTTAGAAGCATCTCGTGCAGGAGCTCATGTTATGGCAGAAAATACTATCGATTTTAAATATAAATCATACGTACAAGATATTTTAGGGCCCATGTGTTTTGATTATGGTTTTGGCCCTTTTCGTTGGGTTTGTACCTCAGCAAAACCCGAAGATTTAGATAAAACCGATCAAATTGCCATGGAAGTATTGCAAAAAGTGATGGAAAATGCTCCAAAAGAAATCCAATTGCAACTACAAGATAATATTACTTGGATTACAAATGCCAAAAAGAATAAAATGGTAGTAGGCTCCCAAGCACGGATTTTATATGCGGATGCTGAAGGAAGAGTAAAAATTGCCAAAGCATTTAATGATGCTGTTGCTGCTCAAGAAATTGGCCCTGTAGTTTTAGGTAGAGATCATCATGATGTAAGTGGTACAGATTCTCCCTATCGAGAAACTTCAAATATTTATGATGGTAGTCAATTTACCGCAGATATGGCAATTCATAATGTTATTGGTGATAGTTTTAGAGGGGCAACTTGGGTGTCAATCCACAATGGTGGCGGTGTTGGTTGGGGAGAAGTAATTAATGGTGGGTTTGGGATGCTTCTTGATGGAACTCCTGAAGCTGAAGAACGTCTAAAAAGTATGCTGTTTTATGATGTTAATAACGGAATTGCACGTAGAAGCTGGGCTAGAAACGATGAGGCTTTATTTGCTGTAAAACGTGAAATGGAACGTACACCAAACTTAAAAGTAACGCTTCCGAATCTTGTAGAAGACGCATTGTTATCAAATTTATTTAGTAATCAAAAATAAATCTCTTCCTCTCCGATATTTCGGGATGGAAGGATTAAGATGATATTATGGCAACATTATTTAAAAATATTAAAGAATTAGTTCAAGTTAGAAATGAACCTGTCTCTTTTGTTTCTGGAAAAGAAATGAAAACATTACCGAGTATAAAAAATGCATTTTTATTGATAGAAAATGGTATCATTTCAGCTTTTGGATCTATGGATCAATGCCCACACACCAAGATAGAAAAAACTATTGATGCCACTGGAAGAATTTTAATGCCAACCTGGTGCGATTCACATACACATATTGTCTATGCAGGTAACCGTGAAGATGAATTTGTTGATAGAATTAATGGCTTGTCTTATGAAGAAATTGCTAATCGTGGAGGTGGAATCTTAAATTCTGCTAAGAAACTACAAGCTATTTCTGAAGATGAATTGTACACACAAAGCAAGGTGCGTTTAGAGGAAATTATGCACTTAGGTACAGGTGCCGTTGAGATAAAGTCGGGGTACGGATTAACACTTGATGCCGAATTAAAAATGTTACGGGTCATTAAAAAACTCAAAGAAAACTATCCTATAGAAATTAAAGCTACTTTTTTGGGAGCACACGCTCTTCCCACAAAATTTAAAGATAATAAACAGAGTTATTTAGACTTACTTGCTCATGAAATAATGCCTCTAATTGCTAAAGAAAAACTTGCCGAATATGTTGATGTTTTTTGTGAAACAGGTTATTTTTCTGTTGCTGATACTGAATTTATCCTACAAGCAGGAAAAAAAATTGGATTAATTCCTAAAATACATGTGAACCAGTTTAATTCAATTGGTGGTGTTCAGGTTGGTGTAAAGTATCAAGCCTTGTCAGTAGATCATTTAGAAGTGATGACTGATGCAGATATAACTGCTTTAAAAAACACCAAAACTATGCCTGTCGCTTTACCAAGTTGTTCCTATTTTTTAAGTATTCCGTATACGCCAGCTCGTAAAATGATAGATCAAGGTTTGCCTTTAGCCTTAGCAACCGATTATAACCCTGGTTCTACACCTTCGGGGAATATGAGTTTTGTAGTTGCTACAGCTTGTATTAAACTAAAAATGACACCTGAAGAAGCGATCAATGCTGCAACTATAAACGGTGCCTATGCTATGGGTTTAGAAAATAAAGTGGGGACTATTACCAAAGGTAAATTGGCAAATTTAATGCTAACAAAACCTATGGAATCTATTGCGAGTATTCCTTATCATTTTGGTTTGAATTTAATTGATACCGTTTTTTTGAGAGGAAAAGTGGTATAAGAACTAATCTTTTCAGTAACTGCTCTAGTTTTAACTTCCTGACTTCGAAGAGTGGATTTCTATTTACCATAATGATAGCGACAAGCTGCAATCAATATACTCCTATTTTCGTATTTGTAAACCAATCGATGTTCTGATGTAATTCGTCTTGACCAATAACCTCGTAAATCTCCTTTTAATGCTTCTGGCTTACCTATACCTTCAAAAGGTGTTCGCATACAGCTTTTAATAAGCTCATTAATACGTTTAACAACCTTCTTATCAACTTTCTGCCAATACAAATAATCTTCCCAAGATGAAGTAGACCAGGTTAACTTCATTTTTCTATTAAATCTTTTTGAACTCCTTTACCTGCTTCTAATTCTCTGATAGAGTTTAATAATACATCTCTATTTTTTCCTGATAAAAGATATGTAGTCTCCTTCAATGAATTGTATTCATCTAATGAAATTAATATTAGATCTTTACCACTTTTTCGCTTAATAATGATCTCACTTACATCATTTACTACTTTATCGAACCAATGTTTTAAATTTGAACGAAAATCTGTATAATTTACTGTTTCCATAATGCAAATGTACAAAAAAGTACTTAAAAAAGTACTTTTTAAATTTTTCTTTCTGTCTTTTTCAGATACTGATTCAAAATTAACATAGGGTATAACCCTTGTTTCCCCTGTTGTAAAAGTGATAAAAGTATGCTTTTTTTAGCACTTAAGCCACTAATTAAAAATTAGCCATAGCCATAGCCATATTAAGGAATAGCGAAAATTATCTGAAAGAAGAAGAAATATACAAATTTCTACTCTTCCTTCCGTAACACCAAAGTACTCATACAACGTACATCATTCACATTTACCGTTTTTAACGGTTCTAAAAATGATAGATTGTATTTTTTAATCATCTTTTTAAGTAAATCTTTTGTCAATAAAAATCGTTTAGATCCATCAGGAATAGTATAAACACCTTCTGAAATTTCAATAACATTGTTTTCGATACCAATGTTCGATGTCATCCGTATAAAAAGAGAGCCATTTTTCTTTGTAACTCGTACCAATTCAGCAAACATCGCTTCAAAATGTGCTTTGTTTTCTGCAAAATGCAATACAGCATTCGAAATAATATGGTTAAAAAAAATATCCTCAAAAGGAATGGCATTCACTTTAGAAACCATAATCTTATTCTTTATTCTAGGATAATTTTCTTGAGCTATTGTTATAGATTCTTTATCTTTATCTAATCCATAGATGGAATATCCGTTTTTATAAAACCAATATATATTCCTCCCTTTGCCACAACCAGCATCTAATATTTTATCATTGCGTTGATATCTTTGCTTTAAAATCTGATCAAAAAGATAGATGTCAATATTTCCGAAAGTTTCTTTTAGTGGTGTATGCATTATAAGCCAAATAATTTTGGTAAAACCATAGAAATTTCAGGAATATAAACAATCAATAGCAGTACAATAATCATAATAGCTAAAAATGGAAGCAAGGGTTTTATAACTTTACTGACTGACACACCTGCTATACCACTACCCACAAAAAGAATAGTGCCTACGGGTGGTGTACACAAACCAATACTTAAATTTAAAACCATTACAATTCCGAAATGAACAGGGTGCATTCCAAGTTCAGTTACTACTGGTAAAAATATGGGTGTAAAAATCAATATGGCTGGCGTCATATCCATAAAAGTCCCAACTACCAATAAAATGATATTGATAATTAAAAAGATAACTATAGGATTGCTAAATTTAGTCAATAAAAAATCACTCATCAATGCAGGAATTCCTTCAAAAGAAAATAACCAAGACATTGCCATTGAAGTGCAAATTAAAAACATAACTACTGCTGTAGTTTTAGCACTGGTCAATAAAATTGGTGAAAAATCTTTGACTTTTATATCTCCATAAATTAAAGCCAAAACGGTAGCATAAAACACTGCGATTACTGAGGCTTCGGTTGCCGTAAAAATTCCTGCTACAATACCGCCAACAACAATTACCAATAATAATAAGCTGAAAAACGCTTTTCTAAAATGTGTCCATATTTCAGAGATTGGAGCTCTTTCGCCTTTGACAAAATCCTTTTTTACAGCTACAAAAGCCACATAACCTATAATTGCTAAACCGAGTAAAATTCCTGGTAAATAGCCTGCAATAAATAATGCTGCAACAGAAGCTGCACCTCCACTTGCCAATGCATAAACAATTAAAACATTACTTGGCGGAATCAATAAACCAGTAGTAGAGGATGTAATGTTTACTGAAGCACTAAATGTTCTTGGGTAACCTTCTTCTTCCATTCTATCGGTCATGATACTCCCAATAGCAGAAGCTGCTGCTACTGCCGAACCTGAAATGGCACCAAATAACATGGCTGCCAAAACGTTTACATAGGCTAATCCTCCAGGGAGACTCGCTACCAAAGATTTTGCAAAATTAATAAGTCGGTTTGCAATGCCGCCTTGTTTCATCACTTCACCAGCGAGAACAAAAAACGGAATTGCCAATAAAGCAAAACTATCAAGACCTGTTATCATTCTTTGTGCAATAGTAGTTAAGCCTGGCATTCTATCAATATTTAGCAGTAAACTAATGGTTGTAGAAATACCAATACTATAAGCAACGGGTACTTTCAATAGTAAAAGAATAAAGAAACTACTAAATAAAACTAATATGCTAATGACTTCAATACTCATACTTAATGTTTAATTCCATTCTAAAATCATTCCCATAGGAAATACCTTTTAAATGTTAGTTATGTTTTGATTGTTATGTTTTACAATGTTAGAAATATGATACACAGAAAAATACATAATTAATAAACCGCTAAAGGGTAAAATAATATATACATATCCTAAAGGAACACGTAATGTACCAGACAATTGTTCTAAATGTAATGTGGTATATACGAGGTTAAATCCACCCACTACCATAACAATTAAGGCAAACAAAAAAATAAAAATCTCTATAAGGATAGATACTTTTTTCTTGTTCTGGCTAGATAGTTTATTGTATAAAAAATCCATTGACAAATGCTCTCTTTTTGCATTGAGATAGGCTGCACCTAAAATAGACAACCAAATGAGTGCAAAACGGGCAAATTCTTCAGTAAAAGAAAACGATCTGCTTAATAGATATCGAGAAAAAACTTGCCATAACACATCTAAAACCAATAAGGCAAAGATA
>Ga0209633_10004710_pt1 | contig 12193 bp, 14 predicted proteins | sample Cruoilmetagenom1_FD_187290 | JGI IMG/M metagenome (GOLD analysis project Ga0209633, IMG submission 187290) | Oil polluted marine microbial communities from Coal Oil Point, Santa Barbara, California, USA - Sample 1 (SPAdes) (version 2) | ecosystem: Environmental > Aquatic > Marine > Oil seeps ... | reverse complement strand
CCTGAAATTTCCATAAAGGCGTGTTTATGTCTTGCAAGAGCATCCCCGCGCCAACGGCTGGAATTATCAACAACGCAGTGGTTAAGAAAATGGTGTTACGCCCGCCGCACAAACGTATGAAAAAAGTCGATGGTATGCGAAGTGTTGCACCCGTAAGGCCCGCAATCGCCATCAGAGTGAATAGCTCGGCCTTCGCAAAGGGGAAACCAAGATTAAGCATCTGAATGGTAATAATACCCCAATACAGCCAGACTGCGAAGCCGCAGAGTAATGCTGGAATTGAAATCCATAAATTACGCGTGGCTATTTTTTTGCCTTCCGCATTCCATTGGGCCTCGTCTTCGGGGTCCCATATTCGTAGATCTTTTGCCATTTTCCAGCTCCTCCTGTTTTTTTGATCTGGCTACGCCCGGCAGGCGCGCATAAAACCGATTCTGTTATGGAGGTTTTTGGGGCCTTACCGTTTGACCTATGTCAAAATTGAAATGTTTCTTTATTAGGCATAAAAAAACGGGAGCCAAAACTCCCGTTTTTCACTTGTTTCTCATAAACCTATTTAATCGTGTTTGAATTTTACGTCACTAAGGTCAACACCCAAGCCTTCAAGCCGCTTAAGGGCATGGGCCTCGCGGCTACCAAAGACTTTGACCTTCTCAATGTCTTCTGCGCTTAGCCCAAGTGTCTCAAGATGTTTGCGCGCGGCATCTCTACGGTGCTGTGTATAGCCTTTATCAAACCGCTCTTCAGCTTCAATTTCATCTTCTTTGCTAAAGCGTATTAATAAAGCCAGCAATGACGCTGCCGTAACGAGTGCGCCAAGAATGAAGTAAGATTGATCCCAGCTCATTTCACCTTTAAACAGGAAACCAGCAGACACAGCGCCAACATTACCACCTGCGCCCACGACACCCGCAACCGCGCCCAAAGACTTCTTGGAAATAAATGGAACCACAGAGAAAGTTGCCCCTTCTGACATCTGCGTAAATAATGAGAAAATCAATAAGGTTGGAATAGCTAGAAACAATTCGTTCATTTGCGAGAACAGCATCAGTGCCAACCCTTCACACAATAGAGCGATGAAGAGCCATGTTGCGCGGCCCTTCAAACCCCAAATTGACGCAAAGTTATCGCCAAAAATACCACCAAGTGTTCGGGCAAATAGGTTCATCAGGCCAAAGCTAGCCGCCACCATACCAGCAGTCACCAAGTTAAGCCCAAAATAGTCAAACATATAAAGGGCGAGCGTACCAAAAATAGTCAGTTCAATACCAAAACATGCCGCATAGATGAAAAATAGCACCCAAACCCGATAATCCTTAAGGGCATGAAGAAAGTTTCCAGATGTCTCGCCAGCCGGAGGCATTTTCCCTTGCGCGCGCAATTCTTTATAGCTGCCATCAGGAGCGTCAGTGGTAAAGAAGAAATACAACAGACCAGTGAGCATGATAGCCACGCCCGCTACGACCATGGCAGCGCGCCAACCAAAAGCGTCATTAACGCCGAACCCAACGATGATAGAGAATATGATCGGCATACCAATTTGCGTAGCGCCGCCACCTAAATTACCCCAACCAGCGCTAGTAGCATTGGCAGTACCAACAACGTTAGGCGCGAACATATTAGTTGTGTGATATTGCGTGATCACAAAACTCGCGCCAATAAGGCCGATTAGTATTCTAAAAATAAGAAAGCTAGTGTAATCATGTGCAAAGCCAATCCCCATTACAGGCAGCGCTGCTAATACGAGTAACCACGTATATGTTAATCTAGGGCCATATCGGTCACATAACCAGCCAATAGCAATCCGGCCAAATACCGTCGCAGATACAGCGCCAATAATCGTCCAACCCACTTGTTCTTTAGTGAGGCTAAGTTCTTCGCGTACAACCGCCATTAGTGGCGCGATGCCAAACCAGGCAAAGAAACATAAAAAGAATGCAAACCACGTCACGTGGAAAGTTCTAATTTGTATTTTGTCTACTCTAAAAAAATCGCCCCAAAGACTTGTGGCTTTGTTTTGTAGCTCCATGACGGCCCCCTTTAACACTTTAAAACTCCCAGTGAGTCGAGTGCTATATGCCAAGTCAGGAAATGATAAAGTTTGACCTAAGTCAAATTATCATTATTTTCGAATAGGTGTGGCAAAATGTATCAATTGGTTTTAGAGGGAGTTATGGATAATACGGTTCAACATCAGCTCCCAACAATAAGCTTACTCATAGCATTAGGTGACCTTGTACATCAGCTCCAGATCGAGCGTGGATATACGGCTTTGTTTGTGGATAGCGAGGGCGAAATTTTTAGTGATGAACTGCGCGCCCAATATCTTGTATCCGACAAGGCAATTCGAGAGCTTGAAAACCTTACTGAAACGATACCGGCAGCACAATTTGCACCATGGATGAAAAAGCTGGGTGCTGTTGCCAAAAATAAAGACAAACTGGCTCAACACCGTAAAGGCGTTCAAGATGGCATTGTAGAATTTTCTGCTGCGATTAATAGCTATACCTATACATTTATCTGCCCAACCATCGATACTAACATCGAGGGCGCGCTCAACATTGAAAATGTAAACCCGATTAATGTCAGTTCATATTCCAATTTCCTGCAATGGAAAGAGCGGGCAGGACGTGAGCGGGCCTGGGGCGCGCACGGGTTTTGTTCGAAAATTTTTAAAAACCGCGAATTCACAGAACGCATGTTGACCCTGATTGAAGAACAATCCGCCTATAAGCGTGTCTTTATGTCGCTAGCTTCAGAGCACCAAAAAAAGGATGTAGAAGAAATCCTTGGTGGCTATGTTATGGAAGTGCTTGCGTCCATCCAGGAGAAGCTTAGAGATTCCAAACGGACAAAAGACCTAGAAGCACTCTCACCGATCACATGGTTTCAATTGTTGACCGGTAAAATTGACCGGATGCGCAGCGCAGAAAAGAGTTTAGTACACAGTTTGAACCCGCAAAGCACGCCGGTAAACGTTGTTAAAACCCCTGCGCCAATTCCCACAAGGCTTGAGCGGCACATGCCGATTATCCAGGCTCTCCCTGTCTTCTCAAGATTCAATGACAAGGATTTAGCCGATTTGCTCAAACATGCTGATACCCGTAATGTTGAAAAAGGGAAATTGCTATTTATGCAAGGTGAGACTTTATCGCGTTATTATCTCATACTAGAAGGCTGGGTTAAACTGTACAAGAGTACCGAAGCTGGCGATGAAGCCGTCTTACAAATGCTGTCGGCAGGCGACAGTCTCATGGAAGCGGCCGTATTTCTCAATATTCCATCTTTGGTTAGTGCTCAAGTGGTGCAAGATGCCAAACTATTGTCTCTGCCCGCACCTATCATCCGCCAAAGCTTAGCTGATAATAAAAGACTTGCCCTGAATATGATCGGTGGATTGTCCATGCGCTCACAAGGTTTGATTCGCCAAATTGAGCATTCCCGTTTGAAAACGGCAACCGAGCGCGTAGGCTGGTTTTTGCTTAAGCTTGGTATGGAACAAAATGGTGGCAAGGCCAATTCCATCACACTGCCCTACGACAAATCCACCATTGCCTCATACCTGGATATGACACCGGAGACATTCTCGCGTACCCTTAAACGCTTTAAAAACAAAGGCTTTCGCATTCAAAACGATAAAATCACTAAACCCGACCCTAAGGCTTTATGCAGTTTTTGCGACGAAGCTTTATCCGAAGCTTGCATATTCAAAGACCAAGACCTTTGCCCGCAATCATTTCTCATGAAAAATTAAATCACCGATTGGTTGTTCAGCCCTTAGACTATTTCGAATGTCCGCTTTCAGGGAATAACGGCTGAAAACCGAGCGTCCTTATTTGAGCATTTTAAGACTCCCATGTAACGACTGCTCTTGCCCCCAAAGCAGCTATGGTTTGACTGTAAAAATCAATTGAATACAAGAACATTTATCCTATAATAGGATAAATGTTTAGCGTGGAAAATAAATGAATAATCACGAACATGATCCATTTAATTGTGGTGAGCCGGCCCCTTATTATCCGCCTGAAGAAATTGACCGCTATGAGAACCATAATCCTAGCGCTTTTGAATCTGGAAATTCTAGGTATGACGAAGTGTTTTATTCTGCGAATACAAGTGAACCCTATTCTAGTAACGAGCATAATGAAAGCAGGAGTTATGACGATGTCGGGATGGCAGCCCTTGTATTCGTAACTGCCATAACCCTGATCAGTTTCATTGCTGTTCTCTCTGGTTTTTGAGCGTGCGACTTTCTAAAAATTTATAACATTCCCAATCATTTTTTTGGTCGTGGAGCAGCCAGGGGAACAAAGCCTTTGATTCTCCCAGTGAGGAGTTTCTTCTTCTTTTTCCTTTGTTTTTTTCTCTTCGTCTCTTGCTCTTTTTCTTCCTTCTCTATTTTCTTAGCCTGAGCTTTTTCAAATTCTTGTTGGGCTGCATCCTCACTTTCTTCTTCTGGCGTTAAAGGCGCTAGGTTCTTACACACAAATCCACGCAGTCCCATATTCTTCATCAATAAATCTGTGATTTGTTCTGTTGGGCCGCGTACCATATCGATAGTTGAGTGCGCATATATTTCGGTTGCTGAAGGGTTTTTATGTCCAAGGAGTTTTGAGACATGCCCAAATGGAATGCCTGCGATTAAAGCTTGCGTGGCAAATGTATGCCGTAAATCATGAAGGCGGAAAGTATCATATCCTAAACGCTTGCGGATTTTATCCCAATGCCTAGCAATATGTGCGATCTGCGAGTTTGTTTTTCGAGCGGCGGGAAATACAAATTCATTACGCCTGACCTTTGCTTGGTCATCTAATATTTTTTTAACCTCACTATCAAAATATATAATCCTTTTCCCCGTTTTTGTAGTCGGGAGACGGAAATGATTTGGATAACAAAAGTCCCATTTTAAACTTGCTATTTCTTCATAGCGGCAACCTGTTAGGGCGAGCAGGTTGATGAGGTTGTATATATCGGACCTCTTCTTGCATTCTTCTTGTGTGATTATAAACAAACGCCTTATGTCATTAGCATTAAGAGCACGCCCTTTTTGGGTGTAAGGGTTGCTTTGAATGTTGCGGCAGGGTGATTCAAAATCAAAAGATAAAAACCCCCAATGCCTTGCAGCAGTTAAGATGGCCTGAAGGTATTGTTTCATCACATTCGCTGATATTGGCGCACGAATGGTCAGTTTATTAAACACCGTAAGTACATCCGTGGACGTTATTTCGTCGAGGAACTTTGACCCAAAATTTGGCACTATGTATAAAGCACAATGACTATCAAATCGTTTCACAGTTTTCTCTGCCCAAGACTTAGATTGTGTCTCTCGGTAAATAGCAATGAACTCCCCTATTGTAAGCTTGCTGACACCACGGTTGTTATCTCGATCTAAGCCTTGGAATGATCTTGGATCTTTGGATAAAATGGCTTTGGCAATTTTCCGCGCATTAACTGCCTTTAACTTTCCGTGATCGCCAAGTTTTATCCGAGTCTTTCCGTTGTGAATTTCAAGAAGGTAGGATTTTCTATTACTTGGATAAATGCACAGTTTTAACTTTGGGACTATGGTGTCGCTAAAATACTTCGGCTTGTTATCCATAGAGGATAACGTATCTATCGATTTTTCCGAGAATTGAAATTTAGCTCTAAGCATTATCATAGCCACCTCCATTGATGAGACGACTCATTTCTTTTTGAACCTTAAATGTAGGTTCTTTCAATGATGCACTAGCGTAATGAATATACCTATTTGTAGACGCTACATCTTTATGCCCCAACATCTTGCCGACTGTAAAAAGGTCGATTCCCGACATTGCAGCCCATGAGGCAAAATTATGCCGTAAATCATGAATGCGTACATCTGTTATACGGGCTTCTTTTCTAACCTCACTCCAAAATGGCCAAACGCTAGGCATGCTTTGCTCTATATTGTTTGGGTTGGGGAATATCCAATTGCTACTTTGCGGTAATTTGCGTTGCATCTCAATAACGGCTCTTGCATATCTCGATAAATACAATGTTAGAGGGCCGGTTTTCGTGTGAGGTAGAAAAATTCTATCGGTTTGTAGATTGGCCCACTCCATCGTGCTAACTTCTGATATGCGGCACCCCGTTAGTATGACCATCAATATCACATTTACTTCTGTAGGCTTACGGGCGGTACGCTCTTTTAGGGCGCGCCCAAGAAAATACATTTCATGGTTTGATAAAATACGGTCAAACTTTTTGCCTTTATAGCGTGGAATTTCAGCCGCTGGATTAGTCGTATTCGGAATTATCTCTAATGAAATCGCGAGCTTTAATATTGCTTTTAGAACAGGAATTGTACGGTTTGCCGCTCCTGGGGTTTTCTTCATAGAGGCAAACCACGTAATAATATCTGGCCTTGATATATCAATTAAAGCTGTGTCCCCAAATATTGGGAGAAGTGACCTTTCATAGAATTTACCATTTGCATGTTCAGTAGACGGCCTCCATGTGCGCGATATGGATGTCCAATGCTGGTCTACGAATTCTCTTAGGGTGATTTTCGAAGGGCTCGATATAGTTTTAACACCATTATTTCTTAGGCTTACCTGTTCAAAATATTTGCTCGCTGCTTTTTTTGCTGCCGTGACAGATAATGTTGGGTAAGCGCCAAGAGATGTTCTTTTCAGCTTGCCGCGAATACGTGTTTGAACAACAAAAACTTTCTTCCCTTTTGGAGAGACGCGAACGCCAAACCCCTTTAAATTTGCATCCCAAATAAAATAATCTTTTCCTGATACTTCTAGCTCAGCAACGGTTTTTCGTGTGATATGGATGTTCATTAGTAAAGCTCCCTTGGACAATCAACGACCCAAGCGTCAACTTCACTTTTCTTCCAACGAAGTGAATTCGTGCCAATACGGATAGGCGCGGGAAACTTCCCCTCCCCAACTAATTTTATTATCGTGTTCCGGGTTTTAAAACTCGTGCATCTAAACACCTGTTTTAAGGTTAGTAGTTCTTCGGGCATGATACTGCCTCCTTTCAATTAAGCACAAACACAGCCGTTTGCATGAAAGGAGAGTGAGGGTGATAAGTTGTGGGAGGAAATTGAGATTTCACTCAAATGGAATTACCGCAAAGTTTCAATAGCATAACCAGGTATCAGGTCTTTGAATCTCAAGGCTCTCTCAACGTCTTTATTTTCGCCAGACACCATTCTGTTAAAGTGCGACCTACCTCGAGATATTTTTCCAAAAGAACGGCTCCCATTAAAAGAAAACGTAAGGTGCCCTTTCCTCTTATATTTTTTTGCCTGCTTAGCAGCTAGGTAATCAAGTGCGTTCTTAAGTTCACGTATAAGTTCTAATTCCCCCTCAAACCGTTCACCAGTTTCTTTTACTTCCTCAAACAATACATCAAAGTAAATTTCATAAAACACTGATGTTCCATTTAAATTTTGCGAAGCGCTCCTTAATGACGAAGCATCAAGGCCTTTGGTTTTGTTTCCTGCTTCTGTCTTAAAGAATAACAATTTTGCATTGGGGGCAGCATCTGGGGTGGCGACCACCTTCTTTAATCTCTTTTGAAGGCGTGTCTCGAATATAAGGTTGGACTGTTTGTTCGAGGGGAAATGCTTCTCCATAAATCCATAAATTTTTCTTTTAATCCCATCCGTATATTTCCTGAAGTACAGCCACGCCATAATGTTAAAAATAATAACCACATACAATATGTCTGTAGAAATAAAAGTTGGGTGAATGTCTTTAATGGGGAAATCTTCTTTTGCCAGAAGAAACAAAAAGGCAAGTGTGACTACACAAGCGATTATAATGAAAATAGCTAATATCTCAATTATTAAACTGAATATGGCTTTTTTATTAGACATCTTATTTCCTACCATTGAACAAATGTGCACTTAATGTGCATGTAAGCGTTACAAACATTATCTTGCGTTTCCGCATGAATGTCGCTAAGTTATTGAAACTATGCAGAAAAACTGGAGCGGGCGAGGAGATTCGAACCCCCGACCCCAACCTTGGCAAGGTTGTGCTCTACCACTGAGCTACGCCCGCTCAAAGACGTATGCAGGCCAAAGCCCTGCAAGGAGGCGTATATGGCCTAACTCGCCATAAACTGCAAGCCTTATTGCGGCTAATTTTTATTTTTTCGCACAAGGCATAGCTTTAATCTGGACGGGGGCTTTTGCGGCAGTTTAAACTCGCCGCAACACAGGAGCGTCTATGAGCATCGATCTAAACCGCGCAGCTCTATTTGAGAGACTTGACAGGCTCGGCATCGCCCACAAAACTCATGAACATAAAGCCGTATTTACGGTCGAACAGAGCGCGCAGATCAAAGAAGACCTGCCGGGCGGGCATACGAAAAACCTGTTTTTAAAAGACAAAGCGGGGGCGCTGTTTTTAATCTGCGCGCTTGGAGATACGCTGGTTCCCGTTAACAAACTTCACAAGCATTTGACGTGTAAGCGCCTTTCATTTGGCAAACCTGAACTGCTGCTTGAAACATTGGGCGTGACGCCAGGATCGGTGACGTTTTTTGCTATTATGAATGACAAAGAGGCGCGTGTTCGGCTCGTTTTGGACAAGGCTCTATTTAAGCACGACATCATCAACTTCCATCCGCTCGAAAACACAGCGACGACAGCGTTTAAATCTGCCGATATGGAAGCGTTTGCCAAGGACACAGACCACGAACCAATTATTATGAACTTTGCGGCTTTTGTGGTTACGGAAGATTGAATTTGGCAGCGCATTGGAACAATAAACTTCAAAATAATGTTACTGGGCATTGCTTGTATTTTTTTGCGCAAAGACCATGTATAGACAAACTATAAAGGATTAAAACTATGAGTAACGAGACACAATTATCAGAACATATTATTGACGGTACGGACGCCGGGTTTATGAAAGACGTGGTTGAAGCCTCGGGCGACGTGCCTGTTTTGGTAGATTTTTGGGCGCCCTGGTGCGGGCCTTGCAAAACGCTAAAACCAATGCTGGAAAAATTGGTGGCGGAAGAAGGCGGCAAAGTGAAGCTGGTCAAGATTAACACCGAAGCCGAGCAGGGAATTGCTGGGCAGCTGCGCGTGATGGCCATCCCTATGGTATTTGCTTTTAAAGATGGCAAGCCTGTCGACGCCTTTAAGGGCGCATTGCCGCAAAGCAAAGTACAGGCCTTTATCGATAAGCAGCTCGGCCGCGAAACCGCTAGCGTTTAAGACCAATAGAAAGAAGACTCATGGATATCCAAGCTGAAGACCAAGTAGATTATATCATCCACGCTGATACGTCGAATTTTATTGACGAAGTGATTGAGGCGTCAAAAACCATGCCCGTAATTGTTGATTTTTGGGCCCCATGGTGCGGCCCGTGCCGGCAGCTCACGCCCGCGCTTGAAAAAGCGGTTAAGGCTGAAGATGGCAAAGTAAAGCTGGTCATGGTCAATATTGATGACAACCAAGGCATCGCGCAGCAGCTCCGCGTACAATCTGTACCCACGGTTTATGCGTTTAAAGACGGCCAGCCAATTGACGGGTTTATGGGCGCGCAGCCCGAGAGCGAGCTTAAGAAATTTATTGGCAAGCTAACAGGCGATACGGATGTTGTCGCCGAGGCCGCGGCCCTAGTGGCGCGCGCGAAAGATAGCCTTGAAACTGGCGATATTGGCGGGGCGGCGCAGGACTTTGCAGGCGCTTTGCAAATGAACCCAGATAGCGCCGAGGCCATTGCAGGCCTTGCGCGGCTCTCCCTTGAGAGCGGCGACGCGGACACCGCGCGCGCTATGCTCGATAGCGCGGCGGATAGTATTAAAGACCATGCAGACCTTGCCAGCGTACGCGCGGCATTATCCCTCGCGAGCGGCGCGCCTGCGCCAGAAGACGGCAATGAAGAGGGCGGCGATTTATTCGCAGCCGTGAGCGCAAACCCTGATGATTTGGACGCGCGTTTAGACCTCGCCAAGGCCTTGGCAGCCAAGGGCGATAATGGCGGCGCGGCGGAGCAGCTTTTATTCTCTATTGCCAAAGACCGCGCCTATGACGACGAAGCGGCGCGTAAGTTTCTCTTGACGATTTTCGAAGCGGAAGGCGTTGGCTCCGACATCGCCATTGAGGGCCGTAAAAAATTAGCAGCAATTTTATTTGCATAAGGAGCACTAAGGAGCATTGAGCACACCTAAATGAGCAAGCACTTAAAAGCCCTCGCCAAACGTAGCAATCCGGACATTATTCCGGTGTTTCCGCTTGGCGGCACGGTACTTTTGCCAGGGTGTGATCTACCGCTTAATATTTTTGAGCCGCGCTATCTAAATATGATTGATGACGCCCTCAAAGCAGAGCGGCTTATCGGTATGGTACAGCCCAGCGAAACGGGCGGTGAAAACAGTTATGCTGGGCTATATAGTATTGGCGGGCTGGGGCGTATCGTGCAATTTGCCGAAGCGGAAGATGGCCGTTATATGGTTGTTTTACGCGGGCTAAAGCGGTTTAGACTGGTGAAGAAAGCCGAAAAGAAAACTCCCTATGCGCAAGCTGTTGTTAGCTATGAAGGCTTTGAAGACGATATTGACATTCATGACCTCGCGCCGACGCCCGAAGCCTTTAGCGCGACAAAATCCGAGCGTAGCGCGCTGACAATGGCCATGAAAACATACGCAAATACACTAGGCGTCAAACTAGATTGGGACGCGCTTAAAGAAATTCCTCTCGGCCGCCTAGTTGATCAAGCCGCCATGATTAGCCCGTTTGGCCCCGAGGATAAACAGTCGCTTCTTGAAGCCAAAACCCATAAGGAGCGCCGCCGTCTTTTAATTGGCCTTATGCACCTTTATTCAGATGCGGCGCAGGGCGGCAGCGAAACCGCGCATTAAAGCCCGTAAGGAGTCACAATGGCAGATAATAATACAGACGTGAAAGCAGGAGCGATTGACCCCCGCCTTTTGGAAATTCTTATTTGTCCCGTGACAGGTGGCCGGCTTGATTATGATAAAAACACGAACGAGCTTATTTCCAAAAAAGCAAAACTTGCCTATCAAATTAGAGACGGTGTTCCAATTATGCTTGAGGACGAAGCGCGGGAATTGGATTAGGGTTTGTCTATACTTAAAAACGCTCTTGCATTAACCGCTGTGTTTGAAGCCGTTACGATACTTTTCCGATTTGGCCTTAAATTGGAATCAACCCGTGACACAGGGTTTTTAAAATATATCACTTTTGGGTTTCGTATTCATCACGGCTATATAGGCGTTATTGTAGTGTTGCTTTTGCTGCTAAATAATAATTTCTTCGGGCAGTATTCTTCCTATGCCATGGCCATAGCTATTGCCTTAATCGCGTCTGATCTCATTCATCATTTTTTGGTATTGTGGCCGATAACTGGAAGCCCTGTATTTCACATTCGGTATCCAGATTAAAACAATGCCGCTTTCGTCTCTGCGTTCCATCCCACATAAATATGACTGCCAACTTCAATTACGGGACGTTTGATAAGCGTTGGGTGAGCGGACATTAGCGTCACCGCTTTTGTTTCATCCACGCTGTCTTTGTCGCCCTCAGGTAAATTCCGCCATGTGGTCGAGCGTGTGTTCAGGAGTTTTTTCCAATCTACTTTACCCGCCCATTCGCGTAGCTTATCTGCGCTAACGCCGTCAGCACGAACGTCTATAACGTCAAAATCTAGGCCCGCTGCGCGGAGTTCCTTTTGGGCTTTGCGGCATGTATCGCAGGTTTTAAGGCCGTAAAAAATCATGTGTAGGCATCTCCCCGCAACAGCGGCGGCAAATCGCCAACTTGGCCGCTGGCCTCTTTCATAAAAAACTGGCGCACGGGCGGCAGCTTATCCACGGCGCTAAGCCCAAGGCGGCGCGCATGTTTTAGCGGGCCGATATTATTAGAGAACAAACGGTTAAACACATCGCAAGCGTGGGTGAGCACGGTGTTATCAAATTTACGCCAGTCTTCAAAAGTGTCCAGCGTCAGCGCGCTGCCAAGGTCGCGGCCCTGTGCGCGGGCCTGCACCAATATATCTGCAAGCGCCGCCGCGTCGCGTAGCCCCATATTAAAGCCTTGCCCCGCAATGGGGTGAATGCCGTGGGCGGCGTCACCGATTAAAACCAAACGCTCTGCGGTATAAGTTTTGGCGTGCTGGAAGCTAAGCGGGTAGCACCAGCGCGGCGCGCATGGTTTTACCTCGCCCAAAAATCACCA
>Ga0209633_10004709_pt1 | contig 12195 bp, 7 predicted proteins | sample Cruoilmetagenom1_FD_187290 | JGI IMG/M metagenome (GOLD analysis project Ga0209633, IMG submission 187290) | Oil polluted marine microbial communities from Coal Oil Point, Santa Barbara, California, USA - Sample 1 (SPAdes) (version 2) | ecosystem: Environmental > Aquatic > Marine > Oil seeps ... | reverse complement strand
GCGGCCTTCGTCCTTCGAGACGCGCCCATGCCGGGCGCTCCTCAGGATGAAGGCCTTGGGAAATCGATTGAACAAGGTTGCTTCATCCTGAGGAGGCCCGCAGGGCCGTCTCGAAGGACGAAGCAACCGGTGGCGCCGAAGGGAGCATAGATGACCGCGAAAAAGCCGACCGCGAAATCAGGGGCGCTCGACGATATCCGCAATCAGGTGATGTGGGCGCGCCTGATCGCGGTGGTCGAGGAGCAGGCGCGCACGCTGATGAGCACGGCGTTCAGCTCGGTGGTGCGCGAATCGGGCGATCTGTCGGCCGGCGTCTTCGACCGGCGCGGCCGCATGGTGGCGCAGGCCGTGACCGGCACGCCCGGCCACGTCAACTCCATGGCGTTGGCGGTGCCGCATTTCCTGGAGCGCTTCCCCATCGACACCATGGAGGCGGGCGACCACTACATCACCAACGATCCCTGGATGACCTCGGGCCATTTGCACGATGTGACGGTCGTAACGCCGGTGCATCGCGGCGGCAAGGTGGTAGCGATGTTTGCCTGTACGTGTCACCAGGTCGATATCGGCGGGCTCGGCCAGGGGCCGGACGGCCGCTCGGTTTTCGAGGAAGGCCTCTATATCCCGCTAATGTATTTGGCAAAACGGGGCGTGTTGAACGAGGATCTCTTTGCCATCCTGCGCGGAAACGTACGTACGCCTCGCGAGGTTGAAGGCGATATCCTGTCGTACGTGACCAGCAACGAGACCGGCGCGCGCCGGCTGCTGGCGATGATGGACGAGTTCGCGCTCGATGACATCGAGGCGCTGGCTGATTTCGTCATCGACAATTCGCGCGCCGCGACCGAGGCGGCGATCGCCGAGTTGCCGCGCGGCACCTTCAAGAACACCCTCACCCTCGATGGCTACGACAAGCCGGTGACGTTGAAATGCGCGGTCACCGTGGAGGACCGCCGCATCCTGGTCGATTTCGCGGGATCAAGCCCGGCGAGCCCCTACGGCATCAATGTCGTGCTCAATTACTGCAAGGCCTACGCGGCCTTCGGCGTGCGCTGCATCGTGGCGCCCGACGTGCCCAACAATGCCGGCTCGTTGGCGACGGTCGAGGTGACCGCGCCGGCCGGCTCGATCGTCAATGTCGAGCGGCCCTGGCCGGTTGCCGCGCGGCACATCATCGGCCAGTTCCTGCCCGATGTGGTGCTCGGCGCGCTCGCCAAGGCGGTGCCGGACCGGGTGCCGGCCGAGGGCGCGGCGTGCCTGTGGGGCATCCAGATCCGGGGCGGGCCCGAGATTACCGCACGGGTCGGCCGGCCGGGCGGCAACGTCTCGGCGGAACGCTACGAGGTGCTGTCCTTCAACAGCGGCGGTTCGGGCGCACGGCCGGGACTGGACGGCATGTCGGCCACCGCGTTCCCAAGCGGCGTGCGCGCCATGTCGTCGGAGCTATTTGAAACCCTTGCGCCCATCGTGGTTTGGCGCAAAGAGCTGCGCGCCGATTCCGGCGGGGCGGGGCAGACAAGGGGTGGGCTCGGCCAGACCGTGGAGGTCGGCACGCTCGACGGTGCGCCCTTCGCGCTCTATGCCATGTTCGACCGGGTCGAGAACCCCGCCAAGGGGCGCGCCGGCGGCACCAACGGCGCGGCGGGAAAGGTGCGCCTTGCTTCGGGAAAACCTTTGCCGGCCAAGGGCATGCACTTCATTCCAGGCGACGACAATCTGGTCGTCGAGCTGCCCGGCGGGGGCGGGCGCGGCAAGGCACTCAAGCGCGATCCGACCGTCGTCGCCGCCGACGTCGCCGATGGGTATGTGACGCGCAAGGCTGCGCGGGCGGCGTTCGGGGTTGCGCTGACGCGCGATGGCTCGGTCGACAAAGCGGCCACGAAGACGAACCGCGCGGCCATGCGGAAACGGAAGTGATCCAGGGATAATGATCCAGACCAGGCCGGATCGCCGAACATTCAGGGGAGAATAGTCAGTGCCCGAACTACCCGACGACATACGCGAGATCCAGAACACCTTCGCGCGCTTTTGCGACGAGCAGATCGTGCCCAAGGCCGAAGCGATCGACGAGGCGGCTGAGTTTCCGCGCGAGATGTTTCAGGCGATCGGCGATCTTGGTTTCTTCGGCATGCGCTATCCCGAGGAGGTGGGCGGGTTGGGGCTTGGCCTGCTCGCCTATTGCAAGGCGGTCGAGGAGATCGCGCGCGGTTCGGTCTCGGTCGCGGCGTGCGTGTCGATGCAGGCGATGATGGGCACCAACTTCGTCCACGCGCTCGGCACGCCCGATCACCACGAGCGGCTCTTAAAGCCGGCGCTGGAAGGAAAGAAAATCGGCTCGATCTGCATCACCGAGCCCAATGCCGGTACCGATCTCGGCTCGATCTCCACAAGTGCCGTCGAGTTCGAGGGCGGCTACCGCCTCAATGGTCAGAAGATGTGGGTCACGCTGGCGCCGCACGCCGATTTCTTTACCGTCTTCGCGCGCGCGGGCGAGGACAAGAAGCTCACCATGTTCCTATTGGAAAAAGGCTTCGAGGGGCTCGATGTCGGCCGCCCGATCCACAAGATGGGCGTGCGTGCGCTGCCGACCTCCGAGCTTGCCATCAACGACTGCTTCGTGCCGGCGGAGAACCGGCTGGGCGAGGTCGGCGCGGGCGAGGCCGAACTGCGCAAGATCCTCGCCCAGATCCGCATCATGACCGGGGCGCTCGCGGTCGGCTGCGCCCGGGCGGCGCTGGGCGATGCGGTGCGTTACGCGGGCGAGCGCAAGCAGTTCGGCCGGCCGATCGGCAAGTTTCAGGCGATCCAGATGAAGCTCGCGGAGATGGCGACCGACCTCAAGGCCTCGGCGTTGCTGGTCGACGATGCGGCAACGCTGTTCGATGAGGGCCGGCCGCATCACAAGGAAGCGGCGATGGCCAAGCTCTTCGCCACCGAAGCGGCACTAGAGATCTGCGAGAAGACCGCGCGCATCTATGCCTCCTACGGCTTTGCCATGGAATACCCGGTGCAGCGCCACCTGCGCGACATTCGTTTTACCCTGATCGGCGGTGGCACGAGCGAGATCCTCAAAGCCATCATCGCCCACGAGGTGCAGGCGGAGGGGTAGTCAACCCGCCTACCGCCCCTCGTAATTCACCGACATGCCGGCGCGGGCATCGCTTTGGATGCCGTATTGCGGGATCGGGTAGCGCAGGCCGTTCTTGGACAGCCTCGCCATGCCCTCGATGACGCCGGGCAGGAAGCGCGGCGGCAGCGCCATCAGCAGTTCGTCCTCCAGCACCCCGCCATAACGGCGCTCGGCATAGCATGGGATCGAGAGGCTGGGCTCGCCCGTCGTCAGCGCGCGGCCCCATGAGTCCGCGCACGCGCTCTCGCCGACGCAGCCCCATTCGAGCTTCTTGTAGCCGGTCCATTGCAGGCCATTGATGAGGATGATCATCTGCGCCGGCGTCGCGTAGATGAGCGCGATGTCGGGCGGGTCGAGCCGGCCGGAGGCGAGCGGCGAAACCGCCATCGCCTTGAATTGGCCGTAGGGCACGACATTCATCGCCGCCTGGTGCTCGGCGGCATCGGGCTCGCTCTCGAACCAGACGCCGGCCATGTGCCGGCCCGAGCGCCATTCCTCGTCCTGGGGGCGCAGCCCGAGCACCGCGCCGCATTGCGCGCCGACGAGATCGTCCATGGTGATGCCGACGGTCCAACCGAGCCGGCAGCATTGCGCCACGATCTGGTCGGTGGTGTGGATTGCGCTCGGCCGGCGGATGCGCGGGATCGCCTCCATTTCCACCACGGTCTTGAACATCTTCATGCCGATCGGCGTGGTGCGCAGGCGGAGATAGGCGTTGAGCCCCTCGATCAGCTTGGGCCAGTCGTAGGTGGCAGGAACGTCGGTGGTGGTTGTCGAAGTCATGGGACGGGCTCCGGTCTTGGCAGGGCGTGGAGCGATTATGGCATTTGAAGCGGGCTGTCCCCAATCATCTCAACTGCCCATATTGTCACCCCGGCCGGAGAGCCGGGGTCCATGGCAACCGAGTGACTGACCTAACCATGGATCCCCGGATCAAGTCCGGGGCAGGCTCCGGATCGCAAGGCTCGCATGCCGAAATCCAGGAAGATTTCGGGCTCGCCTAGCGTCCGGGATGACAGTTGAGGTGGTCGAGTGGCGCTACTCCGCCGCCTGAGCGGCCTCGCCTTCCGGCGCCGTATAGGCCTTGAGGAGCTCGGCCTCGTGCGCCTTGGCCTTGGCGATGTTGGCGACCTTGACGGGGCCGAAACCGCGGATGAGGTCGGGGATCGAGGCGAGCTCCACCGCCATGCCATGATTACGCGTGCCCAGATGCTCAAGCACCGTGGCGATCGTCGCCTCGTATTCGTCGATCAGCGCGCGTTCGGTCTTGCGCTCGGGGTGGTAGCCGAAGATGTCGAGCGGCGTGCCGCGCAGACGCTTCATCTTGGCGAGCAGCGGGAAGGCGATGCGCGCCAGGGTGCGGAAGGGCCGCTTGGGCGGGCGCTTGCCGTCGCTGCCGCCGCCCAGTGTCGGCGGGGCGAGGTGCCAGGTGAGCTTGAGGTTGCCGTCGAAGGCGGAAGCGAGACGGTCGGCGAAACGGCCGTCGGTGTAAAGCCGCGCCACCTCGTATTCGTCCTTGTAGGCGAGGAGCTTGTAGTAGTAGCGCGCGACGGCCTCGGTCAGATCGGTCTTGCCCTTGGCGGCCGCGGCTTCGCCGGCGCGGACGGTCTCAACCAGGCCCGTAAACCGCGCGGCGTAAGCGGCGTCCTGATAGGCGGTCAACTGCTCGACCCGGCGCGCGATCACCTCGTCCAGGGTTCCGGCGATGGTGTCGCCGCTCTTGGGCTTCATCGCCTCCAGAAGCGCCTCGACCGCTTGCGGGTCGTGGGCGGCGATGCGGCCCATGCGGAGCGCGTGCAGGTTGCTCTCCACCGCCACGGCGTTGAGGCGGAAGGCCTCCTCGATGGCTTCGAGGCCGATGGGGATCAGGCCCTTCTGGATCGCAAAACCGAGCATGAAGGTGTTGGAGGCGATGGCGTCGCCGACGAGGGCGGCGGCGAGCTTGTTGGCATTGAAGGAAAACACGCGCTCCGCCCCCACGGTATCCTCGACCATCGAGCGCAGGCGCGCGGTCTCGAAATTAAAGCTGCGGTCGACGACCGAGGCGCCGGTAAGCGTCTTGTGCTCGTTGATCAGAACGGATGTGCGGCCCTTGGCCATAATGTCGAGCACGCTGCCGGTGCTGGCAACCAGCGCGTCTGCGCCGATCACGAGATCGGCCCCGCCGGCCGAAAGGCGGTTGGTGTCGAGATCGGCGGTCGCATCGGCGATGCGGATATGGCTGACGACGGCGCCGCCCTTTTGCGACATGCCGGTCATGTCGAGGATGGTGCAGCCCTTGCCCTCGATGTGTGCTGCCATGCCGAGGATGGCGCCGACGGTGATGACGCCGGTGCCGCCGATGCCGGTGACGAGGACGCCGTACGGCTCTTGCGTGCGGGCGCGGGTCGGAGCGGGCGGGTCTTTCAGCTCGCTCAGCGTGGGCATCGCCGCACGCTTGGGCCGGCCGCCCTCGACGCTGACGAGCGCCGGGCAGAAACCGTTGAGGCAGCTGAAGTCCTTGTTGCAGGAATGCTGGTCGATGGTGCGCTTCTGGCCGAGTTCGGTTTCCAGCGGCACCACCGAGAGGCAGTTCGACTGCTCCACGCAGTCGCCGCAGCCCTCGCAGACCTCCTGGTTGATGAAGATGCGCTTGTCGGGGTCGGGGAAGGTGCCGCGCTTGCGGCGGCGGCGCTTTTCGGCCGCGCAGGTCTGGTCGTAGATCAGCACGGAGACGCCCGGCCAGTCGCGCAACTCGCGCTGTACCTCGTCGAGGTCGCGGCGATGGTGGAAGGTGACGCCTGGCGCGAAGTTGGAGCCGATCGGATATTTGTCGGGCTCGTCGGAGACGACGGCGATACGGTCGATGCCCTCGTCGGCGACCTGGCGCGAGATCATCGGCACGCTGATCGGGCCGTCGACCGGCTGGCCGCCGGTCATCGCCACGGCGTCGTTGAAGAGGATCTTGTAGGTGATGTTGACGCCCGAGGCCTTGGCCGCGCGGATCGCCATCAAGCCCGAGTGATAATAGGTGCCGTCGCCCAGCGACTGGAAGACGTGGTTGGTCGTCGTGTGCGGCGCCTGGCCGATCCAGGTGGCGCCCTCGCCGCCCATATGGGTCCAGCCATAGACGTCGCGGTCCATCCAGACGGCCATGAAGTGGCAGCCAACGCCGCCGACCGCGCGGCTGCCCTCGGGCACGCGGGTGGAGGTGTTGTGCGGGCAGCCGGAACAGAAATAAGGCGTGCGCGAGACGATCGCTTCGGAGCCCTTGTGCCCACCGATGCTGTCGAGAAACGCCATGCGCTCGGCCAGCGCGCCGTCGTCGCCATGCATCGCCAGCAGGCGTTTGCCGATCAGGCGCGCCAATTGCTCGGGCGTGTGGACGCCGTAAGGCGGCAGCAGTTCGGCGCCCGTCTCGTCGGTTTTGCCGATGATGCGCGGGGCCTTGTCGCGCGTGTTGTAGAGCAGCTCCTTCATCTGGGTTTCGATGAAGGCGCGCTTTTCCTCGATGACGAAGACCTCTTCGAGGCCCTTGGCCAGCTTCTGCGCGATCGTCGGCTCGAGCGGCCAGATCATGCCGAGCTTGAGCAGACGGATGCCAAGCGCTTCGGCGCGTTTGTCGTCGATGCCGAGGATGCGCAGCGCCCGGCGCACATCGAGATAGCTTTTGCCGGCGGAAACGATGCCGAGCCGCGCCTTGGGTGCGTCGATCGCGATTTTGTTGAGCCCGTTGGCGCGGGCGTAAGCCTTGGCGGCTTCGAGCTTGTACTTGTACTGGCGGGTTTCGGCCGGGATGGCAAGCTCGCCGATGCGGGTGCTCATGCCCCCTTCGGGGATTTCCAGATCGCGCGGGCGGATGATCTTGGGCTCGTCAGGGTCGAGGGTGAGCGTGCCCGACGCCTCGACCGTGTCGGCTTCGGCTTTGAACCCGACCCAGAGCCCGCAGGTGCGCGAAAGCCCGAAACCGAGCAGGCCCATCTCGATGAACTCGGCCATGCCGGCGGGATAGATCACCGGCATCAACGCGTCCATGAAGCTGAACTCGCTGGGCAGCGCGAAGGCCGATGAGGTGGCGCCGTGGTCGTCGCCGACGATGGCCAGCACGCCGCCCTTCTCGAAGGCGCCGGCCTGATTGCCGTGCTTGAAGGCGTCCATCGAGCGGGCGAGGCCGGGCCCCTTGCCGTACCAGATGCCGAAGACGCCGTCATATTTGGCGCCGGGGAAGACGTTGACCTCTTGGGTGCCCCAGATCGAGGTCGCGGCGAGGTCTTCGTTGACGCCGGGAACGAAGGTGATGTTGTGCTGTTTCAGCAGCGCTTTGACGCGCCACAGCTCCATGTCGTAGCGCCCGACCGGCGAGCCGCGATAGCCGGAGATGAAGCCGGCGGTGTTGAGCCCGTTGGCGGCGTCGCGTTTTTGCTGTTCGATCGGCAGGCGGACGAGCGCCTGCAGACCCGACATGAAGACCTGGCCGCGTTCGGCCAAATACTTGTCGTCGAGGGTGACAACGTTCGACGTCATGCGTTACCTCCGAGGGTGCTCGGCCCCCGTCGCCCCACTTTGGCGATAGGGGCCTGGCCGGAAGCGCGCGACGCGATTGGTCAAGCGGCTGATCTTCCGGCCGTCATGCTGATATGCCGGCTTCGCGGAGGCGTTTGCACTCGGCTTCCGAGAACCCGGCTTCCATGAGTACCTTGTCCGTATGCTCGCCGTATTTGGGTGGAAAGGCAATGTCGCGTTTTGCATGGGGCATATCCACCGCCATGGGTTGCATGCGGATTTCCTTGCCGTCGGGCAGATGCGTGCGTGTGAGCTTGGAGGCAATCGCCGGTATTTCGCGCGCTTGCGGCACGGTGTTGATGCGCGCATTGGGAATGCCGGCGGCGGCGAAGTCGGCCTCGACCTCGTCGATCGTGCCGGTGGAGGTCGCCTCGCTCAGCTCCTCGTAGATCGCATGGCGGTCGGCGTAGCGGCCGTCATTGGTGTCGCGGCTCGCGCGCGCCAGCGCCGCGAAGCGCGGGATCGCGGTGAGGCGTTTCCATTGCGTGTTCGAGCCCATCGCCATGTAGATGAAGCCGTCGCTGGTCGGATAGACGTTGGTCGGGATGAACTTGCGATGTGCGTTGCCCCAGCGCGAATATTCTTCCGGATCGGCGTCGAAGTCGATCAGCGGCAGGGTGGTGATGAGCCAGGAGGCGGCGGCCTGGGTCATCGAAACGTCGACACGGCTGCCCTTGCCGGTCTCGGCCAGCTCGGCGAGGCCCAGCATGACATTGGCGTAGACCTCGTCGCCGGCCTTCAAATCGATGATCGGAATGCCGGCGAGCGTCGGCGGCCCGTCCGGAAAGCCGGTGGTTTCCATGTAGCCGGTCTGGGCCTGGATCGCCGGATCGTAGCCGGGGGTGTTGGGGTAGTCCGGGCCCATCGCCGAGATGCCGGCCCAGATCAGCTTCGGGTTGATCGCCGATAGCGTCTCGTAGTCGATGCCGAAGGGCTCGTAACGGCCGGGCAGGGTGTTGCAACAGAATACGTCAACGCCGAGCTCGCGCACGATGCGGTGCAGCGCCTCGCGGCCGCCAGCCTCTTTCAGGTTGAGCGCGATCGCCTCCTTGCCGCAATTGGGGGCGACGAAATAGGAGTGGCGGTCGTCGTCGAGGATCTTGCTGCCGATATAGCGGTTGGGGTCGCCCGGATGGGTGTCACCGTCGAGCGGCGTCGATTCCAGCCGGATCACCCGCCAGCCAAGCTGCACGAAGCGCAGCGTCGCATAGGTCATGGAGAGCGCCTGTTCCATGGAGAGAACGGTGCGGGGTTTCAACGATTACGTCTCCCGTTCTTGAGCGTCTTCCGCAGGGTAGGTCGCAATCAACGTCCCCTCGTCCCCGCTACTCCGCCGCCTGGCGCAGGCGCTGCTCGCGCTCGTAGAGGCCGCGGGCGAGTTTTTCGGGCGAAACCGGCGGATGGTCGATGCGCACGCCGGTGGCATTGTAGACCGCGTTGCCGACCGCCGGCGCGATCACGATGGTCGGCAGCTCGGCGATGCCCTTGGCGCCGGCCGGGCCCTCGGCGTCCATGGTCTCGATGAAGGTCATGTCGATGCGCGGCATCTCGGGCGCGGTGAAGAGATGGTAGTCGCGGAAGAACGGGTTCTTGACGATGCCGTTCTCGATCTTGAGGTCTTCCGACAGGGCATAGCCTAGACCCATTGCAATGCCGCCCTCGATCTGGCCTTCCAGGCCCGTGAGATTGATGACGCGGCCGACATCCTGGACTGACCAGACGGTCTCGACCTTCACTTCTCCCGTAAAGGTGTCGACGATCACCTCGGCGACGTGAACGGCATTCGAATAGGCGGCCGACATATCGCCCATATGGTTCTCGTCCTCGGACTCGGTGGGCGGCTCGTAATAGTCGGACTGGATGACGAGTTGGGCCTCCTCGCCAGCGAAGTGCATCTGGCGCAATGCCCGGTCAAGCGGCATCACGACGACGCCATCGGCTTCCTGGACGATATGCCCGCCGCGCAGATCCAGCGCGTCGGCTGAAACGTTCGACATCTTGGATGCTGCATCGAGGATCTGCGCCTTGGCCTTCCGCGCCGTGCGCTGGGCCGACTTGCCGGCGATATAGGTGGTGCGGCTGGCATGGACGCCGACATCCCAGGGACCGGTCGCGGTGTCGTTGGCGACGATGGTGACGTCGCGCATCGGCACGCCGAGCTCCTCGGCCATGATCTGGGCAATGACGGTGTCGATGCCCTGGCCGATCTCGCTAGCACCAGTGATTACGGTGACGCGGGCGTAGTCGTCCATCTTGAGGATGGTGCCGCAGCCGTCCGATTTGTGGATCCTGGCGCCGCCGGCATTGTGCTGGGAGGCGGCGATGCCGATGCCGCGCTTGAAGCGTTCGGGGCTGTCCCAGCCTTCCTTGTACTTCGCCCATTTGGTCAGGAAGTCGGACTTATCCGCCGCCTGTTCGAGGCAGCCGACGAGGTCGATGCAGCCGAGGTTGGAGCCTTGCGGCGTGATCTCGTCAGGCTCGTTGGCGTTCTTCAGGCGCAACTCGAGCGGGTTGAAGCCGCCGATCTCCGCCATCTTGTCCATATGCGTTTCGATGCACCAGGTCGCCTGCACGTTGCCATAGCCGCGGAAGGAGCCGGCGAAAGGGTTGTTGGTGTAGACCGCCTTGGCGCTGTAGTGGATATGCGGCACCTTGTAGTGCGAGGTGATGGTCCGCATTGTCACGTACGGCGTGGTCGCGCCCCATGACGTGTAGCCGCCATTGTTGAGCAGCGTGTCGACCTCACGGAAGGTCAGCGTGCCGTCCTTCTTCATGCCCGCCTTGATCTTGAACTCGACCGGCTGGCGCGTCGGCGAGGCGATGAACTCCTCCTCGCGGGAGAAGATCAGCTTGACCGGGCGGCGTGTGGCCTGGGCCAGCAACACGCAGATCGGCTCGTAGGGGTAGACGTCGAGCTTGGAGCCGAAGGCCCCGCCCACCGGCGGCTGGACGATCCGCACATCGCCCGGATGCATGCCGAGCGAGGGGGCGATGTCCATCTTCATGATGAAGGGATACTGCGTCTGCGAGTAGAGCGTGACCCGGCCGTCGGGATCGATATCGGCGACGGCGCAACTGACGCCCATGTTGCAGTGGGTGACGTAGTGGACGTTGTATTCGCCCTCGACGATGAAATCGCTCTCGGCCTTGCCTTGCTCGATATCGCCGTGGTCGAAGTGCTGCGCCATGGCGATGTTGTCGGGGCGCTCGTTATGGATGATCGGCGCGCCGTCCTTTAGCGCGTCCTCGCATTCAAAGACGGCCGGCAGGTCCTCATACTCGACTGTGATGAGACGCAGCGCTTGGTCGCAGGCTTCTTCGCTCTCGGCGGCGACGGCGGCGATCTCGTCGCGGATGCAGCGCACCTTGTCCTTTTTCAGCGGCGGGTTGTCCTTGAGGACGCCGATGCCGAAATCGGGCGCATCGGCGCCGGTCAGCACGGCGTGGACGCCGGGCACCGCCTTGGCCTTCTCGGTGTCGACGCGCTTGATCTTGGCGTGCACCCGGTCGGTGCGCAGGATCTTGCCGTAGAGCATGCGCGGCAGGACCATGTCATTGACGTAGCGCGTGCGGCCGGTCGCCTTATCGGGCGCGTCCATCTTGCGCACGCGCTTGCCGATGATGGTGTCCTTCTCGATGATCTTGGTCATCTGCGATTCTCTCGATTCACGCTTGATTCAAGCGGACGTTAGGCGGCCGTGGCGCGGCCGGCGGCGATGACGGCGTCGATGATCTTCTGGTAACCGGTGCAGCGGCAGACATTGCCTTCGAGGCCGCGCCGGATCTCGTCCTCGGACATGGTCGGGTTGCGGTCGAGCAAATAGCGGATCTGCATGATCATGCCCGGCGTGCAGAAGCCGCACTGAACCGCACCATGTTCGATGAAGGCGTCCTGCACCGGATCGACGCCCTCGGCGGTCCACAGACCTTCGACGGTGAGCACGTTGCGCCCGGCGAGGTCGACCGCGGGCATCAGGCATGAGTTGAGCGACTGGCCGTCGACGATCACGGTGCAGGCGCCGCATTCGCCCTCGCCGCAGGCGAGCTTGGCGCCGGCGAGGTCGAGATGCTCGCGCAATACGGTGAGGGCCGATGCGTCGACGGGAACGCCGAGCGTGGTCTCGCGGCCGTTGAGCGTGAAGGTGATGTCAACCTGCAACGGCATTCGAAAGCTCCTGGGTGAGGTAGGCGCGGGCCAGGCGTCGTCGATACCAGGCCGAACCCCGATGATCGTCGATCGGTTTGATCTCTTTATCGAGTGTATCTACGGCGCTCTCCACCAACACGTCGTCGATTGCCTTGCCCTCCAGCACGGCTTCGGTTTTGCGTGCCCGGATCGGCGTGGGCGCCACCGCACCCAGCGCCAGCCGCACATCACGCATCGTCCCGCCTTCGAGATAGGCAGCAAAACCCAGTGAGACCAGGGCAATCTCGAGCGCGGGCCGGGGGCCGGTCTTGGCGAAGCCCGCATGAAAGCCCTTGCCCGGCACCGCGAATTCGATACCAGTGATGAGTTCGTCGGG
>Ga0209633_10004708_pt1 | contig 12196 bp, 13 predicted proteins | sample Cruoilmetagenom1_FD_187290 | JGI IMG/M metagenome (GOLD analysis project Ga0209633, IMG submission 187290) | Oil polluted marine microbial communities from Coal Oil Point, Santa Barbara, California, USA - Sample 1 (SPAdes) (version 2) | ecosystem: Environmental > Aquatic > Marine > Oil seeps ... | reverse complement strand
GAAGTGTATAGTGGTGTTACATATCAGAAAGGATTTGACCTTTCTTGTGTGCAAAAAGCAGCGTAGAAAATAAAAAAGTGAAGCTTAAAATCGCTGCAAACCTGTCCTAACAACCAGGACCACCTCAGACATCATAAAATCTTTTTGTTTTTAGGAAAGCATGATTTACAAATGCGGTCAACTCAAAACTAAATCACTATAGTCTAAGAGATAATCTCTACACTACCTTGTGGTTTAGGGTCGAATTAAGGTCTGGGGACGAAATGAAGCGCAATATGCATAAAGAAACAACCTGGCCGCCTTGGCAAAGCGTTTGAGGGGACACTAGTTGAGGCCTTACCTTATGGTACTGCCAGGTTGGAAAACCGGCTCTGTTTATCAGGGTCGGTTTTTTCTAAGCTTTTTTCTAGCTTTAGGACCGCTTTCTTACTTGACGATTGCCCTCAAGAACGTTACAAACAAATAATATCTTTGAGTCTGCTTTAAAAAGACTTTTTAGGTATGGCGGGTGTAGCTCAGTCGGTTAGAGCGCCAGTTTGTGGCACTGGAGGCCGTGGGTTCAATTCCCATCACTCGCCCCATTACTTTTAAAACTAGGATGATCTGGATGGGTGGCCGAGCGGTTGAAGGCACCGGTCTTGAAAACCGGCAAGGGTGAAAGCTCTTCGTGGGTTCGAATCCCACCCCATCCGCCATCCTAGTTTTAAAAACCTCTCAAATGAGACTCTTCTTTTTACCTCGTTTTGACTCTATTTCCCCTAGGCATTACTTTTTAGCCCGTCCAGTTTTAAAGATCTTTTTAATGACTTTCTGTTAATATGGTTTCATCTGTTTTGATTATAAAAAGGAATTTCCATGAGCATATTTCAGAAAAATTGGACCTTAGAGACTGTGAAAAAGAGAATGCAGTCTTGTATGTTGACCCATGTGGGGATCGAAATTACGAATATTTCCGAGGATTCTTTGACCGGCACCATGCCTGTTGATCATAGAACAACGCAGCCCTTTGGCATTTTGCATGGTGGTGCTTCCGTTGTGCTGGCCGAATCCTTGGGGAGTCTTGCTGGCAATATGGCTTGCCCAGAGGGTTATGGCGTTGTTGGCGTGGAAATTAATGCTAATCATTTAAGAAAAGAAACAAAGGGCTATGTGACAGGCGTTGCGAGCCCTATTCATATTGGCCGCCGCACCCAAGTCTGGGGCATTGAAATCTCTAATGAAGAAGGAAAAAAAGTCTGCGTCTCCCGCCTGACTCTCGCTGTCATCGAACTCAAAGAAGTAGGTAAGTAAGAGGGAGATAGGAAGACCAAAAACACTTTCAGCATTGACTCCCTCTCTCTCTGGATTATGATATGAGGAGGAGTAGGGAATATTTTTTATAAAATCTCTCTTGTTTTGAGACGTTATCACTCCTTTTTTATATGACTCAACGGGGTGCTGTTGTTGCGCAAAAGTATTTTGCAAGACAGTGGCTGAGAGGGCATGGTGCCTAACCCGAAACCTGATCCAGATAATGCTGGCGGAGGAATTGAGATGGCTTTTTGCTCTCATAGGATACGATCCTATTCGAAAAAAATTACTTTATTAAACTCTTCAAAAACCGCTTTTGCAGCTTTTTTTCTATCGTTGTTAATCTCCTTTTCGGTTGTTGCTGCGCCCAATAAAATTGACTCTTCTCAAAAACCACTGGTCGTTTATATCCATGAAACCCTCTATGTAACGCAAAAAGAAACCTTGGAAAAACAGTGTGATTTTCCTTTTGTCTTAAAACCTTTTTCTGGCAGTGATTTGATCGGGAAGATCCTGTTGGAAGATGAGCATTTAAAGGCAGATGTGGTTGTGGGAGTCGAGGGTGAGCGCATGAATGATCCTTCTATTGCGTCTTTAGCAGAACCTCTTCCAGAGATTCTTTTTCAAAAACTTTCCCTGCCTTTTTCGTGGAAAAATAAAAAATTTCTACCGTTGAGTTACGCTTACCTTGCTTTTTTATACGAGGCAGGGCAACTTCAACCTGCGACAGAAACCTTGAGGCGTTTTCTCAAAAGTCTCCCGGCTAGAAGCCTTGCCGTACCTGATCCTCGAACGTCTATGGTCGGGCGAGGGGCGCTGTCTTGGGTGGCGCCCTCTGACTATGAGATTCTCCATGAAAAGACACTGACCTATCCCAAAGGATGGTCCGGTGCTTTTGCTCTTTTTAACAAAGGGCGTGCGAAGGCTATGTTGAGTTATACAACGTCAATTATTTATCACCACAAAAATGAACAACCCTTTATCAGATGGGCGTCTTTTAAAAAAACGCCTCATCCCTTACAGGTCATGACGGCATTTGTGAACGCTAAAAAAACTCTTCACCCAAAGGCCGTTTTGTTTTTAGAGATTTTGCTTTCAAAACCTGCGCAACAAGGCGTGATCGATAATTATGCTTATCCTGTTATTGCGATTTCTATTCCCGAGACTTATGAAAAATGCCGTCCTAAAGAGGCTTTTTTGCTTGAAGGTGGGGCGGCAAAAGAAGCCGAGAACTTGAGGCAGTGGATGGCCATAGGGTATCAGAAATAATGGAACTTTTTTGGTTTGAAATTTTAAAATTCACTCTATTGCAGTCTGTTTTGTCGGCGGTCTTTAGTGTGCTTTTAGGGGCAATCCTTGCTCGGTTTTTATGGTGCAATCAGGGCTTGCGTTTAGAGGGTTTTTTAACGGCCATGGGAGCATTAACATTTGTCATGCCTGTGATGATTCCAGCCCTTGGGTTTATGTTGTTTTTTGATGGGGCTGGGGGTGAGAAATTATACGGATTGGCCGGTATTGTTTTAGTGCACGTTTTTTTAAATGCCGCTTATTGCATGGTGCAAATTCGAGGGGCCTATGAGCGTTTTATAACACCTTCCTTGCAACAGCAATGTGACCTCCTTGGCTTTTCTAAAAAAGAGCGTTTGCGGTACCTTGAATTTCCTGCGCTGCGTTCAACACTCATAAATAGTTTTCTGGTGGTTTTTTGTCTATCGTTGAGTAGCTTTTCTATTGTCCTTTTGCTGGGTGGTGGTCCTTCCTCAACAACGTTGAGTGTGGCTCTTTATCATGCCTTAAGTGTGTCTTTTGACCTTAAGAATGCAGGGTTTTTTCTGGGTCTACAACTTATGCTGAGTCTTGTTTTTGCAAGCCTACTTTACCATCAAAAACAGCATCAAAAAGAAGTAAAAATCCAAAGAGAACCACAGAGTTTTCAAGGGAAGTTCCGAGAGTTAAAAGAGCTGTTTCTAGGGTGTGTTTTAGGTATTTATATTATGCCTTTGATTCCTATTTTAAGGGTTCTCGTTTTACCAAAGGAGGGAATTCAAACGGCTCTGAACTCTCTGGTTTTAACTGGAATCCTTGGCATCATCAGCAGTGTTTTTGTCGTAGGGTGCACCCTTAGTTTTTTGGCTTATTTTTTAAAAACGTCGCGACCGATGACGTCTCTTCTTTCAACTCTTGTTTACCTCTTTTTGAGCGTACCAAAAATTGTTTTGGTGGGTGGGATTTTCTTGTTGTGCCATAGCTTTTTAGAAGGAAAAACCATTGTCTATTCCCTCATTATTTTTGTAACTTTATTGGCGTATTTACCCTTTTGCCTTAAAAGTTTTCTACCCGATTTTAAGGTTTTTCAAAACCGCTATGGGCGACAAATTAACTTGTTGAATTTCTCTCTTTTTGAAATTTTTCAGACTATAATTTGGCCTTATTTACATCAAAAAATAAGACGTAAATTGGCCATGATTACCTGTTTTTCCATGGGAAATTTATCCATTCCGCTCTTGTTGGGTCAGATGGAAGTGGAAACTCTTCCTGTTCTGACCTACCAAGCTTTTTTGCGGTACGACACAGAAAAAGCAGCATTTTACATGGCTTGTTTAGTCTTGTTGATGGGGTCTATTTATGGGGTAAGTTATGTTTTTAATAAAGAAAGAAGAAGAGTTTATGAACACCACATTGCACCTTAAGGACTTACATTTTTCCCATGATCAAAATGAAAAAGAACTTACTTATAGTTTTTCTTTTTCCGACGCTCAACCTATCGCAGCTCGAGGGGAAAGCGGCGCTGGAAAAACAACACTTTTGGATTTGATTGCGGGTTTTTTAAAGCCCCGTGGAGGAGAAATTTTTGTTGCAAACAAAGAGGCTGAAAAAAAACCTCTTATGCCGCTTTCCTATTTGCGGCAAGATGCGCCTTTATTCGATCATTTAAGTGTACAAAAAAATGCTGCTTTTAGTAGAGCACCCTCTAAAGAAATTTCTAGAATGGCTGAGGCCTTGGGGATTTCTGATCTGTTGCAAAAAAAGGCAGGAGATCTTTCAGGCGGACAACGGCAGCGGGTTTTACTGGCTCAAACGCTTTTGCAGAAAAGGTCTCTGATTTTATTGGATGAGCCTTTCAAGGGCCTTGACCAAAACAATAAAGCAAAGGCTATTAAAGTTATTAAGAAAGTCGCTGATGTTGAGGGGAATTTCCTGATTTTTACGACCCATGACCCACGAGATGTACAGGCTCTTGGAGCACGAGAAATTATTTTGTAAAAGCTATAGTCATCCCAAAAAAATCCCAGACGTCGTCATTCGCTCCTAAACTATAAGGCATAGTCGTCGATCGCTCTTTCCTAGACTGGAACCTTTTTGGAATGACTATAGAAACAAGATTTCTGATCCCCTCTTTAGAGGGACTGAATCCAACCACCACCTAAGACTCTCGAACCTTGATAGAAGACACAAGCTTGACCACCAGAGACACCGTATTCTGGCGTTTCGAGGGTGATGGTTCCTGTGCGTTCTCCCGTAAATTTGAGAGTCGCTGGAAGAGGGGCTTGGGTTGATCTGATCTTAACGGAGATATCATAGGACTCCGCTTGTTCAGCGCCATAGCCAAGCCAAGTAATACCAGAAATGCCAATATCTCGTCGAGCTAAGGCTTCTTTTGGACCAACGATGACGTCGTGGGTTTCAGGATTTAAGCGAATCACATACAAAGCAGACCCATCGGTTGTTGCAATGCCAAGACCTCGACGTTGGCCGATGGTGTAATTAATGATCCCATTATGACGGCCTAAAACAGTCCCCTCAAGGTCAAGAATATTCCCTTCTTCAAGGGCGCCTGGGCGGAGTCTTTCAACAATTTTGGCATAATTCCCATCTGGAACAAAGCAAATGTCCTGACTGTCAGGCTTGTCCGCAACAGTCAGGCCATGGCGATGGGCGTGTTCCCTTGTTTCGCTTTTGGGCATGCCGCCCAAGGGAAAGCGCAAAAAATTCAGCTGCTCTTTTGTGGTAGAAAAAAGGAAATAACTTTGATCGCGGGCACTATCATTTGCACCGTGAAGCTCAGGTCCATGGGGCCCATCAAAGCGTTTAACATAGTGTCCTGTTGCCAAGCAATCGGCACCAAGATCTTTCGCCATTTGAAACATGTCACGGAATTTGACGGTTTCGTTACAGCGCACGCAAGGAATAGGGGTTTCGCCTTTAAGGTAAGTGTCCGCAAAATCTTCCATAACGGATTCTTTAAATTTGCTCTCAAAATTGAGAACATAATGGGGAATACCAATTTTATCAGCTACATTTTTCGCATCATAAATATCAATACCTGCGCAACACGCTTTTTTAGCGACGACTTCTCCGTGGTCATAAAGCTGCATGGTCATACCGATAACATCGTAACCTTCTTCTTTAAGAAGAGCAGCCGTAACAGAACTATCAACACCGCCAGACATCGCAACAACGACCCGTGTTTGGGAGCGTGGTTTATCAAAGCCAAGGTCTAAATTTAAATCTGTCATACTTAATTACTTTTCACCGGTAAGGCAATCGCCCCATTTTAATTTCTGTGCGTCTTTATAAAGCGCTTTATCTTTTTTTGAGAAGGTTTCTTGTTGTAACCCATTTTCGGTGCAAAGGTCAAATATTACGTGGCCAGGACGTTTGCGTGGCTTTTTGATGATGCGAGGAAGGGATATGGTTTTTTGAGGGCCCTTGACTGCAATGAGATAGGAAAACTTCTCATCTTCATAGGAAAGTGTCGCGTCCTTGATATATTTGTGAAGAGACGTGCGCTCGAGACGGACAGAGAAATGGCACCAGTCATTATCACTCAAAGGGCAAGCGTTTTCATGGGGACAGGGGGTTAGAATGTGTGCACCATAATTGATAAGTTCTTGGCGCAACTTTTTAAGACCCTTAAAAGCGTTGGGCGTACCAGGCTCGATAATTACAAGAGCTTTTTTTGTGGCAAGCCAAGCTTTATGAAGGGTACTTGAGGCGTCTTTTTCACTGAGCTCATTCAGGGAGTAGGAAAAGACAACCAAGTCGGTGGGAGGGAATTTTGCAACTTTTGTAAGATCGTGGAGCTCGTAAAGAGGCTGTGTATGATGAGCCACTTTTAGGAATGATTCCGCAAAAATTTTAAAGTCCTTGTCCTGATCGATGAGGGCAATTTTTTCGAGCTCTGGAAAAATATATTTAGCACAAATAGAGGCTGTTCCAGGGCCAGCGCCGAGATCAAGGAGAGAGGAAAATTCAAAGTCATATTGGGCAAGGCGCCCGAGAACATCTTCGCAAACAGCGTAAGTAGCGGGGACGCGGGTTGCTAGATAGGAGAGGCGCTGGTGGGTGTTTTGGATGCGTCTTTTAAGGTTAGCTCTTTCTTGGTCGGTATAATTTTGCGTTAAATAGAAACGCTCATTTTTTACCGTTAACTTGTTTGTCGTCTCGAAAGACTCTTCGAGCTTTTTCAAAAAAGAATTAGGAAGAGGCATAATCTTTCCTTAGTCGCGTTCATCAAGCCAAGCAGCTTGGATAGCTTCAAGAATTTTTTCGCTACTATTATTCGGTTCATCCTGAAAGTCATCAAGGTCGATAACCTTTTGCCATAAATCTGTGAAAGAAATCCGCAGAATATCCGCTTGGGGGTGGGTTTCCTCAAGGTCTATGGCAATGTCGTAAATATCAACCCATTTGAGCGCCATTTTAGTCCACCATCATATTGCGCGTTGTTGCTGGAAGGCGCACAACAATACCATCAAGTTCAGGGCACATAATGATTTGGCAACCAAGGCGTGACGTTCTGGTTAAACCAAAAGCAAGGTCTAACATGTCTTCTTCATCTTCCGAGGCTTCTTCCAATTTATCAAACCACTCTTGGTCAACAATCACATGGCAGGTTGAGCATGCAAGGGAGCCTTCGCAAGCGCCTTCAAGGTCGATATCATTTTGGTGGGCTATTTCCATAATGGAGAGGCCTTCGGGCGCATCAATTTCGATGCGTTCTTCATCGGGGGTGATGAATGTAATCTTTGGCATGGTATATATTTCCTTTTATCAGTAAGAGTAGAACACTATAGTGCTTTTTCTACAGCACTTAGGGCCTTCCCTTCAAGGGCTTTTTTTATGCTGTGACCCATGCGTCGTTCTGCAAAGGGCTGCGTTGCGATTTCAAGGGCTTTGGAAGCTTGCAAAATGGCTTCTCTATCCTCTGTTTTAAGGGACGCGTCCAAGGCATCCAAATGAGTCAGTATATCTTCATATTCATTATCGCTGAGAAGGGATCGATCGGTAGCAAGGGCAGGCAAAAGAGACTCTAAAAAGCGATTAGCTTCAACTTTTGATTCAGCCAATAAACGAGAATTTACATCACCTTGCGCGTTTTCAAGGCTGGCCATGATCATCTTGCGCATTTGATCCTCTTCAAGACCATAGGAAGGTTTTACCTCAATGTGCTGTGAAATACCCGTGGTTTCTTCTCTGGCACTTACCGTTAACAGGCCATCGCTATCCACTTGGAAAGTGACTTGAATACGAGCAGCCCCCGCAACCATGGGCGGGATACCCGTGAGCTTAAATTGTCCAAGGGAACGACAATCTTTTGCCATGTCCCTTTCACCTTGGACGATATGGAGCAAGAGCCCCGTTTGACCATCTTTATAAGTGGTAAAATCTTTTGCTTTTCGAGTGGGTAGAGGAGCATTGCGCTCAATGAGAGGATCAACCATGCCTCCCATGATCTCAAGACCAAGAGATAAAGGCGTGACATCCATCAAAAGCGTATCGGATCCATAGGTTAAGGCGTGGGCTTGAAGGGCAGCGCCTTGGGCCACAATGGTGAGAGGATTGGTATTAGTCACAGGGCGTTGCTTAAACAGTTTTTCTACTTCTTGGCGCACCAGCGGAATGCGCGTAGAACCGCCAACCATGACAACACCTTGAATGTCTTTAAGGTCGATGTTTGAATAGGATAAAGTCTCGCGACAAACGTTTAAAGCGCGCTCAACAAGGGGCTGTATCAATGCTTCAAACTCTTGACGAGAGAGGGTGTAGTTCTGATTGCCAAGGGTGAAATGAGTCTCATCTTTAGCGCTTAAGTCTTCTTTAGCGTTTTTAATAATTTGCAAAGCGTGTCTTAAATCCATAGCTTGAGGAGCAAGGTGCTTTAAGAGAGCTTGGTCAAAATCATCCCCTCCAAGGTGGGCATCTCCATTAGAAGCCAAGACTTGAAAGACACCTTTTTGAAGGTTAAGGAGAGAAAAATCAAAGGTCCCTCCGCCAAGATCAAAAACTGCATAAAGTCCTTCTGATCCCTGATCAAGACCATAGGCAAGGGCTGCTGCCGTGGGCTCGTTAACAAGACGCAAGATCTCAAGACCTGCAAGGCGGGCAGCATTTTTGGTGGCTGTTCTAGCAGCGTCATCAAAATAAGCTGGCACGGTGATCACGGCTTGTGTAACGGATTCCCCAAGAGTATCTTCAGCTTGTTTTTTGAGCTCTTTTAAAATATCAGCAGAGACCTCAAAAGGTGTCATTGGCTGATCTTTGATAAGAAGGGTTAGAGCCTCATTTTTATTTGTTTCTGTCCCTTTGGATAAGGGATAAAGGTGCTCTTCAATGGTACCTTTGATGTCCTCAACGCTTTTCCCCATAAGGCGCTTGATGGAGGTAATAACTTGATTAGGTGTGTCATCAAGATCACTTAACGCTTGCTCGCCTACAATGGGGGTCGAGGCTTTATAAGAGACGATGGAGGAGAGAGTGTCCGTTAGAATGCGCACGTTTTCATCACCTTTTTTATAGGCGGCTAAGGAGTGTGTTGTGCCTAAGTCAATCCCGATTGCAAGGGGGATTTCTGTTGGTTTAGGGGAAGCTTGATTAGGCTCTTTAAGCTGTAGAAGCATGGTCTTTTAACTTTTCACTTAACTGTACTTTTGCATCGCTGATGAGTTTATCATAATAGCGATAGCGGTATAAATTTAAACGGGCTTGGCAGAAATCTTTCTCATCAAAGGCCTTTTCAACCATCAAGAGTGTCCAAGATTTCTTGGCGCGGCCTTGCTCTAAAAGAGGTTCGATATCTTGGGTCGTTTTAGCTAAGGATAGTGCTTCTTGCTGTTCTAGCGCTTCAAGTAAAAGATCAGGATCTTTTATGGTGTGATCTGGATGGTCATCATTGCTGGGGTCAAAGTGTTTTAACAGGTAATGTCCTCGTTTTAGAGGATCTTTGAGCGTCTCATAAGCCTCATTAATTTGAGCTGTGAGAAGAGTTGCATCTAGCTTTTCTCGAGAACTTCCTTGGGCAACACGATCTGGATGAAATTGCTGGTTAAGTTTTCGGTAAACATCCTCAAGGTAATCATGGGCAACTTGAAAAGAGGGCCTCAAGTCAAAAAGTTCAAAATGATTTTTATCTTTAAACATGGAACGATTCTCCGCAACCACAACGGCCTTTTTCATTGGGATTCATAAAACTAAAACCAGATTCCAGTTTGTCTTCTGTGTAGTCCATTTCTGTTCCAATGACGAACAGGACAGCTTTGGGGTCAATAAAGACACGAAGGTTTCCGACTTCAACAATTTCGTCCAAAGGGTTCACTTCGTCGGCATATTCAAGGGTATAAGAATTTCCAGAACAGCCTCGTTGGCGCACGCCAATTCGGATGCCGAGGGAAGGTTTCCCGCGCCCGTCAAGAAGGGTTTTAATCTGGTTACCTGCAGCCTCGGTCACTGTAAAAATGGCTTTGGTTTTTGCAGGGGGTTTTGAAGTCATTTGCGTCATGTTTTTACTCTTTAAGCAGCTTGCTCAGGATCCTTTTTTTGTTGCTTTGCCTTATAATCTTCAATGGCTTCTCGAATGGCATCTTCCGCTAAAACAGAGCAGTGGATTTTTACGGGCGGCAAGCAGAGTTCTTCTGCAATATCAGAATTTTTAAGAGTTGCGGCTTCATCAAGGCTTTTACCTTTGATCCACTCGGTTACAAGGGAGCTAGAGGCAATGGCAGACAAGCAACCAAAGGTTTTGAATTTCGCTTCCTCAATGATCCCATCATCACTAACTTGAATTTGTAGTTTCATCACGTCGCCGCAAGCAGGAGCGCCAACAAGACCCGTACCAACAGTGTCGCTTTCTTTGTCAAGGGACCCAACGTTGCGAGGGTTCTCGAAATGATCAATTACTTTTTTATCGTATGCCATATCTATGGTCCTTATTTAATGTCTTTTTTAGAACAGAGAGAGGCTTAGTGGCCAGCCCACTGTATTTTTGTTATATCAATGCCTTCTTGAACCATTTCCCAAAGAGGACTGAGTTCACGTAAGCGATTCACAGCTTCAATAATTTTTTGTGTTGTATAGGTTACTTCTTCTTGTGTTGTAAAACGGCCAAACCCAATACGCAAAGACGTGTGAGCAAGCTCAACGCTCACGCCAAGCGCTCTTAAGACGTAAGAGGGTTCAAGGGATGCAGACGTACAAGCCGATCCTGAAGATAGCGCAATATTGCTGAGATGTCCTAAAAGGCTTTCTCCTTCAACATAGGCAAAGCTTAGATTTAGATTGCCGTAAAAACGCTGCTCTTTGTCTCCGTTTAAATAAACATCGGGGAGTTCTTTTGTAAGAGTCGTATACATCTGGTTCCAGAAACCTTTGAGTTTTTGGTTATCCCATTCCATCTCTTTTTTTGCGATGGCACAGGCTTCTCCGAATCCTGCACAAAGGGCTGGTGAGAGGGTACCAGAACGCATGCCGCGCTCTTGACCACCGCCATTCATTTGAGCAATAACTCGCACGCGAGGTTTACGGCGTACATAAAGAGCCCCAACACCTTTGGGGCCATAGAGTTTATGGCTCGAGATACTTAAAAGATCAATGTTCATTTCATTGACGTCGATCTCAATCTTGCCAGCTGCTTGGGCAGCATCAGTGTGAAAAAAGACGCCTTTGTTGCGGCAAAGCTCGCCAATCTTTTTTAAGGGTTGGATAACACCAATTTCATTGTTAATAGCCATAATAGAAACAAGAGCTGTCTTGTCCGTAATGGCATTTTCAAGGTCTTTTAAATCGATGAGGCCATTTTGTTGGACGGGAAGATAAGTGACTGTAAAGCCTTTTTTCTCTAGGTGACGGCACGTATCAAGGATACATTTGTGCTCTGTTACACAGGTGATAATGTGATTTTTTTCATCACCATAAAAATCCATAACCCCTTTTAAAGCCAAATTATTGGATTCCGTTGCGCCTGAGGTGAAAACGATTTCTTTGGGATTGGCTGAAATCAGATCGGCTACTTGTGTTCTTGCATCTTCACAGGCTTTTTCTGCGGTCCAACCAATGGCATGGTTTCGTGAGTGAGGGTTGCCATAATGTTCTGTGAAATAAGGCGTCATTTTTTCAACAACACGCGGGTCACAAGGCGTTGTGGCTTGGTAATCTAAATAAATCATAGGATTGTTTTGAGTCATGTCTGTCATGGGTATTAAGCTCTTTTTTTAGGGGGTAAGTTTAAAGCGGAAGGCAAAGGTTCTGCCGTTTTTTTTGCACGATCATAAATGCTTTTCCAAGCGTTAAAAAAGCGATTAATATCTTTTTGCGTTGTTGTCGGGCCCATGGAAACGCGGATGGTTTCAAGGGCTTGTGCGGGGACGACTCTCATGGCTGTTAAAACAGGTGAGGGGGATACTTTCCCTGAAGAACAAGCCGAACCAGCGCTCACAGCAATACCTTCAATGTCAAAGGCCATCAGTTGAGTCATATTAGGGACACCAGGCATCCGAATAGAGAGGGTATTAGCAACACGGGGAGACTTTTGTGCCCAGATCATAGCCGTAGGACAAAAATCTAAGAGGCTTTTTTCAAGATTATTGCGGAGTCTTTCAACGCTACTCCAGCTTTGCTCTTGGGCAGCCTT
>Ga0209633_10004707_pt1 | contig 12197 bp, 8 predicted proteins | sample Cruoilmetagenom1_FD_187290 | JGI IMG/M metagenome (GOLD analysis project Ga0209633, IMG submission 187290) | Oil polluted marine microbial communities from Coal Oil Point, Santa Barbara, California, USA - Sample 1 (SPAdes) (version 2) | ecosystem: Environmental > Aquatic > Marine > Oil seeps ... | reverse complement strand
GCTGAATGACTGCAAAAGCAGGTCTCCAGTGGTAACCCATTCGCATCCTGACTCGACCAATAATGAAAAATTCAGGATGATCAGTTTTAGCTTGACCATCTTGAAGCATCTCCCTTAGTTTAATAAGTTTAAGTAATGTATCAGGGCCATTCAGAATCCACACCGTTGCTTCAGGTATAGTCTCCAGAATCTCCCGCTTCCACTTATAAACCAAATGGGGAGGGCATATCACCATAGAGCGTTGATAACCTTCCTGATAAGCCACGGCAGCGGTAGAAATTGCCATCATGGTTTTGCCAGTGCCCATCTCGGCATTGAGTACTGCAGCTTTCTCACTATGATCAAATAACAGGCTTGAAATTGCATGTACTGCATTGCGTTGTGACGGAAATGGCGTTCGTAATAAACCATCCATTGATAAATCGCGGTAAGGGTGTGTATTTTCTACCTGAAAAACAGGTGGGTTTTGTTGGTTGACAGCATCAACCAGTGAATCACCAAAATCAGTAACAAAGTCGGTGAGTTTAATCGTATTCTGATCAGTTTGATCCTGATCATCTTCGATTGTCGGTATTGTCGATGCAGCAAAAGGGGTTTTTTCCTCCGCTACTTTTGTTGAATGTGAGTCTAAAATGGCACTCATAATGTTCTCCTTGAAAGAATAAAGTAAAAATTCAAGGGAATACTCCCCAGAGGGAAGCGTTCCCTCATGGGTTGTAAAATATTAAAAAAGTCGGTTAGGCTGCTTCTTCTAAAGCATCCCTGACAACAATGGTGTACCACTCATTACCCGTAGGTGAATCATGGTGAAAGTTTTGTATCCTAATCTCCTTAAACGGATATGACTCATCAATATAAATATGAAAAGTACAATCTGTTTTTGGCAGGATCGCAGATAAAAATATCTGTGCAGTATCAGCTTCAAAGTTCTTGTGCCCAGAATTTTTACGCCAGCCAAAGTTTTTAACTTCGCCATGCCAGTAACCTTCAGGGTTAATTTCATTGAGCTTTTCTGTTAAGGCAAACAACAAGCAATTCCACTCATCATCGAGCAGAAATTGATCCTCACTTGCCATTGTCCAGCCTTGTTCTTCATGTTCAGCATCACCAGTTTCTACCAAGTGTTTTGCTTGAGTTTCAAGGATTTCAGAGGTATCCCAGCTAATGTAAGGTTTGTCTTTGTCGTTCATGGTATTTCTCCTTTGAATAAAGTGGAGAAACACCAACCCAAAGGGATGTGAATCCCCGTTGGGTTAGTAAATCTAAGTTGATTATAAATAGCCTCTTTCAGCAAAAGACGTATGTAGAGTTTCATCTGGGCCAACAATAATGTGATCCAGTACACGAATATCCACCACCGCCAATACTTCTTTAAGCTTGCTGGTAATTCGCTTATCTGCTTCACTGGCTGTTACAACACCAGAAGGATGGTTGTGCCCAAGAACTAACGCAGCTGCGTTGAAATCCAGAGCCTTTTGTACAACCACGCGTGGATGTACAGAAGAGCTGTCAATTGTTCCGTAAAACAATTCTTCAACTCGGATAACGCGGTGCTTGTTGTCAAGAAACAGGGCAATAAAGACTTCATTCTTGCGAGTGCCAATCCATTGCCAGATAGTTGAAATAGAATCAGTAACATTTCTGAGATTCTTTCCTGGGATAAAACTCTGCATGGCGATAAAGGATGCCATATCAAGAATTTCAGTAGGTGAAAGTTCACGGGTGGCTTGGTAACAGCCAGTATCTTCGCGTAAAACGAAGGGAGTAGAGTATTGCAACGTTGAATGCATGGTGGTTTCCTCGTAGATAGAAAAGAGAGAACCACAAATACCCGATTGCAGGGAAGTGATTCCCTGAAGGGTGATGTTAAGAATAGCCCATCAGCTAAGGCTGATACCTTGCTCAAAGAGCTGCTGGTAGCAAGGATTTTAAGTTCTGTTGAATACGCAACAGCACGGTTTAAACATGGTTTGATTATAACATGATAGCTAATGATTGCTGGCTTTAAAATACAAGGCTTCCATTCATTTATTGGTTTTTTGGCTACATTTTCTTAATGTAAATAAATACAGTGGTGACTTTGAGCAACCTCCAAAAGTTCAGGATAATATGAATTAATAATTCATATTAAGTGTTATCATAATAGTACTTAATTTCAATTAAAATTCACCTTTAATAACACCTGATATTTATGAATCTAAAAGACTTATTTACAGCTCTCTTTAATGCAACTACAGAAATAGAAGTAACCAAAGTCCTTAGTGAAAAAGCCACCCAAGATAATGTCCATTGGCACCCTTATGGCGATAGTGAAAGTTTCTTTGGTGTCATTGAAAATCAACAGGCCTCTGCTATTCCTGCTCTGGTAGAAAAGATTACAAATTCTATTGATGCAATTATGATGAAGAAATGTATCGAAAAGGGGATGGACCCTAAATCAACTGTAGCTCCAAATAGTATTGAAAATGCAATATCAGCATTTTTTCCCGAATCTAATAACTGGGATTTAGGTAACGCGAGACAGTTACAAGCAGAAGATATTCAGATATTGGCTGATGGCCCTAGAAAAGATACATCCTTAATTATTTATGATAATGGTGAGGGACAACACCCAGAAAACTTTAAAGATACATTTTTATCTCTTCTAAAAGGAAATAAGAATGAAATTCACTTTGTACAGGGTAAGTACAATATGGGTGGTTCTGGTGCAATAGTTTTTTGTGGTAAACGACGTTATCAGCTTATTGCGTCAAGACGCTTCGATGGTTCGGGGAAGTTTGGTTTTACTATAATTAGGAAGCATCCTTTAACTGATGAGGAAAAAATAACAAAGAAAAATACTTGGTATGAGTACTTAACAATAAATGAAGAGATACCTAGTATTGAGCTTCCTGAAAGTGGTCTTGATTTAGGGTTGTTAAATCGTAACTTTACAACAGGTACAATCATAAAACTCTATTCTTATGACCTACCTAGTGGTTCTCGTTCAGTCATATCAAGAGACCTAAACCAAAGCATCAACGAGTATTTATTTCAGCCTGCTTTGCCCATTTACACCATTGATAAAGAAGAACGATACCCAAGGGATAGAAACTTACAACGAGAGTTGTACGGGCTTAAGAGAAGGCTTGAGTCTACGGATGATAAATATTTAAGTGAGTCATTTTCTGAAACGTATATAGATTCAGAAATTGGAGAGTTTAAAGTAACAGTTTATGTTTTTAAACACAGGCTTGATGATAAAAGTGTTAAAGAATCCAAAAGCAGTATTCGAAGAGAGTTCTTTAAAAACAATATGTCCGTTCTTTTTTCATTGAATGGACAAGTGCATGGAAACTATACTTCTGAATTTGTTACTCGATCACTAAAGTTTAATTTATTAAAGGATTACCTTCTTATTCATGTTGATTGCACAAGGATGGAAATGGACTTTAGAAATGAATTGTTTATGGCTTCACGTGATAGATTAAAAGATGGAGAGGAGTCAGCAACCCTTCGTAAGAAATTATCTAGTCATCTAATTAAAGGGCGCTTAAAAGAAGTTTACAATAAGAGGAAGACTGAACTGGCGGCAAATACAGGTTCTACTAGTGATTTACTCAAAGACTTTAGTGATAAACTACCCTTTGATAGTGAACTGATGAAACTTATTAATCACACGTTTGATTTAAAGAAGAAGGAGGGTAATAAGCCAAAGAAAAAGAAGAAAAACAACCCTTCACAAACTCAAGGGGATAATGAGCAACCCTTTAGTCCTAAACGTTTTCCTACAAGCTTTAAAATAAACACAAAAACAGATAAAGACTCTATTCCTATTATTCAAATGCCTATTAATGGTGATAGGACTATAAAGTTTTCTACAGATGTTGAAGATCAATATTTTGATAGGTCGGATGAGCCTGGTGAGCTTAAAATTGCTATCTTGAAACCTGAGTCAAATGATGAAACAGGCGGGGATGCCGCAGGAACCCCAAAAGAGACTCAAAACTTAATAGATGTCACTCAATCTAGCCCAAATAAAGGGACTATTCGTGTAAATATCAATCCAACTGAAAATGTGAATGTCGGGGATCAAATAACGATCAAAGCGCAATTAACATCACCTGAAGCTGATCTTGAACAAATTTTCATGGTGAGGATACTAGATAAACAGCAGAAGCAGGATAAAAAGCCAAATAATGAGGATGTGCCTGATAAGCTTGGTTTGCCAGAGTTAATCGAAGTATTTAAAGATAAAAAAGATGATAAAACAAGCTGGGATGATGTTCAATATACTGATTTTGACTATGACAGGGTGATGTACCCAAATATTGATGAAGGTAAGTTAGATAGTATTTTCATTAATTTAGACTCAACAATACTTAAGAATTTCATGAGTAAGCTGAAAGGTGAAGATGAAATAAATACCGCAAGAAACCGATATTTATCCTCTGTTTATTTTCATACGTTATTCCTTTATATGGTCAATAAAAACAAAGATATACAGATGTCAGAAGATGTAAATAATTCTGGTGATTTTGAAGCTATGGAGTTGTCAGAGTACTTAATTCATATTTTCGATAGTTCTTATACTGATTTTTTACTTAACTTTGAGATTTCTGCTTTGATGGAAAGTTTGAGTGACTAGGAATCGAGTAATTCCTGTAAAGTAATATCATTAAGGGTTCCTTCGTAGCTGATCTTGTCGGCATATTTTTCTTTTAGTTTATTAATTCTGGCTTCGTTTAGAAATTCTTGATCCACAAGAAATAGCAACATATCCCTAATATATGTTTTTGGGATTGAAGTCTCCATATTGCCACTATGTGCATTCCATACGGAGTTTATCCATGGTTTTTGATTTAAATTATACTCTATGTTCTTAAAAGCGCTAAATACCTCACTAAAGAGGTTAATATTCTTCTTCAGTTTGTACTCAAGTGTTGCTTCTACAAATGGTAAAATACCAATTGGTCTAAATAATATATTACCACCATCTTCACGGTTTCTATATGGCCTAGCTGGCTCAGGGTCGTTACTATCAATAAATGACTGTATTGATTCAAAGTAATTAATAAACTCCTTCCAGTAAACTTCATTTAGAGTAAGAAAGTTTTCTATTGTTTCATTGCTAGGACGAAATTTGATGAATTTATCAAAATTATTTTTTCGCTCTTTATTATTACAATATTTCTTTTTAAAGCCATTATATTCTTCACTAGGCTTGAATACTTCTGTGTAATAATATTTTAATAAAGCGCTGTTTGATTGGTAAAGAGTTATTAATGATGTGAATGCTTTTTTATTTGTAACAGGAAGAGCTTTTTGCTTAGCATGAATTAATCTATCTTCTTTAAATAAAGAGATTGATTCAATATCTTCTATTAGATACCTAGTTGATATAGCGCTTGCATCATCTTCATCTAATGCAACAATATCGTTCAGGCTCACGGGCTTAGCATACCGATTTAAAGCATTGAAAAGCCTTCTTGATTTTTGCATTCCCTTAGGTGTACTTTCATGCCCAATAAAAATGACTGATATTTTCTCACTTTTTAGATTTGGATCTTCTTCTAAAGCTGCTTTTATTCCTTCTACACGATGTTGTCCATCAACGGGAAATATTTTTTCATCACCTGACAAAGATAGAAACCCTAGATCAAAAAATAACTCACCCTCATTCTCAAGTTCCACTTCTATCCAATTAGGGTCTCCATCATATACAGCGAGTACTATTGAATTAAAAAAACGTTCTTCTTGATTTAAAATATAGTTTTTTATAGAGAGATAATTGTCTGTCAAGCTTCGTTGAATAGCTTCATTTAAGCTACTAGAGCTATGTAACTCATCATCAATTCGTTTAACATGATTCGCTACATCTTCAAAAGTCAACGCTCCAGTATAATAAATCCAATCTCCTATTTTAGCTTTAATTGCTGGTATCTTCTTTTTCATAATATGGTCTCTACCATGCTGAAATGGCTCTTTTTACGCGACTAATTTCGGTTGATGGAATGTCATTATTGAATGGGGGAATAATATTGTTGATTAACTTCTTTTCAATGTCTTTAATTTCATCATTATCATCTAATTCAATGAAATAGAGATATAAATGTTTCTGCCACACATTTAACATTGTATGGATATGTGGTCTATCAAACTCCGACTTATAATATTTATTAAAGTACACCCTGCATCTTTTTCTTAGGTTTTGGGAATCTGTGATTTGGGCGCGTCCAATATACAATATTTTATTCACTAGATTTGGGAGTAAAGGACTTTTTAGCATGAAGAAGTATATACCTCCTTTATCATTTGCTAAGGAAGAAATACTAGAATTGATCGCGGTACAATCATTATTGAAGAACTTTATACTTTTCATTTCTGATCTATTCAAGAAATCTTCTATAAAGTCTATATCTTCTTCCCATAATGTTGGAGACATAATAGATGTTAGTTTATGATCTTGAAGTAAATATTTGAGATCTTTAAAAGCAGGTAGTGACATATGTTAAATTAAAGGCTACAAATTAAACAAGATTGATCTTCAGGATCGTCATCTTCTTCAGAACGAAGTTTATCTTGCCAACTAATAACAGACTCTTTAACTTTGCCTGATTGGTTATTTTCAAGTTCTTTTTTTTCTGCATGAGCTACTACTTCATCTAGAGTTCTTCCTTGTACCCATGTATAGCCTTGTCCTGACTCTTGTTCTATGAGCTTGGCTTTTTCAAATAAGTCGGGGTGTTTACGTTTTAGTCCAAGCCATTCGTCTTGACGCTGGAAGAAACAGAAATAACAACCTGATCGGCTACGCCATTTATAATATTCAGGAATACCAACTGAGTCTTCAAGAACTTGAAATATATTCTCACGAATCAAGCCATCTTCAATAAAAGGGAAGACCGCTTGAATGGTTTCTTTTCTACTTATATAGCCTTCACGATTTTCATCAGCACGAATACCTATATAAGTAACGACAGGATCATCACCTACAAACTTTTCAAAAGGCTGGATTTTTAATTTTCTTGTACACCATCTTTGGCGAGGAGATGGCAAATAATTATTGTGAATTTTAAGCCAGTGCTCAAAGTCTCTTTCACTACTGAGTAGTTCTATTTTTTTACCTAGGTAGGCTTCCAATTTATCTAGGAAGTCATATACTTCTTGTAATTCTGCACCTGTATCGGTGAAGAAATATTCAATTTTTTCATGAATAGCTGGATAGTTATTTCGTAGATAAATAGCTAAAGCTGCACTATCTTTACCACCAGATAACCCTAGTACATGACGAGTATTATCTAATAGAGATGCTTCTTGTAATGTGAGGTTAGCCACTTGTAGATTTCCTTACTCTTGCTTTTGATTTATTATTAGCCTTAGTTGTTGATTGGTACTTTTTTAATGATTCATTTGTTAATTCTGCAAGTATAGCGAGTTTTAATTCTTCTGGTGCATTTTTAAAGTCTTTTAATAATCCTTTTTTCATCGTATCAATTATTTCGCGTTGACTTGCATTGATGACGACTGCCTGGCTTCGTTCACCTGAACCTTGTTTAATGGTTTTTACTAAAATGACTTCAAAATCATCATTATTCACTTCTTTAGTTCTATCATTCTGTAGCTTTAGAACTTGTAAGTCTAATAAGCGATGTGAGTATTCAGTTAAACGAGCTTCTACCTTGGCTTTGTCTGAATCCAGCCACTTATCAGGTGACTTCCTACCTAAAAACATTAAGATATTAAGAAGCCATTTCTCATTAGATAGTTCCTTATCTAGTAAACGATTGAGAAAGGCTTTTAAACCATCAGTATCAACTGTATAAGAGTCTAATCCAATGTACTTACCTGTAGCGTGTCTAATTTCTGATATTGATGAACCTGAGTCTAATTTAAGAGATTGAGCTAAAAGACTTTGTTGCAGTTCCAACATTTTGGAATAAGCATGAGTTAATTCTGATATGGTTTTTTTAAGTACTTCAACATAATTGTCTTTATCTGTACCACTAAAATTGTTTGGGTCAAAGCCTAATGCCTTTGGCATATCAATAAATAATAATTGTTCGGGTGATTTTGCATGAAAGAATGAATTTCTAAACAGTAAGGTTGTTGAGGATAAATCACTTGTTTTTTGGGTATACAGATTTAAATTTCCAATTATCTTGGTAAGTGGCCTTATAGCTTGAATTACCGTTCTTTTCCTATCATCTTCAAATAATGCAGTGATGTATTGTTTGAAGATTGTAGAGCGAATCCCTTTCATTCTAAATAGCTGAACTTTGAATAAATGGGGAGTTTTTACAAATCTTTCTAATATTTCTTTTGAAAGACTAGGAATATAGTGACCATCTTCATAAAGTGCTGTTTCATCTTGATATACAAGGTAAATTGCTAAATATAATATGGGTAAAATGCCACGTTTTATGCCATACGGAGGGAGAGTTAGTATGCCTTCAAGCTCCTGGAATGAACGTGATGTTGTTTCGGTGCTATCTAGAAACTTGTCTATTTCGATCCATGCATTATGTATGCTGGAATCTTCATTAGGTTTTGAAAATACCCACTTCGACTCCTCTTTTGAAAAAATGTGTATACGAGTTTCTTTTAATACTGCTTGATAAATAGGCTTCTCAGCAGGAAACTTTTCAAAGCCTAGATTTTCTTTCTCAGATGAGAAAGTCATTGCTTCTAGTAATTTATTTCTTGCGGCAGCTGCCTGAGTGGATGGAATATCTCGATTTATAAGTTCATTTTTAATAGTTGGTGCGTGCCTATAAACTGAGTCTAAAACTGTTGATAGAGATATTTGAAGATCACGCTTATGATTGATCATTAGAGCTTTCTTCTTCCAGTACCATTTGCTATTTTCAGGTTTATCTAGGAACTCTGAAATGAGATTTTCTTCTAATTTACTTGCTATACGGAGCCTATCTTTTAATTCTCTTTGAGCTATTGGGTCGGACTGTAGTTCCAAGGAGTTTTGCTTAATAGCATTTATCGCTTTTAACTCTGATATTGCTGTTCGGAAATGTTCAACTTGTAAAAATTTAACAACTACATCTAACTCACTGAAGTTGGAAATTATTTTATTATCAAAATCTTTTTCATCTTGTTTGTCTTCGCAGAGGTAGAAAATTATTCTAGGTTTAGAGTCCTGCTTTGGAATAGAAGTAAAACTTATTCGATCTATAAATATAGGTTTAAATATTCGTATTGTTCCTGTTTCAATACTCGTTCGTCTTGCAATAACAGGTTGAATAGAATTAGATTTATTTAAGTATTCAGCGATACTGAATTGTCCTAGTTTACCTCTCTCTCTTACTATCTCAGCATCTATATCAAGGTCACTACCTTCCCATACACGATACTCACCGCTATATTTGCGAAACTGTATTACTGATTTGTTAATTAGAGTTTTACAAGCTTCTTCAGATTGCTTTATTGTTGGAAGGCAGGTGTGTATGAGGTTTGTTGAAGCTTTAAATCCAATATGGCTTCCAATGATATTGAATAGCCCAATAGTTTTTAATAAAAAGACAGTATTTTCATCAGCATCCCCAATGCGTTCTACTGCTGTTACTACTTCAGTCCATCTGCGGTGAGTAAAGTGATCTAGTAGTACAGCGGATTGGTTTTGAATAAAGTATTCATAAATTTCCCAAGGATATATCCAGTCACCAATCTTATTTAACTGTTGTAAGCTATCATTGAATCCATGTTTTTCGCTACTTCCGAGATAATTAAATAGGGTTCGCTCATTTTGTGCAATCTTCTGACATAACAAAGGTAATAGTAGTGCGCTTATAGGATGTAGGGGGTAGCATTCTTTAAAAAGGTTTTCAGCATCTTTTTGAGCTAATGTGCTTGGAAGCGCTTTGGTTTCATATAGGCTTTTTACTATCTTTTTGAGTTTTGGCGTAATTTTATTGTAATCTAATGACTTATTGTGTTCTATGGCGCTTGATACAACTTTTAGAGTTTGTTCTGAAGATTCGAGAAAAGGAATGGTCTCAAAACGACCTTGTATTTTTATCCACTCATTCTTTGCAGTTTCACTTAAGCCTTTAGCATATTGTTCAAATGATTGATGTTGTAAAACTATAAGAGATAACTGCGCTTCATGATTTACATAAGCAAGTTCTGCTAGAGTTTGTAGTAAATAAATATCATTAGTTTCTGGGTGTCTTGCTTCATATTCAAGGAATTTTCCAAGTTCATCAACGATAATGATGATTCCTTTGCCTTCAATCTTTTCAATGCTCGCTTGTAAAGCTTTTATACTATCAATGACATCAGATATTGAAATGTTTTTCTTTTTGGAGAGTGTTTTTAATACTTTTATGCTTTTTGGATGATTTTTATTTTTAGGCCAATAGTCTTCAGCTGCTTTTACTAAAGTAGCTACAAGTTTTTGGCTAAGTGGTTCAGGGCTGCCAGTAATTAATACATTGCAGTGTCCTAAGCCCTTATTATATTTAGTGAATGCTTTTAGTAATTTATTATCACTTTTTGCTATCACTTTTAGGGCTGTCTGCGAAGATAGTAGCTCTTGATTTGCAAATAAGTGAGAAAGAAAAATAGCAAACGAAGATTTCCCTGACCCATAAGGACCAATTAGCCCCCATGCTCTAGGCATATCCTGACTAGAGAAGGTGTTTTGTATTTTATGTAACGTTGAGATTGCCCGTGATGTGGGTATATATGATTCTATAACTGCAAGAGAGTCTGCATCACGCTCTAAATTAATTGAGCGTGTGTAATTGGAATTTACACTTATTGAATTAGATAGGCTCATGCTGCAACCTTAATATTTGGAGTTTGATAGTGTTTTTTAAGGTACTCAATAGGTTGAATAGCATTATTTTGATAAATCTGATGTTCACCAGCAGAATCACTCATTGAATATACTTCTGGTATGTAGTGTGTTAAATCTTCTAACTTTGCTAGTAATTGGCTCTCATTCATTCTGAATACTGTTCCTAAAGCAGGGTGTTTAGCCTTCATATACATAAGATTTTCAATTGAAATAATATTGGTTTCAGTTGATGCGAAAATACTTGTCAATGCAAAACCAATAACACCAAGTGGGATATTATTTCTATCTTCTTGTGAAGAGTAATATGATTTATTATCTGACGATTGCGTTATCAGCTTCAGTAAAGATAAAGGTGAATCTAATAGCTCTTCCGAAAGAACTGAGTCGCTACTTGTTTTGTGAGAATACATTCTAAGAAGAACATCTATATCTTTTTTAACAGTACTGCTTGCAACGTTTGAATCTATGTTTTGATCAATGAAATCTTGTAAGGCATTTGTAGTTTCGGTGTTTGTAAATTCTGGCTTGTTAAAAATATTAAAAAACCAATACCAGCTTGTGGCAATATTTGGATTGGTTGTTAATAACCAATGAATTAACCAGATAGTAGCTTCATCTTCTAAATACTTATCAAAACCGCCATCAGAGAAAATTGAATTGCCAAGTTCTGTTGGTTCATATCCTTTAGAGGTACTTTCGATAATTTGAGTTGCCAGCATCCAGTATCGAATTGAGTTAACCATGTTTTTGCCCACACCAAGTTTTAGTGTGGCATTTTTTGAAGTAAATAGATTAGGGTCATCGTGAAGTTCCTGAAAACCTTTTGTTAGCCAGCTATAACGGAGCTGAAAGGTTTCATGTCGTCCAAATGCTGATTTTTTCCCAGAAAAAAACATTTCAACAATCCTTGTAAATGATAAAAATGGTGGTGATTATATTCTATTTGATGCTAGTTTTGTGCTTAGATTGAAAAGCATATAGTTAGAAGTCATTCTTAGTTTATATTGTCTGCTCCCTCATTTTATGAGGTTATATATTATATTTAAGTAATTTAAAACACTTGCTCCCAAGAGCAAGTGTTTTACCAATAAACTGTATCAAGATTCAAGACTAAACAGATTCAAGAGTATTACGACCTTCCTTCTCAAAATCAGCCTCAAGCCCATCAACAGTACCACCAAGCTCATTTTCAAGGTCAATCAAGCACTGTGGTTGAGTCAGCGTTGTCTTATCAGAATCAATAAAACGTCCAGCCTCATTAGCTTCTGCCAGCAAAGCACCACTCTGGATGTTAGCTTTTAATAGATCAGCTAATTCATCTTCTGGAATTGATACCACATGGGCAGATACATCGCCCACTCCTGGTAATTCCTGAAGCCAGTGCTTTTCTGTAAACAGGTTT
>Ga0209633_10004706_pt1 | contig 12200 bp, 10 predicted proteins | sample Cruoilmetagenom1_FD_187290 | JGI IMG/M metagenome (GOLD analysis project Ga0209633, IMG submission 187290) | Oil polluted marine microbial communities from Coal Oil Point, Santa Barbara, California, USA - Sample 1 (SPAdes) (version 2) | ecosystem: Environmental > Aquatic > Marine > Oil seeps ... | reverse complement strand
AGAGCCCTTCAAGTGTCGGTTCGGCAGGAGAAGTATCAAGTGCTTCAAGTGCGTAAGTTCTACCATCAAACGTAAGACACTCATTTGCAGGGCACGGAACTTTTTCATAGACATAAGGACGGATGGAATCAATCAACTCTCCTGAAGTCCCTCTCGCGATAATCTCACCCTCATCAAAAAGCATCACCTTATCCATTTTGGCAGCTTCCTGCATGTAGGCGGTACTGACAAGAATGATGGAGCCCTCTTCTTTTCGGATAGTATCGAGTATTTCCCAGAGTTCCAGACGGCTGAGCGGATCAACTCCGGTGGTAGGTTCATCGAGTACCAGCAGTTTGGGACGGTGCAACAGCGTACAGATAAGAGAGAGTTTTTGCATCATCCCGCCGCTGAGCTTTCCTGATTCCCTGTCGGTAAATGCACTCAAGCCTGCCATATGCAGCAGTCTGTCTCTGTATTTTTGGTAAGCATCATCCTGTTTAAGTCCACGAAGGTCGGCAAAGAATTGTAAATGCTCTCCCACCGTCAGCGTATCATAAAGTACCAGACCGATACCCTGAGGCATCAGCCCAATATGAGGTTTTATCTTCTCCGCCTCTTTGGGAGAGTGGTAAAGATAGTCGTTATAAGTGATCTCTCCTTTAAAACGAAGCACACCTGCGATCGCATGCATCAGTGAACTTTTTCCTGCACCATCTGCACCGATAAATCCGATGATTTCACCGGAGTTTGCATTGAAGGAAGCCTCTTTTAGCGCTACTTTCTTTTTGTATGAAACAGTGACATCTTTTACTTCAATACCAAACATTAATCTTCTCCTAAAAAGAGAAAAGCAAAAAGAAGAAGCACTGTTCCACCAAGGGAGAACAGTATAGCGCCGGACATACCGATATGCTCCCACAGTACGCCGCAAACATAAGCTCCAGTTGCTCCAAAAAGTGCCACACCGGCATAAAACAGACCGTAAACAGACCCTCTATTGTCACTGCTTACAGATATATGTGCCCGATTGGCGTTCAATGATATAACCGTAAAAAGTCCTAAAAAGGCATAAGCGATCCATGTAAACAAAGGTTTTTGTGCCAAAAGAAGAACTTGTGCTACTATACCGCTGCCATAGGCAAGAAATAGTACTTTCCTTACACCGATCCTGTCTATCAGTACCCCGACAGGATAACTGACAAGTGTCTGTACACCTGTCGATACAACAAAGAGAAGAGGAATAATGGCAATAGAGATACCCACATTTTTTGCCTGCATCGTGAAAAAAGCTTCGTTAAAAAGAAAGAAGATGAAGAAGAAATAGAACAGAAGTGACTTGACCGCTGCTTTGTCTCTTTTGGTAAAGGTAAAATCCAGTTTTGAAAAAGACTCTTTTTTCGATATATCTTTAACGAAAAAAGCCGCTAACACCAGACCTATGAGTCCAGGCACAAGTGTAGCATAAAAGATGTTTCGCATCACTGCTTCGCTCTGTCCGAAATACCATAACAGCCCAAAAAGGATCAGTGTACCGCTCAATTCTCCGGCGATATCCAGCATCTTGTGAAATCCGAAAGTCTTTCCTGAAGCATTTGCCTTGCTGTACTCGGAGATCATCAGATCTTTCGGAGCAGAACGTAATCCTTTTCCCACCCTTTCCAGTGCTTTCAACCCTGCGATGCTCTTGTATCCGTGACTGAGTCCAATGAGAGGTTTAGAGATAGCAGAGAGGGCATAACCTCCTACAACCAGCGGTTTGACAATGCCGTAACGGTCGGAAATGTATCCGGAGACCAGACGCAGGGCATAGGAAACAAAGGTAGCCACAGCAACAACAATACCCAGCTTATCCACACCTTCATGCAGTACCACAACAATAAAAATGGGAAGTATGGGGTTGATCATGGCAGATGCCATATCGGTAAAAAAGCTTACCCATCCCAGCATCACGACATTTTTATCGATGTTTTTCATAGCTCAGGCAACGCATCCAATGACTCTGGCAATCCTTCACCATCCATACTAATAACTCCAATGGCGGGAATACCCAGTTTAAGCAGAGGGTCTACCTTTAAGGGTTTGAGATGCACAGCATAAACACGTTGAATACGGTCACTCCGGACACTGACCTCTTTGGGAGTGAACTCTGCTTTTTGGGCTATATTGACCACTTTTGCAGTAATGGGACGGTCAGGATCAGCATCCAGGAAGATCTTCGCTTTATCACCCAGTTCGATCTTTCCGTTCTGCAAAGTATCAACAAAGATCTTGAGATAAAGAGAATGCGGGTCTATCAGTGTTGCTACCGGCATTCCCGCGCCGATCACTTCACCGACATTCGCGATCTTTTCCACTATATATCCGTCTACCGGCGATCTTAACGTCATCTCTTCAAGCACAGCTTCAATACCGCTTTTTGATGCTTCCAGTGCAGCGATACCATCTTTAAGAGATGCGAGCATATTTGCCAAAGCCTGCAAATTCTTTTGTGAGACTTTTGCTTCTTCTATTGTATCTTTGGAAAGTTCGATCATTGCAGTGATCTGTACTTTCTTCTCTTTGAGCGTTTCAAGCCTGTCATGTTCAGTATCCATTTTCAACTGTGCCAGTTCATGGCTGTGAGGATCTATCGCACGGGTTTTATAGAGGGTTTTACTGCGATCAAAGTCCCTTTTGGCCTGTTCATACACACGCTTTTGTATTTCGATATTCTTCAACAACTCTTTAAACTGTGACTGATTGGCTACAAGCTGATCTTTCGCTTTTTCAAGCCCAAGAGGGATCGTCTTTTTTGCTATCTCCAATTCCACTTTTTTGGCTTCAAAAATCTCTTTCTGTGCTCTTATCTGTGCCTCTATCTGTGTTTTTTGCGCTTGCTGTTCTGCACTTTTGAGTATGGCTATTACCATATTTTTTTTAACAGTAGTGCCATCTTCTACCGTGATCGTTTCCAGCCTGCCCGGATATTTGGTATTGAGATTGATCAGATCACCGTCCATGCGACCTGTTCCCTGCACCAGATTTTTTGGTAATGTTTTGGGATGCAGGGTTTGCCAAATCATCACACCTGCTATACCGATCAGCACTGCCAGCAATAATCCCATCCAGTATTTTTTTAAAATTTGCATCCATTTCTCCCTTATTCTAGATTATATAATCGACTCTTCCATCATATAGAGTACCTCTTTCAATCCATCCATTTGGGAATCCATGACTCCCTGTGCATCCTGCAATCCACGATTATAAAAATAGGAACCGATCTCTTTGACAAAAAATTCTAGAAGGAATTCTGCATCGAACTGCCCTATCTCATTGCCCACTTCTTTGTAAAAATAGTGTTATATCTTGTAAATGATCTGTGCCTTCTGCTCATGCGTGAATATTCCCTGACTCACTCTTCTATCGTCCCTTCATAAAACTTTCTTAACCATCTGTCTATTGGATTGATAAGTCTATACATTACAGGAACTACAAGTAATGTCAAAACCATAGAGCTCAAAAGACCCCCGATAATGGCTATTGACATAGGAGCATTGGTCTCAGATCCGAGTCCTGTACCCATAGCAAGCGGCAACATGGCAAATATCATCGCTATGGTTGTCATCAAAATAGGTCTTAGTCTTTTTTCACCAGCCTCGATAAGTGCTTCATCTGCACTTTTCCCCTTGGACATGGCTTCATTTGCAAAATCAACCAGTAAAACAGCATTTTTACCCACCATACCCATGAGTAACATAAATCCGATCATAACAAACAGAGAAAACTGTAAACCGCTTAAATATAGCGCCAGCATAACACCGATGATACTCAAAGGTAGAGCCATCATGATAATGATGGGCTGAATGAGTGATTCATATAAAATCGCTAAAATAATAAACATTAAAATGACAGAGAGTCCAATCGCAGCTCCAAAGGCTTGACCTGTTTTTTCCATCTCTTCTGCAAACCCTGTAAATCTATATGCTACACCCTCTGGCAAGAGTTCCTCAATACCTTCACGTGTATAGGCCACAGCACCACCCAGATCAAGTCCAAATAGATCTGCAAAGATCGTCACTTGTCTTTGTCTATCAAAGTGATTAATGGTTGCCAATGCTCTACTCTTTGTAAAGTTTACCAAACCATCAAGGTAGACCAGTTCCCCTCTACTGCTCCTAAGCTGGATCTTTTTTATATCCTCAAGAGAAACTCTATTCTCATCATCAAATCTCAATGTAATATTGTACTGTTTCCCTTTTTCTTCAAAATAAGAGATCTCCAGGTCACTTGAAAATGCTGTAGCAATAGCCTGAGATATTTGTGAAGCAGAAATACCTAAACGGTTCGCAGAGCCTCTTATAATATTAATATCTATTTGAGGCTTCCCCGCATCAAGATTCGTATCGATGTCGACAAATCCTTTTTTCTTCGCAAGGTAATCAGTCAAATTTTTTGTTGCTACTTTCAAGTCATCAAATGAATCTGACTTTAATACAATTTGATATGGTACCGATACACCGGCACCTTTTATGTTAGGGATAGCAGCAGCTGTAATAAACAATTCTTTTTGATAAGGTTTCAATTCTCCTCTAAAGTTTTGTATGATCTGCTCTTGATTGATTACTCTGTCTTTTCTGTCACTTAGCTTTACATAGATCATAGACTTATGTTTTTCTTGTGCGGTGTTATACCCCACACTCAGAGTGGTATAAAGTACATCTTTATTTTTCCGTACGACGTCTTCTATCACTTTTGATTTTTTCATCATCTCTTCAAGTGACACAGAGGCATCAGCTTTTATGTGTATCTCAAATTCAGCTTTATCCTCTTTTGGTATAAAATCCATTCCTATTTTAGGGAACAGACTTAATGAACCAAAGAATCCGGCAAATACCAAGATCAAAGTGATGATCTTAAATCGTAATACAAGTTTTAAGGTCCAATCATACATCTTCTCTAAACCTTTAAAGAACGGTTCAGTCATGTTATAAAATTTACTCTCATCTTTTTGTAAAACCCTGGCACTCAAAGAGGGAATAAAACTCAAAGCAACCGTATAAGAGATAATAACAGCAAAACCAACTGTCATGGCAAATGACTCAAAGAATTTACCCACAATTCCGCTCATAAATGATACGGGGATAAATACAGCTAAAAGCATTGCAGAAATAGCTAAAATAGTAAATGCCATCTCTTTGGTTCCCTCTACAGCTGCTTCAAACTTCTCCATACCTGCTTCCATTTTCTTATAGATATTCTCAATGACAACGATTGCATCATCAATGATGATACCAATAGCCAGGGTAAGTCCGATAAGAGTCATTTTATTGAGTTCAAAACCCATATAATCCATTAAGGCAAATGTACCATAAATAGATGCAGGGATAGAAAATGCAGAGACAATAGTGATCGTCATATTTCGTAAAAAGAAGAAGATAATGATGACAGCCAGCAGTGAACCGTAAATAAGGTCAAACTGTACATGTTCTAATGAAGCAATAATAAAAGGAGAAGTGTCATTTAAAGTTTTTACCTCATATTTATCGCCTGCTAATTTTTCTATATTTGGTACGATATCTTTAACTTTTTGTACGATATCAATGGTATTGGTTCCTGAGATCTTTTGCACTTCAAGCATGACACCTTCCGCACCATTGTATGAAGCATAACTTTTAGCATCACTCAATGTATCTACTACTCTTGCTATATCCTGCAGTTTGATATTGTCCTTGATCTTGATATTTTTAAGTTCAACGATACTAAGTGCATCAGCTTTTGTTTTCAGAGTGTACTCTTCAGTTGATGAGATAAGTTTACCCCCACCGATCTTTACATTCTCGCTTGCTACGATTCGGTTTAGTTCTGCTACTGTGATACCAAATTTATTAAGCAATTTTGGATCTGGGTAAATTTTTATCTCTCTGTCTTTATACCCTATTATGTTGATGGCACCAACACCGTTTATTTTTTGTAATACAGGTTTCACTTTTTCATCAGCAAATAACATGAGGTTTTTAATACTGTCATTCTTGGCTGTTAAAAAGACATTGATAACGGATGCGCCGCCAATATCAAGTTTAGAGACTAGTGGCATCTTGGCATCTTTTGGCAAGAGTACTGCAGCAACTTTATCTCGTACATCATTGGTTGCTTCATTGATATCTCTTTCTAAAAAGAACTTTATCATCACAACACTCACGCCTTCACTACTGCTTGAAGTCACAGAGTCTATCCCTCCAATACGGGAGATAGCTTCTTCTATCTTATCTGTCACTTGTGATTCAATGGTACTTGACTCTGCTCCAGGATAGACAGTCTTAACTGTGACCATAGGAAAATCTATATTTGGGAAAAGTGCTGAAGGCATTGATTTGAAACTCATGAGTCCAAATATAACCAACGTCACAATATACATTAAGGTCGTGATAGGTCTGTTTATGGCTAATTTATACATACTGGTTTACTTTTTCTCGTCTATCATAATATACCCCTCACCAAAAAGGCCAGGAGTAAAATCTTTTGCCTCAACTTCAGCTTTTATCTTTCTATTCCCACTATCTGCGTATGGGTATACTTTAGAGATCTTACCGACATATATTTTACTGTCTCCATCTACACCATACTTAAATGTCTGTCCGACTTTTATGTCTCTCCAGTACTTCTGGTCAAACCCTAAAATCAATTTTCTTTTATCTAAACTTTGTATCTTTATGATTGTTCGTATCATAGCCCCAGAGACCACATCACCGACTTCAACACTTTTTTCATAAATGACACCATCAAAAGGTGCTTTAAGGATTGTTTTATCCAACAGTGCCTGCTGATACTCCATTTGTGCTTTTGCATTTTCATATTTATATGCGTAGCTGTCTAACCTGGATTCATCAAGAAGATGCTTTACTTTTAATTGTCTGTCGTATTCTTTTTTCTCATACTTCAAAGAGGTATTTGCAATATTCAACGCTGCCTTGAGATCACTGTTCTGCAACTGGGCAAGGATATCATCTTTTTTGACCACAGATGCAACATCCACTGAAACATCACTGACTATTCCACTGCTGGTAAATGCCAGATTGGCACTTTTGTCTGCCTGAACCGTAAAGGTAGCATAGACTTCTTCTGCCTGCATACTTGAACTCAATAACATCAAACTTAAAATTATAATTCTTATCATCGTATAAACTCCTTAGGATCTTTACCTGCATAATAGTAATAAATGGATTTTCTAATCTCATAATCATAGACCGTTTCTTTGTATCGTGCCTGTGCAAGAGTTCTCTCTGCAAGGGCATCTAAAAAGGCAATATTATCAACCAGACCGACTTCAAACTTCTGGCGTATGACATCATAAGTACTTTTTGCCGCTTTGAGAGCACTTTTGGAACTTTTAAGTTTTGTTCTATTGGTTTTCATACTCTCCCCTGCCAGTTTAAAATTCATCTTTTGCTCTTTCTCTGCATACTCTATCTGAGAAAGCAGTGAGAGTTGCTGATACTTCACAGCTTCACTCTCTTTGGCGATCCGTCCGTTATCAAAAACTCTCATATTTACTGAAACAGACAATTTATTCTGATGGTCGATCAGGAATCCGGATCCATCAATACCCGGTGAAGTAAACAGATCATCAAAATGTGATTTATGAAACGTGTCAGAAAGGTTGACCTGAGGCATATAGGCAGCGTCTATAGCATTGGCATTCTCTCCTACTGCAGAAGCATTTGCTTGAAGCATTTTTATATTTTCAAACACTTCAAATCTTATATGTTTTGGTTCTATAAAATAATTTCTCTTCAAATGTTTTGCAGATAGACCGCTGATAAGCTGTAAGTTCTCTTCACTTGTTTCAAGCGTTAGTTTGGTATTTTCAAGTATGAAATTATTATTTTCATAAACAGAAACAAGCTTATCGATATCTTCCTGCGTAGAGAGTCCTGCCCCTTTAAACTTTTTAACCCGTGCTATCTGTGCTTTAAGTTCTTTAGAACGCTCTTGTAGAGCATGGATATTGGCTTTGAGTGTTTTTATGCCATAATAGTGTCGTACTATCTCAAGCGTGATACTTTTTTCAAAAGCACTTTTCTCAAAAAGAGAGGCTTCATGTTCAAAGTCTTTAGCTCGCAAAAGAGCATCTTTTCTACCGCCATCATAAAGATCCATACTCACAGATGCATAAGCATTACCTACTTGACCCGGACTGACCAGATAGTTAGGTGACAACAGAGAATAATCCGCCCCAATATCCACCGTAGGCCAATAGGCACTCTTCGCTGCTTCAACCTGCTCTTTTTTAGCTTTTATATTGATCTCTTTTGCTTTGATCAACCCATTGGTCTTAGATGCATTGTCAATAAATGTTTTTAACCCATGACTTTGGGCAAAAATATACAGAGGTAAAACCAGTATTAATACTATTTTAAGATTCGGCATTTAGTGCCTCACTGTACTGAATTTCACATAAATCATTCAGTGATTTATTGCACTGCATTTTAACGCTTGTAATTCTTGTCATTTTTCTTCCTTTATTTCTATTAATTTAAACAATGCATCTAGAAAAAGAGTGATCTCGTCTTTTGCATCAAGTGATACAGTGTGTGCTTCAATTACAAGTCCTAATTTAAAAGTAACTAATGCACTTATAAGACCCTGAGCTTCTGCACGAAGTTCATTTTTATCAATCCCATCTTTTATGATCTGGTTTAATATACTTGTAAACTTCTCTCTACACACTATATTAAAATTAATCATCTCCTTGGTGCCATTTGTCATGGAAATAGCCAAAAACTCTCTATATATATTTAATTGCTTATTGCTGTCTTCATGCTCATACAGAAGATAGAAAAAATGAAAGATTTTATCTTTTGTACTCATATCCAAACTTATTATTTCATGCAATTTTGTTTCATGTTCTGCTACGAATGAGGTAATAATTTCAAATACAATATCTTCTTTGTTTTTAAAGTACTCATACACTGTTCCCTTGCCCACACCTGCTGTTTTGGCAATTTGTGAAATTGTAAGGTTTTTTATTCCATATTCAAGAAGAATTTCTTTACAAGAACACGCGATATCTGTTCGTTTTTTTTCTTTATCTACAATAATAGCCATCAATATCCTTCTGCATGACTGACCCTCGGTCAATTAAGTATTGTAACAAAAACTAACTTAAGTTCAGTAAGTACAAAACATATGAAAATTCTAAGATATTTAGTGTGAAAAATAGATTATAAGGTTTTCAGTTTTGAAGGGATATTATTATATATAATTGAGTGTATTAAACTGAGGATAGACAATGAAAAAATTTGCACTCGTACTGTTACTCTTAACTTCCAACATTTATTCTGAAATAATGACGTAATGTTCTGTTATATTCTTTTATTCTGTCATTTAGAAGAAATGATCTGATTTAAGTGATATTACTTTTAAGGCTCATATACATTATGTAACACACTATTAATTAATGAAAAGGTACAATACTTACAATGAAATCAAAGAGGTAACTATGGACAAAATACTACAAATGCTAGAACTACAGCAAGAACTCAATGATGCAACAAATGGTCTTGGATGGGAAGATGGTATGACCAAAAACGGTAAGCCGATTGACTGGAAACGTTGTACCTATCTTGAGTGTGCGGAGCTGATAGAGTCTTATCCCTGGAAACATTGGAAAAACATCGATGCCAAGCCTGATTATGCCAACATCAAAATAGAAGCTGTAGATATTTGGCACTTCATTATGTCTCAAGGACTTCAGGATTATAAACGAGGAGATCTAGGCAGTATTGATACACTGGCAAGAAATATCAATGATCTACCAAACTTCTCAACATTTACTGGGAAGATCAAAGAAAACTTCAAAGATTATTATGAGCAAATTGCTATTGCAGAAGTACTGATGAAAACACTTTTTTGTGAAGGTTCAACAGAAAAGTTGATGGAAGCATTTATAGATGTTGCCATACAGTCGGGTCTCAACCTTGATGCACTCTATAAACTTTATGTCGGCAAAAATATTCTAAACAAATTCAGACAGGATCATGGCTATAAAGAAGGCACCTACATCAAAATATGGAATGATCAAGAAGATAATGTGACGATGCAGCGTGTACTCGAAGAAAATGATTCTATCACCCCAGAGGGGCTCTATAACGCATTAGAAGCAGCTTATCCTGTAAGCTAAATACAACCAGTAGCATAGGCCTACTGCTTGGAGCAGTCTTTAAAGAAGCTTACCCGAATGGATAAGCCATTTAGTCTATCAGTCTGGTTAGATCTCTTTCTATGATCTGACTTCCCTGTATACTCACTTTTCTAGCTATTCGTATACTTTTCTCACCGGCATATCCACACTCTTGGCCACATTTTACCGTACCTATAAGGAAATAGTCTCCTGATGGTACACCATAGAATGCAAAATTACCACCCTTGTCTGCTGCAGTAAATTTCAAATAGTTAAAGAGTCTGGAGTCTGCTTTTTGCATCTTGTGTCCACCTAAATAACTCTCATTATACCACTGTTCAGAATAACTTGTCACAGGATTTAAGTAGAGTCTTGTATTTGCTCCGGGAATATGTTTATAGGTATCATCCAGATAGATCTTCCCTTTCACTGTACCCTTACCTGTTCTTGCTAAACGATAATACTCTGAAGTAGGAAAAGCGATACGTTCCATTTTATTTTCTGCACCATCTTCTGTCATCATCATTTCAGATTCAGTAAGGTTTTCATCAAGATCAGACATATCCACATCATTGACATTGGTCTGATTCCAGTTAGCATGCCTATTGTTATGATTATTGATTGGCACATCCGGTTGTGTACATCCTGTGAACAGAGACACAGACATCACTGTCATTATTAATAGTGTTACTATTTTAAACATTTTTATCCCTTGATTTTTAGTTAATAATTCCGCCATTATACACCATAATATATTAGCACTTCTTCTTTTTGACCATTTCCTCTAAAAAACCTTTTGCTTCACTGTCACCTGAGAAGGCTGCTTTTTGATACCAGAAGGCGGCCTTTTGACAATTTTGTTTCACCATATCACCTTTACGATAACGTTTTGCAAGGTGATGCTGTGCTTCCATTTCACCCTCTTTTGCAAAGCGATGCAAATGTTTTACATTACGTTTTTCACCTTTATAATACTTGATCGTATTAAAAATAAACCAAATCGTGAACACAAATAACCCTGCAATGATATAAAGTTCCATATCTTCCATCCCTTTCATCGTTTCTACAATCTTCATTTTACCATCTTCACCTTACTTGCCTAAACAGAATTCTCCGAACATTTTGTCCAATATCTCTTCGCTGTCATAAGGTTTGGAGATAGAAGAGATCGCCTTGACCGCTTCTTGTAAATGATACGAAAAGAATTCCAACTCACCATCAAGAAGGGGCATTTTTGCTTCTTCAATAGCACTTTTCGCCTTAGTCACGGCCTCAATCTGCCGTGCAGATATAAGCATAAGCTCTTCTCCTTCACCTATATTATCCAACAGTTTTTCAAGTCTTTCCGTAAGTTTAACAAAAGATTTTTTAGCACTTACTTCAAGGAGATCATAAGAGTGAAGCTTATGTGCATCAAAATCTCTTGCAAGATCTGACTTATTTAACGCAACAATGACCTGTTTATCTTCCAATGACTCCAGAATGGAAAGTATTTTTCCATCCTCATCATCAAATTTTCTAGATCCGTCAAAAAGTGCAATGATCACATCTGCATCATCCACTGAACTCAGAGTACGCTCAATACCTATTTTTTCAATGGTATCTTCTGATTCACGTATACCTGCCGTATCTACCAGTCTGATAATATGCGAACCGATGCGTACCTGCTCTTCTATAGTGTCCCTGGTCGTTCCTGCGATATCACTTACTATAGCTCTGTCATAAGTAAGTAAAGCATTTAGCAGAGAACTTTTACCTACATTAGGCTTCCCTATGATAGCCACTTTAAACCCTTCTATAAGTCCCCTGCGTCTATGACTCGCTTCAACGATCTTTTCTATCTGCTGCATTAGTCCGTCCAGTTGTGTGGTGATACTGCTCATAATATCATCAGGGATATCTTCTTCAGCATAATCTATCATTACTTCGGAATAGGCTAAAGATCTTAAAAGTGCATCTCTGCTTTCATCCACAAAAGTTTTAAGCTCACCTTTCATCTGTTTGGCCAGTATCTTTGCAGCATCTACAGATTTTGCTTCGATGAGTTTAGAGATCGCTT
>Ga0209633_10004704_pt1 | contig 12203 bp, 10 predicted proteins | sample Cruoilmetagenom1_FD_187290 | JGI IMG/M metagenome (GOLD analysis project Ga0209633, IMG submission 187290) | Oil polluted marine microbial communities from Coal Oil Point, Santa Barbara, California, USA - Sample 1 (SPAdes) (version 2) | ecosystem: Environmental > Aquatic > Marine > Oil seeps ... | reverse complement strand
TTATTTCTTGAAGTCATAGTTGATAGAAATTACAATTCAAAAATAGAATAATTAATTTAATCCACATTATGCATTATAAAAGAGTTATATTGTTATTTTTATTTTCAAATGGAGTTTTGGAGTAATTGAGTAGTGAGGTTCAACACTGTTTTATATTTCTCCACAACTCCACAACTCCTTTCCTTTAATTTCTAAAACTACATAACACAATGATACTAATGTATATAGTAAGTTTAGCTTAGGTCGAACAGAGGTTAATAAGTGACTTTTAGTATTATTCTATTTTATAAAGCTACTGTAAGAACTCAATATTCCGTTTTAAACCTTTAAACCCGGTTCTCTGAACCGGGGAATCTTTAAACATAGACTTAAATTGTATTTTGTCCAGTTCATTCCATTGGGTTCTTGTCATATTTTGAAGGCTTTCATCTGGCTCAAATAAAGGCTCATCATGTGGTGATGCAAATTTGTTCCAGGGACATACATCTTGACAAATATCACAACCAAAAATCCAATTACTGAATTTACTTTTTAAACTATTTGGTAGTTCTCCTTTATATTCAATTGTCAAATAAGAAATGCAACTACGAGCATCTACATAATTTTCTTTAATTGCGTTAGTGGGGCATGCATCAATACATTTTGTACATGTACCACAGTAGCTTTTTGGATCAGTATTATTTTCGTAAGATAATTCGAGGTCTATAACTATTTGTCCGATAAAAAAGAATGAGCCACCCTTTTTATTTATAAGAAGTGTGTTTTTACCAATAAACCCTAACCCACTTTTATGAGCCCAGGCACGATCGAGTATAGGAGCCGAGTCGACAAAAACGCGAGCAGTACGTTTGCCGGCTTTTTCTTCAATTAGTTTAAGTAGTTTGCCTAGTTTTTGTTTTATAACATAATGGTAATCTTTACCATGGGCGTATTTTGAAATTTTGTAGTTGTCTATTTCATTAATTTCCTTATCTGGATAATAGTTGTAAAGAACAGATATTACAGATTTTGAATTTTCAACAAGCAATTCGGGGTTATATCTTTTATCTTTATTTCTTTCGAGGTAACTCATATTACCATGATTACCTTGTGCAAGCCAACTTTCCATCATCTTGGCATCATTGGTAAGATATTCAGCTTTTGATATGCCACAGTCAAAAAAGCCTAGTTCATGGGCTTGATTTTTAATATAATTAGTTAGAGATTGCTTATTTAGCGACTTTAGAGGCATTTATGACAAGTTAAGTTCTGGGGTTGTAAAGGAAATGAGGAAATAGGGGGAATAAGGGTTATAGGGGAAATAGGGATATAGTGGGGATTAAGTATTGTGATGAAAGTTTGTTTCATTTTTTTATTAAGTTGTTAGATGCCTTCCTGAAAAAAGTAATACTTCCACAATGTTAATAAATAGATATTTAGTTTATTGATTTTAATATACCTTTATTTCCCTATAACCCTTATTCCCCTTATATCCCAAGTACCTATGTCCTCTTAAACCTGAACCTGGTTATAATTCACAAATACGGAATACATCAAAACACAACCTAAAACAGTTTACCTTGGTTTGATTTAGGTGTTTTGCCTAGGTGAAGATAAGCTTTGTCAGTTACTTCTCTACCTCGTGGGGTACGCATAATATACCCCTCTTGAATCAAAAAAGGTTCGTAAACTTCTTCGATTGTATCACTTTCCTCACTAACAGCAGTTGCTATGGTAGTAAGACCAACAGGTCCACCATTAAATTTATCGATAATGGTTGATAGTATTCTATTATCCATTTCATCAAGCCCATTTTTATCAACGTTGAGTGCTTTTAATGCATGTTTTGAGATTTTTACATCAATGCTGCCATTTCCAACAATTTGAGCAAAATCACGAACACGTCGTAGTAATAAGTTGGCAATACGAGGAGTTCCCCTGCTTCTTCCGGCTATTTCATCGGCAGCCACATTATCGATACTTACATTTAATATTGCAGCTGAGCGTTTAATAATTAAAGCCAAAGTAGAGGTATTATAATATTCCAGTCGTGAATTTATACCAAACCTTGAACGAAGAGGAGCGGTGAGAAGTCCTGATCGTGTTGTTGCCCCAATAAGAGTAAATGGGTTTAATGTTATTTGTACAGATCTTGCGTTTGGACCTGTTTCAATCATTATATCAATTTTAAAATCCTCCATTGCCGAGTATAGATATTCTTCAACAACAGCACTTAGTCTGTGAATTTCGTCAATAAAAAGGACATCATTTTCATTAAGGTTGGTAAGTAGTCCAGCAAGATCACCAGGTTTATCAAGTACCGGTCCTGATGTAGTAATAATATTTACATCCAACTCATTCGAAAGTATATATGATAAAGTTGTTTTGCCAAGCCCCGGAGGTCCGTGCAATAATACATGATCAAGTGCATCACCACGTTGCTTTGCAGCTTCCACAAAAATTTTAAGGTTATCAACTACACCCGGTTGGCCAGTGAAATATTCAAATCGTCCAGGTCTAAGAGTATTTTCAACATCTTTTTCAGCGTCACTTAAATTTAATCCTGAGGCATCAAGGTTTTCGTTCATTAACTTACTAAAGTTTGTAACAAAAGTAGAAGAAAATAGATTAGCAGCTGTACTTTCTTAGTTTTATTTAGACCAATAATTGATTTACATAATATAATTGATAAAAAATTGTTATATTAGCTGCATTACTTAAATATGGTGATAGAGATTATCATTTTTTAGTTTTAATCCTATTAACTAATACCTTACAACAATGAAGACCATACTTGTTGCAATCGATTTTTCAAAAAATGCGGAACATGCTCTTGAGTATGCAATTATATTTTCTGAGAAGTTAGAAGCTTCAGTTTATTTGATATGGGTTGATAATTCGGTTTCTGATGAGGTAGTTTTGGATACAATTAAAGGAGATATAAGGATTGAAAAGAAAAAGTATCTGAAGAGTATAACTACAAAATATAAAGATAGAATCTACGGAGGTAAGTTTGAAGTATTGCTCAGAAAAGGCAAAGTGTATCAGGAAGTTGCTAAAGCTGCCAGTCAAATTGAAGCAGATATGATATTTGCCGGAACACATGGGGTTTCAGGGTACGAGCAACATTGGATAGGTAGTAATGCATACCGAATTGTGACACAGGCACCATGCCCTGTTTTTACAATTAGAAGCGAATATCAGTTTAATGGCTCCATTAATCGTATTCTTTTGCCATTGGATAGTTCGTTGGAAACAAAGCAAAAACTTCCATTTGTTGCAGATTTAGCACTTAACTTTAACGCCAAAGTACATCTACTAAAAGTTTATAATACTACGATAAGTGTAATTAGAAAGAGGATAGATAAATTTGGGGAAGAAGCAGTGAGTTGTTTAAAAGATAGGGGTGTTAATTTTTTGTTGGAGGATATTGAGGTTCAAAATGTAGCTGCTTCAATAATTGATTATAGCATAGAAAACAATATTGACCTTATTGCTATAATGACGGATCAGGGTACAACAACAGCAAATAAATTTTTAGGCCCATATTCGCAACAGCTAATAAATAATTCAAAAATACCAGTAGTTAGTGTTAGAGCAAAAATGCATTAACAAGTTATTATAAAGATTTATGAAAGGAATAATTGGCTTGATATTATTTTTAGTAACTCTGTGTAGCAACATGTTTGCACAGAGTTATGAAGAATATGGATCAGCAGTGATTAGTGATGACAAGATTGATAGCTTGGTTCAATTACATATTGATCATAACAAAAAGTACCCTGTTGTTCAGGGCTACAGAATTCAAATACTTATGGCGTCAGGAAACGATGCTCTTGATATTACAGAAGAAGCAAAAACTATTTTTTTAGAAAAGTACCCTGACATACCTGCTTACTTAACTTTTGATGAACCGGATTATCGTGTGCGTGTGGGTGATTTTAGAACCCGATTAGATGCAGAAAGATTTCTTGATGAAATAAGCAGGAAATACCGCGGAGCATGGGTAATTCAAGATTATATTAATTTTCCCAAATATAAAAACACCAACAGCTATGAGTAAAGTTATTCTTGTGGGCATCGATTTTTCGGATTGTTCAATAAATGCCCTTGAACATGCAATTTCAATTGCGAGGAAAGCTAAGGCTGGCATTGCAATGGTTTGGATTAATCATCTGGATTATTCCAAAGAGATTTTTTCTGTTGAGCCTCAAAATATTGAAAAAGAGGTGGTAACACGCTTTGAAGATCTTGTAAAGAAATACCAATATCATCTACACGGAGAAAAGATAGAGTACTTTATTAGAAAAGGAAAAGTATACAAAGAAATCTGTAATGTGGCAAATGAAATAGATGCTTTTCTTGTTGTTATTGGAACACATGGATCATCAGGTTTTGAAGAATTTTGGATTGGTAGTAACGCTAATAGAATGGTAGCAAGCAGTAAAAAACCAATAATCACTATTCGTGGAGGAGTTGATATAGGAACCGATCTGAAAAAAATTGTCCTGCCTTTGGATAGTACCAAAATTACTAGGCAAAAATTACCAATAACAGCATTACTGGCCAAATACTTTAATTCTGAAGTACATATTCTTGGATTGTATACCACTACTTCAGATGATATCAGGTACAGAGTTCGGAATTATGTTTCTCAGGCGGAGGATTATTTTAAGGAGAATGATATTAAGTTTAAGTCAACAACTAAAGAAGCCGAAAATATTACTGAAGAAACCATTAAGTACGCAAAAAAGATTGGAGCTAATCTTATATCAATAATGACTGAACAGGAAACGACTGCAACTAATCTATTTTATGGACCGTATGCTTCACAAATGGTTAACCACTCACCAATTCCTGTACTTAGTATTCATGTAAGTAAATTTTAAATTGGAATTTATATTTTTGATTTTTTAGTTGGATTCATTTCTATTTGAATAATGAAAAGGCAATCCCCTTATTTTCTTGTAATTATTATTTGGCTTATTAGTTGTCAACATGAAGGAGGCAATATAAAAAGCTTATCTGATAGTGATTGGGAATTTAAAGCAGTTGATGATATTAACTGGCTTCCCGCAAATGTACCCGGCTATGTTCATATCGATTTGCTTAATAATAATATTATTGAAGATCCATACTACAGACTTAATGAGCACAAACAGCAGTGGATTGATAAAAAGGACTGGGAATATCGAACCACCTTTAATGTTAGCAGGAGTCTACATGATAAGGATGTGGTTGAATTAACTTTCAAGGGGCTTGATACATATGCAAGTGTTTTTTTAAATGAGCAGTTAATTCTTAAGGCTGATAATATGTTTGTTAGTCATAAAATAAGTTGTAAGAAATTTTTGAAGTATGGAAATAATACAATCAGAATTATTTTTGAATCATCAATAAAAGTTGGTCTTAAAAAACGTGAAGAGCTTGGTTATTTTTTACCTGGTGCTGAAAATGATCAATCAGAACTGGGAGGATTGGGAGATATAAAGGTTAGTCCATTTACACGTAAACCGGGTTATCATTTTGGTTGGGATTGGGGTCCAAGGTTAGTAAGTAGTGGAATTTGGCAGGATATTGAACTTGTTGGATGGGACAAAGCGGCAATTACTGATGTAAATATTATCCAGGAGAATTTAACAGATAGTTTAGCAATATTAAATGCTGAAATTGAAATATTTTCAATTGAAAACCAAGAGGTAAGTATTATTTGTAAGATTGATTCTCAGAAAATTTCTAAAGAAAAAGTGTATTTGAATAAGGGAAAAAATGAGATAGCAATTCCAATTGAAATACAAAAACCTGAACTTTGGTGGACTAATGGTTTAGGAAACCAGAAACTTTATAACATTGAAATTGAGATAGGTGTAGATTCGGAAATTCTTTCTTTTATATCTACAAATATCGGACTTAGAACTGTTGAACTAATTCAGCAACCCGATAGTATTGGAAAGAGTTTTTATTTCCAAATTAACGGTAACCCTGTTTTTATGAAGGGCGCAAATTATATTCCACAGGATATTTTTCTGAGTCGAGTAGAGGATGAGGATTATGAAGAACTGATTAGTTCGGCTGTTGATGCAAACTTTAACATGCTCAGAGTATGGGGTGGTGGAATTTACGAGAAGGAGATATTCTATAATTTGTGTGATAAATATGGCATACTGGTTTGGCAGGATTTTATGTTTGCATGTGCTATGTATCCAGGGAATAGGTCGTTTTTAGATAATGTGAAGAATGAAGCTGTGCAAAATGTAAAGCGTCTTCGCAATCATCCTTGTATTGCATTATGGTGCGGTGATAACGAAATACTTTCTGCATGGAATCGATGGGGATGGAAAGAAAGTGTATTTGAAGATCAGGGGCAAGATATAGTTGATACGGTTTGGAAGGCCTACGATGATATTTTTCATAATATTTTGCCGGAAGTAATAAAAGAATTTGACCCTGGTAGATCATACTGGTCATCTTCTCCAAGTGCAGGTTTTGGAGAGCTGGAAAATGGAAAGTCGGGAGATAATCATTATTGGGGTGTTTGGTGGGCTAAGGAGCCCTTGTCAAGATACAAAGAAGTGATACCAAGATTTATGTCAGAGTACGGTTTTCAGTCTTTCCCAGAATTAAATTCTGTAAAAAAATATGCATTGGAGGAAGATTGGGATATTAATTCTGAGGTTATGAAATCGCATCAGCGATCAAGTATTGGTAATAATACTATTGTTGAATATATGCAGCGTGACTACAATAATCCAAAGGATTTTCCAATGTTCTTATATGTAAACCAAGTATTACAAGCTGAGGGAATTAAAATGGCAATTGAGGCACATCGTCGTAATATGACGGTTTGTATGGGGTCGCTGTATTGGCAATTAAACGATTGCTGGCCTGTTGCATCCTGGTCGGGGATTGATAGTTATGGTAATTGGAAAGCAATGCACTATTTTGCTAAAAAGGCGTTTAATGACGTATTAGTATCACCTGACATTGATACAAAAAGTCAGTTCAATGTTACAATAGTTTCTGATAAGTTGAAAAATATTGAAGCAAAACTAAATCTGTTAATAATAGATTTTGAGGGAGATACTTTATGGGACTTGGATAAGCAAGTTGATGTTGTCAAAAATTCAAGCAATATATATTTTGAAACAGATTTAAATCAACTTCTGGTAGGAATAGACAGGAGAAGTGTTTTGCTACAGGCTACATTGTATGATCTTAATGGTGGGGTAATTTCTGAAAATATGATGTATTTTTTGCCGATAAAAGATTTAAATCTTCCTGCTCCAATTATTAAATACAATATTAAGAAAACAGAGGGAGGATTTCGTTTAGTATTATCAACAAATAAACTTGCAAAAAATATTTATTTGAGTGTTAATAACATTGAAGGAAAATTTTCAGATAATTACTTTGATCTGATGGCTGGCGATACCGTTGAAATTAAGTTTTCAGCAAAAGAGCAAATAGAATTAAGCAAGTTTAAAGAGAATTTTAAAAGCCTCACACTTGTGGATAGTTTCTAATACTATAATGTTATATGTTACTGGTTATATGTTATTAGTTGTGAGATGCCCAATAACATATAACCAATAACATAAGCACTCAATAATTATCTGAAATTACGAAAGGGAAAATGACTTCTTCGTTCTGAAATATGAACTACCTTTTAATCATATCTCCATCCTTATTAAAAAAATGAAATTCCATTAATTGATAATCTCTCATTGCACGTACTTTAACCCATCTCTTATATTTAAGAAACCACCGCATTTGAGGTGACATAATCTTTTTTGTAAAGAAGGCTTCAATAAATGGATGAACACCAAGTGTTAATTTCTTTTCATTTTGATCCAGCATTAGGTAATTGAGATTATTCTCAATATCATCTATAAGTATCATGCTCGATTTTATTTGACCTGTACCGTTACATGTTGGACATTTCTCAAGAACAGGTACAACCATTTCTGGTCTTACTCGCTGCCTTGTTATTTGTACTAATCCAAATTTACTGGGAGGAAGTATCGTATGCTTGGCTCTGTCCTTGGACATTTCATCTTTCATTTTTTGAAATAATGCCCTTCGGTTTTTGGCTTCATGCAGATCAATAAAATCCACAACAATAATGCCGCCCATATCTCTTAATCTAAGCTGGCGAGCAACTTCTGCTGCAGCTTCATTATTAACAATAAGTGCATTCTCCTCCTGCGACAATTCTTTATTAACTCTGTGTCCACTGTTAATATCAATTACATGAAGAGCTTCAGTATGTTCAATAACCAGGTAAACTCCGCTTTTAATTGTAACCGTTTTACCAAAAGAGCTTCTAAGTTGTTTCTCAATACTATAATGCTCAAAAATTGGTGTATTACCTTTATAGCGTTTTACTATATCTTTCTTATCGGGAGCAATTGTACTTATATATGCCTTTGTTTCTTCATATAGAGTAGGGTCGTTTATGTGTATTGAGTTAAACGACTCGTTTAATAGGTCTCTTAGTATTTGAGATGTTCTGTCGAGCTCACTTAGTACTTTTTGAGGTGGTTTAAGGTGGGATAGTTTTTTAATAATACTCTCCCACTTTCCTGTAAGGTCACGAAGGTCAGCATCAAGTTCTGCTACTTTTTTATTTTCAGCAACAGTACGAATTATCACACCATAATTATTAGGCTTTATGCTTGAGATAAGTCGTTTTAAACGATTTCGTTCATCTTTACTTTTTATTTTTTGAGATATTGATATTTTATTTGAGAAAGGTAATAGTACAATAAACCTTCCTGGGAAAGAGATTTCAGTAGAAACTCTCGGTCCTTTAGTTGATATTGGCTCTTTAGCAATTTGTACTAATATTTGTTGCCCCGAAACTAATACCTGGTTTATTTTACCTGTTTTTTCAATATCTTTTTCAGGTCTAAGCGTTTCATGGGATGTGAGGTTTGCTTTGCCTAATATGCCAAGTTTTACATATTTGTTGAAAGTTCGAATTTGAGGTCCAAGATCTAGATAATGCAAAAAAGCATCCTTTTCATAACCTACATCAACAAAAGCCGCATTTAGCCCAGGCATTATTTTCTTAACCTTAGCTAAAAAAACATCACCAACACTAAATTTGTTGTTGATTTCATCTTTATGTAATTCAACTAGATTTTTGTCCTCGAGTAATGCAATGTTAACCTCCGATAAATTCGAATCAATGATTAATTCTCTGTTCACATTGTTTAATTTTGTAATTAGTTAAATAATAGCCTAAGGCTAGGCTTATTTAAACAAAAGAAATTGATAATAGATAGGACAAACAGTGTGGATATAGTTAGGAATTGAAAAAGTATAATAACACAAGACCATTCCGAAGCCTTGTGTTATTTCGCTAAAAGAAAAATTTATTTCTTCTTATGCCTGTTCTTCCTTAAACGCTTCTTACGTTTATGGGTCGCCATCTTGTGCCTTTTCCTCTTTTTTCCGTTTGGCATAATTAATAATTATTAGTTGTTAATATTAAGCTATTTAGCCTTTACTTCGTTTACAAAAGTTTTGGCAGGTTTAAAAGCAGGAATATTGTGAGCAGGGATAATAATTGTAGTATTTTTAGAAATATTACGACCTGTTTTTTCAGCTCTTTTCTTAATAATAAAACTACCAAATCCTCTCAGATATACATTCTCACCATTTACCATTGTATCTTTAACAGTTTCCATGAAAGATTCAACTACAGCCTGTACAGCTACCTTTTCAACGCCAGTTTTATTGGCAATTTCAGTTACGATTTCTGCTTTTGTCATCTCAATGTTATTTTAATTGTTTAAAAATTAGTTTCTTACTTTGAGGGGCAAAAGTAATATAATTTTAATAAGTACAGTATTTATTTAAGAAAAAATTATTTATAATTAGTTCTTTACTAGTATTTTCGAATATAAAAGACGTATTCTTTACTTTAAAAATGCAAATTTGTATCACACAATTTTATTTGAGTATGATTTTTGTACAAAAAATAGCTAATTTTGAATATTGAAAATTCACACTTAATTTATTAAAAATGGCAGGATTAAATAAGGTAATTTTGATAGGACGTATTGGCAAAGATCCAGATACTTTTACTTTTGACGACGGAACAAAGAAGATTAGTTTTTCACTTGCAACTACCGAAAGTTATCGAGATAGAGCAACAAGTGAGTGGAGAGACCAAACCGAATGGCACAATATTGTTGGTTATAGATATTTAGCTGAAAAAAATATAGCAAAAGGTGACCTGATATATGTAGAAGGGAAAATTAAAAACCGAAAATATAATGATAGAGATGGTAATGAAAGATATATTACTGAAATATTAGCTGAGAAAATAAATATTCTTGGTCGTCCCAGAAGTGCAGATGAATATGGTGGTAATGATGCAGGTAGTAATTTTAGTCAGGGTCATAACTCTAACACAAATAAAGGGGTGGATGAACCGAATACTTCTGCTGCTCCTGCAACTCCTGAAGATGACCTTCCCTTCTAAATATAAGCAATTTGGTAATATAGTGGCTCTCAGAAAACTTCAAATACTGCGTTACTCTCGCTTTTGAAACAGTCATTTACAAAAGTAAACTCCTTAATTTCAAAAGTTTTGAAAGCCTTGTCTTTGACATTTTCTTATGACCCACTCCAAAATTGATCGTTTTCTAAGAGTTACTATATTGTGATTCTTAGTACTTTTGCAAAATGATTCGTTAATCTTAAAAAATAATTTTTGAAAGACGCTACAATAGATTTTCTTCTAATTGGGTTAAACATTAATTCAGATCAGTTTTTCTTAGGTTTTACTACAGATACAGTAATTGCATTGTTAATGACTGTAATCCTACTTTTCTTTTCAGGGTTAATTTCTGGTTCTGAGACTGCTTTCTTTTCACTTTCACCAGCTGATTTAGATTCGTTAAAGGTTAGAAATGGAAAGAAAGATAGGTTAATTTTAGAACTTTTAGATAAACCCAAAGAATTACTCGCAACTATTTTAATTTCAAATAATTTTATTAATGTGGGTATTGTTGTTCTTTCAACATTTGTTACAGCTAATTTATTTAATCTTCAATTGAATATAGTTTTAGTTTTTTTAATTCAGGTTGTTGTAGTTACTTCGGTATTACTAATTTTTGGAGAGATTATTCCAAAAATACTCGCTAATAAAGAACCTGTTGCTATTGCCACACTTATGGTTATGCAACTTAAGTACTTAATTTGGATCTTTAATCCATTAAGTAGTATCCTTGTTACCTCAACTTCATTTATTGATAGGAGAATTGGAAAAAAAGGTCATAATATTTCTATGAGCGATATTTCGGATGCCATTGAAATTACTTCTGATACTAGTGTAACAGATGATGAAAAGCAAATACTTAAAGGAATTGCTACTTTTGGTGAAAAAGAAGCTAGTGAGATAATGGTCTCTCGCGTTAATATTACGGCAGTAAGTAACAAATTGATTTATAGTGAAGTAATTGATGCAGTACTTAAATCGGGATTTTCACGAATACCGGTTTTTGATGAAACTCTTGATAATATTTTGGGCATCCTTTATATTAAGGATTTATTGCTTTTTTCGGGAGATGATAGTAACTTTGCCTGGCAGAAACTCATAAGAAAACCAGTTTTCTTTGTGCCCGAAAACAAACGAATTAATGACTTGTTACAAGAGTTTAGAGAGAAAAAAATACATCTGGCAATTGTTGTAGATGAGTATGGTGGAACATCTGGAATTATTACTTTAGAAGATATTATTGAAGAGATTGTTGGTGAGATTAGTGATGAATTTGATATTGAACCACTTCAGTTTAAGTATGAAAAGGTTTCAAATAACACTTATGTATTTGAAGCAAAAACGCCAATAGTTGATTTATGCAAAATACTTGGATTCGAAGATGAGGTTTTTGATGATGTAAGAGGTGAGGCCGATTCATTGGGTGGTTTGATACTTGAGTTGGAGAGTAAAATTCCTGAGCAAGGTTCTGTTATTAATTTTGAACAATTTAAGTTTGAAGTTATTGATGCTGACCAGAGAAAAATTAACAAAGTAAAAATAGTAATTGAAAATGATAAGGGTGATAAAAAAAAATAGTCTGATATTAGTTTTAACTATTTTGCTAGTATCGTGTGGTGAAAACTATACACCATTGCCAAGGGGTTATTTTAGAATTGATCTTCCCGAACATGGTTATAGATTGTCTGACACAATATTTCCCTATTATTTCGAG
>Ga0209633_10004703_pt1 | contig 12205 bp, 14 predicted proteins | sample Cruoilmetagenom1_FD_187290 | JGI IMG/M metagenome (GOLD analysis project Ga0209633, IMG submission 187290) | Oil polluted marine microbial communities from Coal Oil Point, Santa Barbara, California, USA - Sample 1 (SPAdes) (version 2) | ecosystem: Environmental > Aquatic > Marine > Oil seeps ... | reverse complement strand
CAGGAGATTTTATATCTGAGCTGAACATGTCTTGCCACCTTGAGGCATTTAATATCAATGGGAACAGGATTCCATGCTTCAAAATCTTCAACGTCTTCCCAAGCATCCTCTGGAGCTAATTTATGCCGCAACTTTCCAGTTACTGTTACAAAATATTCATTTAATACCTGGGTGCTGATTCTTCCGCTTCCTTCCTGCCAAAGTTTTGTCAGGATTTCCCGGGCTATCCGCTGCTTCCCGGGTTCATGGCTGTCCCTGGAATAAACCAGAATATTTGTATCAACAAATGTTTTAACGTTCATGGATATCATCTCTGCCTGGATAGTGCTCTCCTCCATCCCTGAGATTTACTGGATTTTTACTGAGAAAACGTTCCATAGACCGGGCATAAGATGAATCAGAAGCCATCTTTTCCCGAAGTGTATCGCTCAGCATACGGGATATGCTTGTTTCATGCTCTGCCGCATATACCCGGGCCCATCTGGCAACATCTTCACTCACAGAGATGGTAATATTCCTCATTTCACACTCCACAATTTAAGTGTAGCACTTTCACTGTGCGATTTCAACAACCTGGCGATAGAGGTCATTCTCGAAAAAAGAGATAAAAAAAGACTGCCCGGTAAAGGCAGCCTTTTCAATTAAAACAAATTACTGTAAGCGATTACTCATCCATTGCAGAGAATTCGGACTTCTCGGCGCCGCAGAGCGGGCAGACCCAATCTTCAGGGATAGCGTCAAATTCGGTTCCAGCGGCTACTCCGTTGTCTTCATCACCTTCTGCCGGATCGTAAATATATCCGCAGACATCACATACGTACTTCTTCATGTATCAACCTCCGTTGTTTTCCACTCGAGTGGAGACTTCTTTGTCCAGTTGGTATAAACCCATTCTATTATCACCTACCATCTCGAGTTTGTCGATAAGTGCCTGAGCGGTTGTTTCTTCTTCGATTTGTTCTGTAACAAACCAGCCGAGAAAGCTCTCAGTGGCGATATCATCTTCTTTTCGGGCCATACGTACCAGATCGTGAATGCATTTGGAGATGAATTTTTCATGACCCAGGGCGGCTTTTATGGCATCAACGGGTGTTTTCCACTCGGCCTGGGGTTCACTGATAGCAGCGTAGAAAACACGTTCACCGTTCCCGTCCAGAAACTGATGAATTTTCTGGGCATGAATCCGCTCTTCAGAGGCCTGGGCGGTCATCCAGACGGCAAAACCGGATAAGTTTTTAGCATAAAAGTCTGCGGCCATGGATTCGTACAGATAGGCAGAACTTAATTCTTCGTTGAACTGTTTGTTCAGCGCATCGGACATTGTCTTTGAAATGGCCATAATCCTAGAGCTCTCCTCTCCATAAGCCATGAAGGTTGCAGTATTCCCTGGCGGTTACAGTTTCCGGATCGCCGCAGGAATAACAGAACTGAACCTTGGGCTCATCCCCGGGTTTGAGTTCCTGAAACAGGCGTTTGCCGTCTACAATCAGCTCTATCCACTGAATCCAGTGATTCTCCAGCATGGGGTGAAGGGTGCTGCCGACGGTAACGTTGAATCCGCCTTCTACCTTTTCAATCAGGGGAACGTGCTTCTCTGTGGTTGAATCAGCCGTCTTTTCGTCCATTTTAACCATGTCCTGACCACAGCAGACCAGTGTCCCGCCGCCGAAATTCAACACTTTTACAATATTCCCGCATTCTTCACATTTATATACATCGTACTTAGCTGCCATTTTCTTTTCTCCTTTTACCAGTTCTCGCCGAGAACTTCAAAATAAGCCTGGGGATGGGCACATGCAGGGCACTTCACCGGTGGTTTAGCACCTTCAAAAAGGTAACCGCAGTTGATGCAGCGCCATACAATAACTGAATCTTTTTCGAATACCTTACCGGTATCTACGTTCTTTTTCAGGTCGAGATAGCGTTTCTCATGTTGTTTCTCGGCAACAGCAATGGCTTCAAATACAACGGCCAATTCGTTAAAGCCTTCTTCCCGGGCGGTTTTGGCAAACTCGGGGTACATGGTAGTCCATTCGTAGTTCTCACCGGCAGCACCATTCTCCAGGTTCACGCTGGTGGACTCAATCATGCCGAAAGGAAAAGCAGCGCCGTCTACAATGGGAGACTCTCCACCGGTCATGAACTTGAACAGGCGCTTGGCATGCTCTTTTTCCTGATTGGCGGTTTCTTCAAATATCCGGGCTATCTGAACCATGCCCTCTTCTTTAGCCTTGGAGGCGTAATAGGTGTAGCGGTTGCGGGCCTGAGATTCACCGGCGAATGCGGTCATCAGATTTTTCTGGGTCTGAGTACCTTTAAGATCTTTCATAACGGTATCCTTTTTCTATTAGAATGTTTACGGGCAATGCCCTTCTACTATAATAGGGCTGCCGCCAACGGTTTGCAAGTCTATTATTGAGAATAATTCCTATTATTGTAAGGAATTAGGCATATACTTACTAAGTATATTAGTCTAACAAAATATCATTCGAATTATAGAACTGCCTCTTTACAAAGGCTCCTGTCCTGATTACATTGCAAATCAGACAAAATATGAGGTGAGACTCTTGGAAAGCCGCCTTCGGGAGGCTCGGATTTCATCTGAATAGTCTTCAATCAACCCGGAGAGTCCCTTTTTCAGGGTATCAAAACCGAACTCCTTACGGCCGACTTTGAAATTGTGTTCTGCGATTTTATCCCGATATGGACGGTCGGTAAGTATACGATGCATTTTTACAAGAACACTGTCGGGAATTTCCAGACGGCCTTCTTTATCGTAACGGTCACGGATTTCAGGTCCTTTAAAACCAACACCCTGAATATCGGTTTTATATACCAGGTAGGTGGTAGTTACAATAGGGACCTTACAGGACACCGCTTCCAGAAAAGCGTTGCCGAAACCCTCCCAGACCGGTAGATATGTAGCCAGATCAGCATGAATCAGAACATCCCGGGTTGTGTAAAGTTTTCGCCCTTCTTTATCTTTGGCTCTCCGGGATGCAACTCTCTCTGCAATCAGATAAAGTGGAACGCCCAGACGCCGGGCAAAACCCTTGATATCATTGATGTAGTTCTCATCCATTTCATCACCCTGATATAAAGAGATGATGAAGCGGATTCGATCGGCCAATTCGGGGTACGCCTCCATAAACCGTCCCACCAGACGCACAGAATCCTCAATCCTCTTCCTTGGGACAATCCGTGTAGGCTGCACGATAAGAAGATCGTTATCTGCAAATCCGAGTTCCCTGCGGAAATCGGCATTCCAGTCATCCAGAACAGCCGGATTGTTAAAGTCCTCACAGTTTGGCACTACCCTGGGGTTCACTCTCTTGATGGATTTGAGGATGTGGGAGGCATAAGAGGAAATAACCACATGTTCAGTTCCCAAGTCTGACGGCGGCATAATTCTGTTGAGTAGTTTCTCAATGTAGTTCTCACTGAAGCGGCTGCGCTCCCACCAGAAATCGTGATGATGAAAGATTGTGGCAACACGGTGTATGGTGGCAACTCTGAATACCGCGATACCTCCAAGAAGGCTCATTGGCATGGCGTTGGTATTTTCGGCAATAATCACATCAATCCGATTGTCCTGAACAATTTCGTACAGGTGATTACCGACTTCAGCCCCTGCAATTTCAAGCTCAGTCTGGATTTCCTCCATTCTGGGCTCCGTGAAGTGGGGCGGACGTTTGGAAAGGTAGGGAAACACCAGGGTTTCAAAATACTTTTGTTCTGCCGAATCAAAGCTGATGCTCTTCAAAAGTATCTGCTGTTTTTCGGGAACTCCGGAAACCGGCTGGCGGTAAAATCCGGAAATAGTGAAAATCTCATGTCCCATGGAGCTCAGGATATCGACCCACTTATCTGCCTCCAGGGACACACCATCCACATCCCCGAGCTTTCCGCTGACTATTGCAATACGAAAATTGTCTTTCTTCATTTTGGAGAATTATCGTTCAGCTGTATTCCTTGGTCAATGGGCGGTTTAAAAAACCGGCTGCCCTTTAAGAGGCAGCCGGAAAAGGGAGGAAAAAGAAAAGACTATACTCTATTTCTGATACAGAGGCCTTGCATGATATTTGGTGTGCAGCAGCTCATGACTCCTGTCAGAAAGCGGTGCTCCAAGGTAGTCATCGTATATTTTAATGATGGAGGGGTTCTGATAGGAACAACGTACGGTACTTTTCTCATCATCGTTGTAAATCCCCGCGGCTCTTTTCTGCCGGACTTCCTCATCGGTGTTGTACGGCTGCCCGCCACCGCCGATGCATCCACCCTTGCAGGCCATCACTTCAATAAAATGATAGGGGGGCTCTTTGCCGGAATCCCGGGCTTCCCGTACCTCATCCATTAACTGCCGGACATTGGCCATCCCATGGGCCACAGCAACCCTCAAAGTCGTATCCCCTACAGGAACTTCCCCGGAGCGGACTCCATCCATTCCACGGACGGCTTGAATGTTCACATCCCCGAGTTCTTCGTCGGTTACCAGTTTATAGGCTGTACGAAGGGCTGCTTCCATAACACCTCCGGTTACACCAAAAATAGTACCTGCTCCCGAATAGATACCAATGGGGTTATCGGCCTCTTCATCTTTAAGATTCAGAAAGTCGATCCCCGCCCTCTTGATAAGCCTTGCCAGTTCCCGGGTGGTGATAACCAGATCCATGTCGTTGTAGCCTGAGGCATGCATATTATCATCCCGGCCGATTTCGTACTTTTTGGCGGTACAGGGCATAATGGCAACCGAGTAGATATCTTTAGGGTCTATTTCGGCTTTCTCGGCGTAATAGGTTTTTGTAACCGCTCCCTGCATCATCATGGGGCTCTTGGCCGTTGAGAAGTGAGGTATCATATCAGGATAGTATTTCTCCATAAAATCCGTCCATGCAGGACAGCAGGAGGTAATCTGAGGCAGTGGGCCTCCATCTTTTGATGTCAGACGGTGAACCAGCTCAGTGCCCTCTTCCATGATGGTGAGGTCGGCGGCGAAGTTGGTATCAAAGACGGCATCGGCTCCGAGCATCCTCAGGGCTGCATAAATTTTTCCTGTAAGCAGAACCCCCGGCTCAAGACCGAAAGCTTCACCTATGGCAACACGAACCGCCGGGGCCACCTGAATAGCAACATGTTTGGTTTCATCCCTGATAGCTGCAAGTAATTCTTCTGTCTCGTCTTTTTCATAAATAGCACCCACAGGGCAATGAGCAGAACACTGGCCGCATTTTATACAGGGGCTTTCATTCAGCAGTGCACCGGCTGCAGGTTGCATTACCGTGTCGTAACCCCGGTTAATAAACTCCAGGGCCCAGACATCCTGAAGCTGCTGGCATACCTGAACACAACGGCCGCAGTTGATACACTTCCGGGGATCCAGAACGATGGAAGGTGTTGATTCATCCCTGGGCAAATCTTTAAGCATCTCGCAATAGGGTGCTTCCCGGATACAGAAGTCGGCAGAAATATCCTGGAACTCACAGCTGCCGTTACGGGCACAGGTGAGACATTCATTGGGATGATTGGACTGCATCAGCTCAACAACAGTTTTCCGGATTTCCATAAGTTCGGGATCGTGAGTGATATAATTCTGCCCGTTTACTACTTCAGTAGCACAGGCTCGAACCATTTTAGGTGAGTTTTCCACCTTGACAACACAGAGTCCACAGGCGGCCCAGGGTTCAAGATCGGGGTGGTAACAGAGGGTGGGTATATTTACCTGAAAGGCCTTTGCCGCTTTCAGTATGCTGGTGCCGGCCTCTACTTCATGAGGCTGGCCGTTTATTTTGATATTCACCATTGCCATCGAATTTTTTTCCTCCTAGGCCACTATAACGGCGCCGAACTTACAGACATCGAAACAGGCACCGCACTTAATGCATTTATCCTGATCGATAACATGAGGCATTTTACGCTCACCGGCGATACAGGGAACCGGGCACTTTCTGGCACAAACAGTACAACCGATACATTTCTCTGCATCGATGGTGTAGGACACCAGTTCCTTACATTTGCCCGCCTGGCATTTACCGTCCCGGACATGCTCCAGATATTCCTCTTCAAAATATTTCATGGTGGAGAGAACCGGGTTGGCTGCCGTCTGACCCAGACCGCAGAGTGAAGCTTTCTGTGTAGCCAGACCGATATCCTTCAGCTTCTGAAGGTCTTCCAGCTTCGCTTCTCCTGTGGTTATCTTTTCCAGAATCTGGTGCATGCGCTTCGTACCGATACGACAGGGGGCACATTTCCCGCAGGATTCATCGACACAGAATTCCATGTAGAACTTTGTGATATCGACGATACAGTCGTCCTCGTCCATTACAATCATTCCGCCGGAGCCCATCATCGAACCGATGGCCGTAAGGTGGTCAAAGTCAATGGGGGTATCCAGATAGTCTTTGGTAATAACTCCCCCTGAGGGTCCTCCGGTTTGAACAGCCTTGAACTCTTTGCCGTCCCGTATACCGCCGCCTACATCGAAAATAATCTCTCTTAAAGTGGTTCCCATAGGTACTTCCACAAGACCGGAGTTCTCTATTTTCCCTGTAAGGGCGAATACTTTGGTACCCGGAGATTTTTCAGTTCCTATGGCGTTGAACCAGGCACCGCCTTTTTCGATAATCAGCGGGATATTGGCGAATGTTTCCACATTGTTGATTACAGTCGGTTTCTCAAAAAGGCCCTTTATCGCGGGGAAAGGGGGCTTGGGAATCGGCATACCCCGGTTTCCCTCGGTTGAGGCCAGAAGGGCTGTTTCTTCACCACAGACGAAAGCACCGGCACCCAGGCGGATTTCAATATCGAAGGAAAAACCGCTTCCCAGAATATCATCCCCCAGAAGCCCGAATTCCCGGGCTTGTTTCAAAGCGATTTCCAGTCGTTTGATGGCCAGAGGGTACTCGGCCCGGATGTATATAACACCATGATCGGCACCGACAGTTTTTGCCGCGATAGTCATGGCTTCCAGTATCGAATGGGGGTCGCCTTCCAGAGTGGAGCGGTCCATATAGGCTCCAGGATCTCCCTCGTCGGCGTTACAGACGATGAATTTTTCTGCAGAATCCACATCAGCTGAGAACTTCCACTTCAGCCATGTTGGAAATCCGGCCCCCCCCCGGCCTCTGAGTCCGGAAACTTTGAGTTCTTCAAGAACATCTTCCGGTGTCATCTCAAAAAGAACTTTTTCCAGGGCCGCATAACCCTGCCGGGCGATATATTCGTTGATTTCTTCAGGATCGATTACACCGCAATTCCGTAAAACCAGGCGTTTCTGTTTCTGATAAAACTTAATTTCACTCAGGTTGGTTTTATCGGCCCCTTTCTCCCTGTAAAGGAGAGAATCGACAACCCGGCCTTTTAAAAGATGCTCATTAACGATGGTTTCGGCATCTTCAGGTTTTACTTCGACGTAAAAGGCCTCTTCAGGGAGAACCTTTACGATAGGACCCTTTTCACATAGTCCGAAACAGCCGGTTTTTACGATTTGAACATCATTGCCAATTCCGCATGCATCAGCAGCGGAAAGTAATCCGTGGTAGATGGCATCGGCCTTCCCGGCCGCACAACCCGAACCGCCGCAAACCAGACAGTAATTCTTGATGGGCATGGGCTACTCCTTGTTTATATCCCGAGCGGGATAGTCAAAAACATGATCGTTAACGAGTTTACCGCCCAGAAGGTGGAGATTGACAATCTTCCTGGCTACGGCGGCATCAACATTGCCATAGAGAGTATCGGGCATTCCTTCCATCTTCACTTCAACGGTAGGTTCGGCATAGCAGAGCCCCATACATCCGGTCTGCTTCACCACGACGTTGTCCATTTTCCGGGTGTAGGCTTCTCCCAGAAACACATTCAGTGCTTCTTTAGCACCTGCTGCGATTCCGCAAGTGCCCATACCTACGATAATGTGGATGCTTTTTTCACCGGAATCCCGGCGCTCTATCACCTCTTTCTGCTCTTCCCGGAGCTTCCGAAGGGTTTCCAGGGTCATTTTGGCCATCGATGCATCTCCTTACTCTTTTTCCTTACTCATTTATTAAAAGGCTCCTCCAGGGATTCCAGATACTCCCGGAGCAGTCCCAGGGCATTGATATCTTCCAGTCCTCCAAGGGCCTCTGATACTTCAGCCTTATCAATCCTGTACTCATCCACCCGGCTGCCGGATTTCTGACACATGCGGTGAATATTCAACTGACAATTTCCGGCGAATGTCAGACACTGCAGCCAGAGCAGTACAAGGCTTCCCCTGGGAGGCAAATCCAGATGATCAGCGGGAAAAACCGCCTCTATCCTTGTGCCCTTACCGGGAACCGAACCAATATCAACCCGCCCTCCGGTCTGCTCTGCAGTCTGCCGCAGGAAGGGAATCCCCAAACCCACACGACGCCCCGGATGCTTTAGTCCATCAGAACCGAATGGATCCTCAGCCCTTTTCAAGCCTTCAAAATCCATTCCACAGCCATCATCTGTCACTGAGAAGTGAATCTCATCCGCCGTCTCCCAAAAAGAAACGCCGATGTTCATCCCTCCGGCTTCAATACTGTTCTGAAACAGATCGAATATAACGTCCGACAGCGCAGCGTGCATCAGTCACTGAATCGAGCCAGCACCTCAGGCAGCTTATCCGAGCTGAGCTTTCCGAACACCTCATCTCCCACCATCATCACCGGCGCCAGACCGCAACAGCCCACACAGCGAACCGCCTCAAGGGAAAACTTCCCGTCGTGAGTTGTTCCTCCGACACCGATATCCAGAAGATTTTCCAGCTCACTGATCAGATCGCTGGCACCTCTGAGATAACATGCGGTACCCATGCAAACCTGCAGGTTGTTATCCCCGGGTTTTTCCATCTTGAAAAAATGATAGAAAGAGATAACACCGTATATTTTTGCCAGGGGGACATCCAGCAAGCGGGCCACCTCGAAGGCAATTTCCCTGGGAACATAGCGGTACTCTTCCTGAACTTTATGAAGAACCATAATAAGATTCCCCGGACGGTCCTTCCATTCCTCGATATACGCCTTCAATCCCTCTGTAAGAGTTGTTTCTTTGGTAGCCTCAGCCATGAAACCTCCATTAAGATTGCATTAACATTGAATTATCTTGAGTATAAACACCTATAAAAGGTTTTATCAATACCTTTTTATCTATTGTTGCTCCTTTTATTTGTTTGTTTTTATTCAATTGACCTTTGTTGTTACGTACGTCACAATAAAAACATGACTCGTAAAGACTTTATGCTCCGGCTGATGAAATACAAAAGGGTTCTCATCCAGCTCCGTTCCCTGGGGCTTGAAAGAGTTTTCTCAAACAACCTCGGTGATGCCATCGGAATATCCGCGGCTCTGGTCCGTAAAGATCTGGCCCGGATAGAAATGCAGGGAAACCGACGTGGTGGGTACAGCATTGATCTAATGCTGGAAAGGCTCAACCGTCTGCTGGGAGGCAACGAAGCCCAGGAAGCCATCCTTGTCGGCTGCGGTAATCTTGGCCGGGCGTTACTGAACCATGAAGAGTTTTATAAAGAAGGGATTAACCTGGTTGCCGGGTTCGATCTTTCCCCCGAGCTTTCTGCAATCAGGGGTATTCCAGTTCTCCCCATGGAAGAACTTGAGAATTTTATCAAAAAAAGCCGGGCCAAGGTGGCCCTCCTCACGGTACCAGCCGGCGCTGCAGCCGAAGTTCGCGACCGCCTGCTGGGAGCTGGTATTCGGGGGATTCTGAACTTTGCCCCGATGGAACTCAAATGTTCCGGCAGCTGTGTTATTCACAACGTCAATATAGGTTTGGAAATTGAGAATCTCTTCTTCCTGGTTAATTCTCTCGAGGATATTGAAGCCCGGGAGGGCCGTTTACCTGAAAACTGCCTTGATGGTGAGGACTGTAATGAACCTCATATAACTGTAAATTGAGCATTTTGAACCCCTCTGACTACCTGAATTCAAAAATAATATGAAAAGTAGCCGTCAGTTCATGGAATTCCGGTTGGCAGCGGCGCTATAATGCTGCTTGTAAGTTCTTGAAAACGCATCGTGGACGATGCCAAGGAGAAAAAAATGAAGACTACTGCCCGAATCGGGATAGCGATGATTGTTCTGGCTGCCATAGCCCTGTCATCCTGTGCCTCAAAAGATGCTGAAGAGCAGACCGGCCCGCCTCAGCGGAAAGATTTCCCCGATTTCTTTCTGAACCCCCCTACTCCTGAAGACCAGTTCGTTGGTCTTGGAATGGCGAAACTGTCGGACGATAATCTGTCCCGTACAACCGCTCTGGCCAGAGCCCGTGCGGATATTGCCGCTCAGGTAGCTGTAAGTGTTCAAACAATGCTTACCGACTACGCTCAGGAATCCGGTGCCGATGGCGAAACCCAGACTCTCAATTTTGTGGAAAGAGTTTCCAAGGAAGTTGCCGACATTGAACTTCAGGGAGCCATTACCAAAGAGCAGTACCCCGCTAATGACGGCACATGGTACATCATGGTGTACTTCCCCAAAGCCTCTATGATAGACAATGTGGGTGAAGTCTTTGCCAGAAACGAAGATGCTGCCTTTTCCGAGTTCAAAGCCCAGCAGGCTCTCGAACGCCTGAATGCTGAAGTGGCAGATAATCCTCCCCGGTCCGCCGGTGTTGATTCTCCTGTCAATCAGTAAGACCAAACAGCCTTTTTTACGCAATTCAAACCGGCGGAAGTATTCGCCGGTTTTTTTATATTCAGATATTTTTATGAAAACAGCCTGCCTGTAAATTGAATACCCGGCTTCAAAGGGTTATATTTTTCTACATGAATACACGCAGACTGTTTTCGGCAGTAACCCTGCTTCTGGTAATTACCTTCGTTATTTCGGCAGAATCAGCCGCTGGAATCATCAGCTACCTTGAGGGAAGCGTTCAGGTATCCCGAAACGGCAGTTATCTCAGCCGGGGGAATATAGATATCGGACTGAAAATTGAAGCTTCGGATACCATTGAAACCGGGCCTGACGGCTATGTCGAAGTGGAAATGAACGCCCCGTCTGCCGGCTCTGTTGTAAAAGTCCGTTCGGACTCCTCATTTTATTTTGAAAGCAGTCCTGAAGGAGCGCCCCGGAAAGAAACCATATTTCAGATGCTTCGGGGTGCGCTGAGCCTCAAAGTCGGAAGGCTCTCATCCAGAGAGTCTTACAAGGTACAGACCGATTCAGCTGTAATGGCCGTAAGAGGTACCGAATTCAACGTGGATATGAGTGCCGACCGCTCTGTGCTGGTAACCGTACCCGAAGGGCATGTGGAAAGTAAAAGCGGCCGAACCACAATTATGGCACAGCCGGGAACCGTGGCAGCTGTGGATAACGATTCACAGATATCCTCGATAAAAATAGCCCCGGAGGATATCAATCTGTATCGTCAGTACTGGCAGGGACTGAGACTCGATGCACTGAAAATCAACGCAAAACTTTCCATTCAGCAATTCTCCCGTCAATGGGATCAGCAGCTTCCCAGACTGGAATCGGCCATGGCGGAGCTCAAGTCACAACAGGCTGTTATCAGCCACTGGGAGCAGATTGACCAGGGTAACGCCAATATTCCGCCTACTGCGGATATCATCAGAGACAAAAGAGCCCTCAGTCCGGGTATGCTGGAACTCAGGGCCATACTTCCGGTTGCAGAGCGAACCTTCAACACCCTCCTGGGACTTGAAGAAGCCTACAACCAGGGCTTTGCCGAAGGGCCGTTTCAATCCGGAAACTACCGGGATGCGGCAACCTTCTACCGTTCTTTTTCCGGTGATAAGGAAGAAGTCCGCGATATGCTGGCCAGAGCCCGTTATCTGATGCGGGTATATAAAGTTCTCGATGGATCTGCCGGCGGTGGCATACCCTCTTCGAATGCTCCGGATATTATGTCCACACCAAGCTTCTAAACGTTTTTCATATTCCCCCAAGTACTGTCAATATCTTTATTTATAAGGTATTGTTCGCAGTACACGGAGGGGCATTTTTGGGCAAACCGCTATTAGAAGTTCAAAACCTGAAGACCTATTTCCATACTGAAAATGGCACTGGAAAAGCCGTTGACGGCATCAGCTTCGATATTGATCAAAAGAAAACTCTTGGTGTAGTGGGTGAAAGCGGCTGTGGAAAATCCGTTACTGCAATGTCTGTAATGGGTTTAATACCCCAGCCCCCGGGAAAAATTGAATCCGGATCCATCCTATTCCACAGTA
>Ga0209633_10004702_pt1 | contig 12205 bp, 10 predicted proteins | sample Cruoilmetagenom1_FD_187290 | JGI IMG/M metagenome (GOLD analysis project Ga0209633, IMG submission 187290) | Oil polluted marine microbial communities from Coal Oil Point, Santa Barbara, California, USA - Sample 1 (SPAdes) (version 2) | ecosystem: Environmental > Aquatic > Marine > Oil seeps ... | reverse complement strand
TAAAATATGCAGCTACTGCGATTTTGCTTCGCTCTGTCAGCGAAAATTCATTGATTGAGTATTACTATCTTCGTACATAAACTATTTACCAATGGTACCCGGACATATCTCCTTTTCAGTGGAAATTAAAAAGCTCAAATTTGAAACAGAGAAAGGAATCAGGTTTCCCGGTACTGCATTGATTCATTTCCATGTGCCGGGTAAGGAGAAGCCGGTGGTAGAACTGATGGGATACCTGGAGGAGAAGGAGATTTACAGGGCCATCGACCGGGGGGAAGCAATTAACCTGGATCATTGTTATATCGAAAAGCTCTCCCTGCGCGATTATCGTCTTACCCGCAATATGGATGCAAGAGAGAAGGTGATGATTAAAGGTTTTACTGCCAGGGAGGCCCTCTTTGGAGGCTATGCTGCCCTGGACTTTTCAAATGCAGTTATCGAAGGGGAGGAGTTCAGCCTGGAAGGAGCCTGCATTAGTGGGGCAGATGTGAGTTTTGAATCCGCGGTATTTGATACTACCCTTATTTCCTTTCATGACACCCATTTTTCTGGAGGCTATTTTAATTTTAAGAATGTCAAGATCAAGGCAGATGATGTAAGCTTTAAGAACTGCATCTTTGGAAAGGGTTTAAAAGACTTTCAGTACACCTCATTTGGAGAGGCCAAATTATCTTTTGCGAATGCGGAGTTTGATGATGGAGATGTGAGTTTTATCAACGCCCACTTCGGTGGAAATAGAGTATCCTTTAAGATAGCACGATTTGGAGCTGGAAAGGTGGATTTTCATTTTGCAGCATTTAAGGAGGTGGAACTCAGTTTCGAACGGACCGAATTTGGTTCGGGAAGGGTCGACTTCAGGACGGTTGAGTTTGGAAAAGGGAGGGTGAATTTTAATCGCTCAATATATGGTGCCGGGGAGGTGGTTTTTGATGGATGCGAGATGGATTCCGGGAAATTCAGTTTTAAACGGGCCATTCTGGGAAGCGGGGTATTTAGTTGCGAAGAGGTGATGTTTGAAAATGTGGATGTGAGTTTTGAACGCACTCTTTTCAGCGATGAGCAGCTTAGCTTCTATAAATCGTGGTTCTCAAGTCTTTCGTTTCGCTTCTGTCATATTGATGGATTCCTGGATCTCAGGGTGAACAAAAGCAGCACCATTGATCTCTCTAATACGGTAGTAAGGGATATCATTGATATGAATCCACATGAATTTACAGCACATATCGACACACTTCTTATGGGTGGTATGCGGCTGCTTGGAAGGTTCTATTTGGACTGGAACAGCAACCATGTCAAAAAGATGATTTACAGCCAGACCAAGAGCAGCCACCTCTTAAGGGCAGAACAGTTCAGGATCCTGAAGGAAAACTTTAAGAATCTGGGGCACTATAATGCCGAAGACAAGGCTTATGTGGAATTTAAGAGGTGTGAGTCAAAAGCTGTTCTTCGCGATTCTATAAAGGGAAAACCGCATACGGCCATTTATCAATATCCCCTTTACTGGTTCAAGCTTGCACTGTTCGACAAGGCCGGACTCTATGCAACCAGTCCGGTTAGGGTGCTGATCACCATGCTTACCTTTTTTGTTCTTTTCAGTCTGCTCTACTATTTCATGCTGCTCTGGTCCACAGCCGATATTATTGCATCGGTCGATGATCAGCTTTCCATGATGGCCCGTTCATTTTACCATAGTGCAATCACCTTTCTGACCATTGGTTATGGAGATTACTATCCCTATGGTGCAGTCCGCTGGGTATCTGCCATCGAAGGCTTCTTTGGACTCTTCCTGATGTCCTACTTTACCGTGGCATTTGTGCGAAAAGTACTTCGCTAGTTAATCTTCAAATCCCTCCAGAAGATCGGGTCTCAGCTTTTGTGTTCGTTCAAGAGACTGCTCATGTTTCCACTGGTCTATCTTTGCAGCATGTCCTGATAAAAGGATGTCTGGAACTTTCCACCCTTGGTATTCTGCCGGTCGGGTATAGACAGGTGGTGCAAGCAGTCCGTCCTGAAAGGAATCGCTTAGAGCTGAAGTTTCATCGGAGATGGCTCCGGGCAGAAGGCGGACAACACTGTCGGTGATGATGGCGGCAGCCAGTTCGCCTCCTGTTAGCACATAATCCCCAATGGAGATTTCACGGCTTATTAGGTGATCCCTGATTCTCTGATCCACTCCTTTATAATGGCCACACAGAATAATGATATTCTCAACTGTGGCCAGGCGGTTGGCTTCCCGCTGATCGAATAGGTGCCCATCGGGTGATGTGTAGATTATCTCATCGTATTCCCGCAATGAACTCAGATGGGTGATGGCCCTGTGAATGGGACCTATGGACATCACCATGCCGGCATCGCCACCAAAGGCATAATCATCCACGCTTCTGTGCTTGTCTTTTGCAAAGTCCCTCAGGTCGTGAATTTGGATGTCAACCAGGCCTTTTTCACTGGCTCTCTTGACGATGGAGTGTTTAAGTGGACCATCCAGTAGGGCTGGTAACACCGTAATTATGTCGATACGCATAACAAGGAGAGTTTCTGCGAAGATAGGACAGTTTTTTTCTGAAAAAGAGTCCATTTAATGAAAAATGACTAATTTGTATGTGCAAGCGACCTACTAATCCTCTACCTGTTATGAAAAACTTTGACGAAAGTGATCCTCTGAACAAGACTAAAAACCTAGAGAAACAAGAAGAACCCAGACAAGCAGATACGCTGAAAGAGGAGAAAGAGAAGAATGAAAAGATAGGGAAAAACACAGCCTCGGACGCTAAGCCTGAAGCGCCCGGATCAAGTGCGCCTGTACCTGAAAAAGAGGCCGTCCTCCCCCTCGAACCCAATCCCGGAAAAGATCAGGTAGCTACAAAAGCTGAAGTAGAAAATTTGATTGATGACAATAAGGAGAAGAAGAGCAATGCTATCTATGATGATGAACCAGATGATACAGAAGCTGAGGGGATCAATTATGGCCTGCTGAGTAAGGAGGATCTGGTTAAGTTAATGAATGAGAAACTGGATAAGCCTGGAAAAGGTAATATCCGGAAAGAAGTGGAGGAAATCAAACAGGTCTTTTTTGAAAAGATGGCTGCTGCGCTTGAAGAGAAGAAGAAACACTTCCTGGATGAGGGAGGTAACCTTGAGGATTTTAAGCCTGCAGAGGAGCCCGTTGAGGCAGCTATGAAAGATTTGTTGTATAAGTACAAGGGATATAAGGCGGAATTTACTCGTCAGTTGGAAAAGACCAAACAGGAAAATCTTGTAAAGAAACAAGAGATTCTGGAACAGTTAAGAATTTTAATGGAGGGACAGGAAACTTTCGAGTTGACATTCAGAAAGTTTAAGGACCTTCAGAAACAATGGTTTTCTGCAGGTGTGGTTCCTCATCAGAATTTGAAGGATCTATGGGATTCATATAACTATTTCGTTGAAAAATTCAACGATTATGTGAGAATTAACCGTGATCTTCGTGCACTGGATCTGAAGAAGAACCTGGAACTCAAGGTGCAACTTTGCGAACGTACAGAGGAACTTGATAAAGAGGCCAACATTGTACATGCTTTTAAGGTACTTCAGAAGAATCATACACGATGGAGAGAGATAGGTCCTGTACCCCGTGAAAACCGTGATGAGATCTGGGACCGCTTCAAGTTGGCCACTTCAGTAATCAATAAAAAGCATCAGGATTATCACTCCAGGCTGAAAGAATCACTTCACGAGAACCTGGAGAAGAAGGTGGCCCTCTGTGAGAAGATTGAAAACATTGCAGCAACAGTATATACCACCCATGGTGAATGGGCCGATTTGACCAACAAGGTGCTGGAGATCCAGAAATTGTGGAAGACCATTGGATATGCACCTAAAAAGGATAACAATACCATCTATGCACGGTTTAGAACAGCATGTGATGTCTTTTTCGGGAACAAGGCCAGGTATTATGCATCAGCCTATGAGGAGCAGAAGGATAATCTTAGTTTAAAGCTGGAAGTAACTGAGAAAGCAGAAGCTTTATCTAACAGTAAAGAATGGAAAGAGACAACCACCGCCCTCATCCAGTTACAGAAACGGTGGAAAGAGATAGGTCCGGTACCACGGAAAGATTCTGATAAATTATGGAGGCGTTTCAGGGCTGCATGTGATTCATTTTTTAACAATAAGACAAAGTATTTTGAAGATATTGACTCCACCTTTGATGAGAATATGAAAGCCAAGGAACAACTTTTGGCCGAAATGGAGGCCTTCGAAGCAACAGACAATCGCAAAGCAAATCTGGAGGGGTTGAAGGATTTTCAATCAAAATTCAATGCTATTGGCTACGTGCCTTCAGGAAAAAAGGAATGGATCAAGGACCAGTTCAGACTGGCTCAGGACAACTTACTTGAAAAAAGTGGCATGAACGAGTCTGAACGCAGCATTTTCAAATTCTCTTACCGTATTGCCAGCATGGCAGATGCGCCCAGGTCTGAAATGAAGATCAATTTTGAAAGAGACAAGCTGATTAATAAACTGCAGCAACTTCGAAACGATATGGGGGTCTGGGAAAATAACATTGGGTTTTTTAAACAATCGGACAGTTCAGAAGAGACTATTCTTGGATTCCAGGAAAAAATCGAGGCTGCACACGAAAGAATCCGAGTTCTGGAGCAGAAAATCCGTATCCTGGATGATATTGAAAATATAAATTAAATCTTTATTTTTGTCCTTAATAGAAATCTGAATCGTTTTGGGTAGTACAAAGTATGTGTTCGTGACAGGAGGTGTAACTTCCTCCCTGGGTAAAGGTATTGTTTCCGCTTCATTGGGACGACTTTTAAAGGCCAGGGGGTATAGGGTGACTATCCAGAAACTGGACCCTTATATCAATGTGGATCCTGGCACACTCAATCCTTACGAACATGGCGAATGCTATGTGACCGACGATGGTGCTGAAACAGATCTTGATCTTGGCCATTATGAGCGTTTCCTTGATATCCAAACCTCCCAGGCTAATAATGTAACCACAGGCCGGATCTACCAGTCAGTGATTAATAAAGAGCGTAGGGGAGATTACCTGGGTAAGACGGTTCAGATCATTCCCCATATTACCGATGAGATAAAGCGAAGAGTTACACTGCTGGGGAGAAAAGGGGAGTATGATATCATTATTACTGAGATTGGCGGTACCGTTGGCGACATCGAGTCGTTACCTTATATTGAAGCTGTCAGACAGTTGCGTTGGGACCTGGGGGTTGAAAATACAGTGTTTATTCACCTCACACTGGTACCTTATCTCTCGGCTTCAGGTGAATTGAAAACCAAGCCCACACAGCATTCTGTAAAAGAGCTCCTGGAGAATGGGATTCAGCCTGATGTGTTGGTACTGCGTTCCGAACATGATTTGGACATGGACCTTCGGAAGAAGGTTGCCCTCTTCTGTAATGTGGTGAAGGAGGCTGTGATTCAATCCATTGATGTATCTACCATTTACGAAGTGCCCCTGCTAATGAAGGAGGAGGGTCTTGATGTAATGGTATTGAAAAAGCTTAAGCTGGATAGCAGCGAGCCTCCCGATCTAAAGGATTGGAAGAATTTTGTTGATCGTCTGAAGAGTTCAACGAAAGAAATCAGGATTGCTCTGGTAGGCAAGTATGTGGAGTTGCATGATTCTTATAAATCTATCATTGAGTCATTGAGCCATGCAGGAGTCATGAACAATGTGAAGGTGAAGGTTGATTGTATTCACTCTGAGGAAATATCGGCCGATAATGTAGCTGAAAAATTAGACGGGTATGATGGTATCCTGGTGGCTCCCGGATTCGGGGACCGCGGTATAGAGGGCAAGATAATATCAGTTAAATATGCACGCGAACTTAAGGTTCCTTTTTTAGGGATATGTCTGGGGCTTCAGTGTGCGATTATCGAGTTTGCCCGTAATGTGCTGGGATACGAAGATGCTCATTCAACCGAAATGAATAGCTACACTAAGCACCCTGTCATTGATCTGATGGAGGAGCAAAAGGGGGTTACCGAAAAAGGAGGAACCATGCGTCTTGGCGGATATGCCTGCGAACTAATTGAGGGATCAATAGTGGCGGAGGCCTACCAGACTATGGTGGTTAGGGAGCGTCATCGTCATCGCTATGAATTTAACAACGAGTTCCTGGAAACCTTCCGGGAACATGGCATGGTCCCCACTGGAATTAATCCGGAGAACGGACTTGTGGAAATTATGGAACAACCCGCTCACCCCTGGTTTGTAGGGACACAATTTCACCCCGAATACAGGAGTACTGCGCTGAATCCCCACCCCTTATTCGTTGCTTTTATTAAGGCTGCCATTAAGAATGAAAAGTAGCACTTTACACTCTTCCTTCTTCAATTCACCGAAATCTGACGGATTTTACCTTTTTTTATATTGATATGCAGGCTAAACCATTACTTTTGTGCCTGAATTAAAAGCTGAAAATGGATAAAAATACAATTATAGGTCTTGGAGTAATCGGACTCCTACTTGTGGGTTACAGCATTTTTACAAAACCACAGCGTGAGGCACAGATGGCCGAACGCAGCAGGCTTGATTCCATCACCCGTGTGGAACAGGTCAGGGCTATTGAGGCTGCCAGGCTGGGAGAGGCTAGTGTTCTTAGCGATGAGGCAGGAGATAATAGCACAAGTGATGCTGTATCGATGGAACGTTTATCCGGTGAGCTGGGCGATTTTGCAAATGCAGCTACAGGAACTTCCGAAAGTGTGGTACTTGAGAACGATCTGGTGAAGCTAAGTTTTTCGACCCTTGGTGGCCGGCCCTATACGGTGCAATTAAAGCAGTATCAAACCCACGATTCTCTGCCGCTCATCATGATGGATGGTGACTCCACCATCTTTGCCCTCCAGTTCTTTGCCGAGAACCGGAGCATCAATACCGGAGATCTTTATTTTCAGCCTGCCGTAGAGAAGCTGACCGGTGAAGACGGACGCTCCTATCAACAGCTAACCATGAAAATGGATATCTCAGAAACAGCCTCCATCTCTTATATATACAGACTGTTTGATGAGGACTACATGCTCGATTTTGATATGCGACTCAAAGGACTGGATCAGTACCGGACCGATAGAATGGAATTCAAATTTGATTACTATGCGCCTTCTCAGGAAAAGGGCTACCAGAATGAAGCGATGTACACAACCCTTTATTACAGGTATAAAGGGGGGGATGTGGAGAGCTTTAAATCGCGGTCAAAGAAAGAGTTGGAAGATGTGACCGAATCTACCCGTATCAGCTGGATTGCCTTCAGTCAACAATTCTTCTCTACCATTCTGGTGGCTGATGATCATTTCAATGGGGCCTACATGCTACAGGAACGCTTTAATACTCCGGGTAAATACGTTCGCCGATTCTCCACTTCGGTGGATATGCCTTACGATCGCACGAGCGATCAGCTGATTGGGATGCAACTATATTTTGGCCCGAATAAATTCCAATCTCTCAAGGGCTATGGCGACCTGGGACTTCAAAATGTGGTCACAGTTGGAGGTCCCATGCTCCGGTGGATCAATGCCTTTGTGGTCATCCCCATCTTTAACTGGTTGAGTAAATATTTCGTTAACTACGGGATTATTATCTTCTTGCTAACCCTGATTATCAAAGTGGCCCTCTTTCCGCTTACCTACAAATCTTTTAAGTCTCAGGCGGTCATGAAGCTTCTGAAACCCCAGGTGGACGAGATCAGTGAACGCTATCCCAAGAAGGATGATGCCATGAAGAAGCAGCAAGCCACCATGGATCTCTATAAGAAGGCAGGAGCCAATCCCATGGGTGGATGTTTGCCTATGTTGCTGCAGTTCCCCATTCTCTATGCCATGTTCCGCTTCTTCCCCACCTCCATTGAACTGCGTCAGCAGGGCTTTTTGTGGGCACATGACCTTTCCACCTATGACTCAATTATTAATCTTCCCTGGGATATTCCCATGTATGGCGATCACGTAAGTCTCTTTACGCTTTTGATGACTATTACGACCATGCTCTCCATGAAGTATAACAACCAGGCCGGGGCAAGTACCAGCCAGATGCCGGGCATGAAGTCCATGATGTATATTATGCCAGTGATGTTTATGTTCATCCTGAACAACTTCTCGGCCGGTCTGACCTATTACTACTTCCTGGCAAACCTCATTACACTGGGACAGAACCTGTTATTCAAGCGCTTTATTGATGAAGAGAAGATCATGAGGAAGATAAACTCCAAGAAGAATAAACCGGCCAGGAAATCGAAGTTTGCGCAGCGGCTTGAAGCATTACAGAAGCAACAGTCCCTGGGTGGAGGAAAGCCACAGCCTAAAAAGAAGAATAGGTAGGAGGCAAAAAAGTGAATATATAAAGGGGCCGTCTCATCAACTTTGAGATGGTCCCTTCTATATTTCTCCCCTTCGTTATCAAAGAAAAAGAGGATGCCCGATAAAGACATCCTCTGAGATACGGTTTGATTGCGATGGTCTTACTGAAGAAGAACGCCTCGAAGCGCGGCCATTTTCAGAGCTGTAACTGCAGCTTCATCGCCTTTGTTGCCATGTTTGCCACCAGCCCGGTCCAGGGCCTGCTGTTGGTTCTCTGTGGTAAGCACTCCAAATATAAATGGGATATCGTAATCAAGATTAAGTTCGGTAATCCCCTTTGTAACGCCCTGGCAGATGTAATTAAAATGACGGGTTTCACCCTGGATCACACAACCCAGGCAAATGACTGCATGGGGTGCTGATTGTTCGGCAACGACCCTGGCCCCGTAAGGGAGTTCAAAGCTTCCAGGGACAGCCTGGACCTTAATGTTTTCTTCCTTTACACCATGTTTCTTTAGTGTTGTCAGTGCTCCTTCCAGAAGCGTTGCAGTGATCTCTTCGTTCCATTCAGATACGACAATACCAATCTTCATTGCTGATCCGTTGGGAATGGTCGCCGGATCATAATCAGACAAATTCTTTAGGTTTGAAGCCATGTTTATACTTTGGAATAAAGCTTAGAGGGACATTTTTGATTCTACCCGTCCAATGTATTTTTTAATCTCTTTTCCTTCAGGTGTTTCCGGGTAGGTATTCTCAATGTTTTTATATGTTGAAAGTGCCTCATCCAGTTTACCAAGTTCTTCGTAAACGATTCCCAGCTTCTTCATCATAATGGGGGATGAGAAATTATTCTCAAACTTTTCAATCCCGCTTTTATATGCAGTTACAGCTTTACTGAGTTCGCCCATTTCAACATATGCATCTCCAAGCGTACTGTATTTTGCAGCTCCAACCAGCAGATCATCGGTTTTAAACTTATTCAGAAGATGAATGGCCGACTCATGATCGCCCAGTTGATGGTAACATACACCAGCGTAATACCTTGATATTCTTGCAGATTTGCTTATTCCATAATCATCGATCACATTCAAAAATCCAGGATAGGTACCGTATCCATTCAGTGCAAGATTAAAAGAGTCCATCTCAAAAAAACGCTCTGCATAATACATGTCTGCAGCAGCTTCTTCGTTAAGCGGTTTCAGATAATACCTGTTTCCACCGATAATGACAAGTAATATAACGATAAGTCCTCCAAGTATGTAGGTAAGTACGTTCGAGTTATCTTCTATAAATTGTTCGGAACGTGTTAATGCACTTTCAATACCTTCAAGATTCTTGTCCGTTTGCTTCACATTTTTTTTCTTCGACATCAGTCTGATTGTGTTAGTTTTCAAAAACTTCCGCAAAAGTAACCCTTTTTTGGAAAAATGCCCTTTGTGGCGACACAAAAATAGTAATTTTGTGTATGCATCTGAAATCACTTTCCCTGGTCAACTTTAAGAATTATGAACAGGTAGATATCTCCCTTTCGGAAAAGATCAACTGTTTTGTAGGTGAGAATGGTGTGGGCAAGACCAATCTTCTGGATGCCATCCATTATCTTTCTCTATGCAAAAGCAACCTGAACCCTGTGGATAGCCAGAATATTAAGTACGAACAAGAGTTCCTGGTGGTCCAGGGTGTTTTTGAAAGAAGGGGCAAGGAAGAGAATATCTATTGTGGGATCAGGAAACAGAAGAAGAAACAGTTCAAGAGAAACCAGAAGGAATACAGTAAACTTTCAGAGCATATAGGTCTGATTCCCCTGGTAATGATATCCCCGGCCGATGCAATTCTGATCAATGGAGGAAGTGAAGAACGCAGGAAATTCATGAATGGTGTCATTGCCCAGTATAGCAGGGTGTATCTTGAAAACCTGATCCAGTACAACAGGGCACTTTCCCAGCGAAACAGCCTCTTAAAGGATTTTGCAATGACCAGGAGTTTCGATCCCGCGATGCTGGAGGTGTGGGATGAACAACTTATTCGTTATGGTGAGCCAATCTACGAGGAGCGGGTGCGTTTTGTGAATGAGCTTCTGCCTGTATTCAACGATTTTCACGCACATGTTTCAGGGAACCGTGAAAAGGTTAGTCTGAGCTATCGGGCAAGTTTGCAGGGAAGTAGTTTCAGGAAGGGCCTGAAGGTTTCTGTGGAGAAGGATCGAATTGTACAATATACCACTTTCGGAATACATAAGGATGACCTGGGAATGGACCTGGAGGGGTATAGCCTGAAGAAGAGTGGATCCCAGGGGCAGCAGAAAACCTTTCTTGTGGCCCTGAAGCTGGCAGAGTTTGAGTTTATCCGAAAACTCACGAAGATTCATCCCATACTATTGCTGGATGATATTTTTGATAAATTTGATGCTGGCAGGGTGAAGCATATAATAAGCCTGGTGGCAAAAAACCAGTTCGGTCAGATTTTCATCACCGACACAAATGAACAAAGGCTGCAGGGTATCTTAAAGGAAATTCCTGCGAATAACAGGATATTCAGGATCACTCCTGAAACCACTTTAGAAGAGATGAAGGCTTAAGTATGCAGAGAAAAGAGGTTAAAAAAATCGACTCACTGCTTCAACAGTTTGTGAAAGCCAGGGGCCTGGAGAAGGGCTTGGCAGAGTACAGGTTGATGAAATCGTGGAAAGATCTGCTGGGTATCACTGTGGCCAAGAAGACTAAATCATTGCGTATACAAAACAGAAAACTGTTTGTTACGCTTCACTCTTCAGTGGTAAGAAATGAGTTGAGTATGATAAAAGACTCACTGATTCCAAAACTCAACGAAGCAGCCGGAATGGATGTGATTGATGATGTGGTGCTCCGCTGATCAGAAACGTTGCAGACCCGAAAAGAAAAACGAAGCTTCAAAATTCGCATTCTCATCCGAATCTGAACCATGCACGGCGTTGGCACGCATGCTCTCGGCAAACTCCTTGCGAATGGTTCCCTCATCGGCCTTCTCAGGATCGGTTGATCCGATCAGCTTCCGGTAATCTTCTACCGCATTTTCTTTTTTAAGTACGGCTACCACGATGGGACCCGAGGTCATAAATTCAACCAGGTCCATATAAAATGGCCGTTCCTTGTGCACTGCATAGAAAATTTTTGCCTCACCCTTTGTTAGCCAGAGCATTCTCATTGCTGAGATTTTAAAGCCCGCGACATGAATCTTGTTCAGAATCGGTCCAATATTTCCGTTGGAGACGGCAAATGGTTTGATAATTGTAAAAGTGATGTTTCCTGACATAGTTGATCGGTTTAGTAATGTATATTAACAAATAATTCCGGGCTTTGTTAAGCCACTTTCAATATTTTTTAACTTTGATCACTTAAAGATGGAAAGCACAATGGTTGAGGAAGGAACAGCAAAAACTATCTACTCGTGGATAAAGGCCGCTAAAAGGGTGGCAGTGATAACTCACACCAATCCGGATGGAGATGCCATTGGATCGAGCCTGGCACTGACACTGGCGCTGCTAAAGTTGGGAATTGATGCGCAGGTGGTGATACCGGACGGACTGCCCGATTTTCTGAGATGGCTTCCGGGTATTGAACGCTCAACAACATTCGCCTATAAGAAAGAGAAGGCAGTTGAGATTATTGAAGGTGCTGACCTGATTTTTTGTCTCGATTTCAATGCCCCCAATCGGGTGAACGGGGTGGAGGAATTCCTCCGGAAGTCCAAAGCCAAAAAAATATTGATCGACCATCATCAGGATCCTGTTCAGTTTGCAGATATTACAATCTCTGAAACGTGGAGGGGGTCGGTGGGTGAAATGATCTACGTCTTTCTTAAAGATGTTATCCAGGAGGAGCTTATGGATAAAGATATAGCCACTTGTCTTTATGTG
>Ga0209633_10004701_pt1 | contig 12206 bp, 12 predicted proteins | sample Cruoilmetagenom1_FD_187290 | JGI IMG/M metagenome (GOLD analysis project Ga0209633, IMG submission 187290) | Oil polluted marine microbial communities from Coal Oil Point, Santa Barbara, California, USA - Sample 1 (SPAdes) (version 2) | ecosystem: Environmental > Aquatic > Marine > Oil seeps ... | reverse complement strand
TTCCGATCTGAACCATGTACGTCGAGTTCTGCGGCATACTTTTGGCGCACTGTTACCGAGAAGTGTCGCCCGAGCTTCTCCGCACGTGCAGTTGCGGCAGCGAAGACGTCCTTGTTGCTCGTGCGGAAAGCTTCGCGCGCTGCACGGCTGGCAAGGGCAAGCTGGGAGTTCATGCTCTCGCCTTTGCCTAGGCTGCTCAGGACTGAGTATCGTCCCCATCCCAGATGACGCTCGGCATATGGCCCGAGGCGCGTGGTCGCTAATTCACGGGCATCCTTGTAGCGCAGCGAGGGGGGGTCCGCATCATCGCTGAGCCTTTCGTTGAAAATTGACCAACGCCCTTCCAGCGACTCTGGATCGACGACTACGCGGATCGAGAGAGCCTCTTCGAGCCCATGTCCAGGCTCATCGACAACTGCTTTGTTGGCGGAATCCCAGCCCCGGAGGTGGAGGCCATATCGCGCATCGGTGCAAAAATCCTCCGGAATTTGGACAAGCGTAAGCGTGATCGTGACCGGTAGTTTGTGGTCGTGGTTATAAAAATCGGCGTCATCTCCGATGAAGTTAGACCGGGGGTTCAACACAAGCTCGATGGCATCAAGGACAGTCGTTTTGGTCGAGTCTCCAGGACCTATGAGGCAATTGAGACCTGCCTCCGGTGACCAATCCATGGTCGCAATACCGCGAAAATTGCGAATCTCGATCTGAGCTATTCTCAATAGCACCTCCGTTACTCTGAAGTTTAACTCAAACTGTAGGGTGTAGTAAGGCTTTGCTAAATGATGCCTCCGTCCTTGTGAAGGTGCGGAAATTAGACATGGCGCGGGCGCATGGCTCAGGCTTTGCTTCGCCCCGCATATCGGACGTCAGCCCCAATACTCGGCAATCGCCACCTCGCCCGTGAAGCCCGCGCCGACGTCGGACAGGTAGAGCGCAATAGCTGCTGCTATCGCGATGTCCGAGTGGCGATCCTTCGACGACGCTCTATCCCGACATCAATGCCCGCTATGCGCCCAGGAGCGGGCATCCACCTAGATCGTGGAAACTTCTCAGATTGACCGTAAGCCAATAAACATTTCGACCGCGTTCGCCCAAGATCAAGATATTGAACAGAGTCCTCTGTTAGCAGGCAAATTAACTTATGGTGTAGGCTGTGAAGGGTCAGCAGAGAGTTTTCCAAGGATTTTCTCCAAGTAAGTTCGGATAGTCATTGGCGTGGCATTCTCCGGTTGGAATGCTTCATAAGCATGTTTCAGCTTCTCCCGCTTGCGATTTAGGGCTGGATCGGCAATCAAAATTGCTAACGCCTCAAGAGTATCTGTTATGATTTCTGGTTTGACTAGGCGCTGTCCCGGCTGAGAAACATCTCTTCGGGTTATTCGAGGGCCGGAAACAGAGTACCAAGAAAACATGTCCCACCGACCCGCCAAACGATCTGCCAGGTGATCTTGCAAACGTTTTCCTATCGAAGTGCTGAATGCCTTGCCGACGTATATTGACTTGAAGTCGGAGTGCAACACGTAAATGCCTTTTGCATTCCAGAAGTCTATACCGATCCATGATTTGTCGCGCTTGATATTTCCTATAAGTTTGCCAGTTCCCGTCCCATTCCAATTCACAATGTCTGGGTTCCACATTTGACCATATGACTTGATGAACATTTCCGCCCCCGTTTATGTCTAAGCTGAAGAATGATTGAAGCGGGTGAGGTTGTCTGTGTCCATATCTTGGCCACAATGATCAATCGGTCGAGGTCTCAAGCCTCGCAGCGAATTCTGAGATATCCTCACGAAGAAGCTTTTGATGGGACTGAAATCCGCCCGGCACACCGGACGTGCATCCCGCCCTATGATCGCCTATCGCCGCGTCCTGAGCCTATTGGCCACGCTCTATCTCAATACCCCGCCAACCGCCCGACATCAATTAGCTGCGGCGCGTTGTTGGTCACGAACAGTGCAATCGTGGTCTCACTCGCACTCTCCTACGGTGGGTCGGTGTATCCCAACGATGAAATTGAAAAAAAAGAAATAAAACGGAATTCACCAAGATGCAGCTCGCCTTTGTTTGCGTGGCCACGTCGGAAGGTTCGCGGCTTCGCCTCGATCCATAGGTACCGGTCGGACTGATGAAATTGCATCATCGACAGGTGGCACCTTCGCATTGCGGATAATGCAAAGATCGGCATCGACCAAACGGAAGGAGAGGCAGTCATAGGCACAGCAGAATTCTTTTCGACGCAGCCTCTCTCGTAAGCGGTAAAGTTGCGCACGAACGCACCCCGAAATTTGCCAATCGTGGAAGGGTAGGCGCAGGCCGTTTTCGGCCTTCAAAGCCTGATCAAGGATCGCTCTATAGTCATCGCGTGTCATCGGTCTGATCTTCCACACCGGAAATGGGGCGACCAATTTGGGGGGTATGGGGATGGGGTGATTGCCCATGGCCCATGGTGTGTGGGGGGCGCCCACCCCACCAGGCCCATCCACGGCCCGCCCAGGCCGGTCATGGGGCCATTATTGCAGTCGTCCATGGGTGGGGCATATACCCGCCCAGGTAATTTCCACCACCATCCCCATGGGAGGATTGGGAGGGTTTTAGCCATCCTAACAGGTCGATTATTTTGGGTGGTATGTATTGGGTTATGGGGTAACCCACCATAATCATCCCAATCCTCCCATGCATCACGGTGTGTCCCGAAACTTTACCCCGATCCAAACCATGGTGCTCGACTTCGTGGATGCGTATCCAAGCTGCTTCAACCGAGACGACAGTTGCTTCAAAGAAGATGGGGGGCTCAGGTCGGCCGCAGCACAAAATGAGCAACATTCCTTGTACATATCACTAGCACGGATGCGTGCATTTGGATCGCTCACTTTCTCAAGCCGTATTTCCGCAAAAACTCTCACGGGATCAGAGCCGTGCATCCATCTAAGCGTCGCAATGCGTGCCGATTGTGGTCGTGAAAAACGTCCTCGCTTCAAGACTCGCTGAAAGCCTTCCACGGTTCGGCGCAAGAAACCAAGTCCGCCGCGCTGAAATAACTCCACTTCGAAATCGGGAATTCGTCTTTCCAGTGGTACGACCTTATCGAAAGGCACTACCAGGAAGCGACGTTCAATCGCTGTGCCAGTCTCGGGTAACGGAGGAAGCTGGTTGGTGGAGAAAAGGTGCAAAGCGATGGGCCTTATTTCGAAACCAGTCTCTTTTACGCGCCGAACTGTGATTCTGTCACCGGCGCTGATGCCCTTAAGCGCTTCCATGGATTTCGTCTTAAAGGGCGGAAGCTCACCGACGGCGTTGAAGCGTGAGCCAGCTAGGAGAAATCGTTGATAGTCATCGCCCCATTCCGAAGGGGGCACCGACGAGCGCATGGAGGGAGCAATAAGTTTTTGAATGAGCTTGACAATGAGGGATTTGCCATTTGCCCCTTCGCCATGAAAGATAATGATCACTTGGTATCGTGATCCGTACCCGAAGACAGCGACACCAGCTACTTCGTAGATTAAGTTGACGAGAGACTGGTCACCTAGAGTCTCAAACAGGAAGCCATCACACACGCTCGTATCTGCATTAGGATCGAAAGGTAAAGAAATCCGCGATTGCTGCCGTTGATCAGGTGAGTGCTGCCGTAGAGCGACCGAGCCGCTTTCGATTGCAAGAAACCCATTCTCAACGGCGACGCCATCTTTTGGGTGAAGAAAGAAGTCCCTCTGAGTAAGCCGATGCGTCACGATTTTCAAAACAGCAACGGCCTTGCTAGCCGAAACATTTAAAACGCCACGCATAGTTCGCGCACCATGGAGGTCATAGACGAGATTTGCAATGTCGGCGGCCTCTACGGTCACGAAGTTTCCTAGGTTCCTGTTGTAGCACCATAGGCGCCCTTCATCGAAAGCTATGCTGTCGCAATTCCGCTTGATCTCATCAATTAGAGCGTCGGCGACTTCGATCTCTGAGGGAGAAATGGCCCCGGCTAGACTAGTCCGCAGTCCTGTCAGGATCCGTGCTGAATCCCAGGGCGCTATTGCTAAGCCTCTGACGAATTTGCAGACGTAGACTCTTTAAGTCGTGAGTCAGTCCGCTCGATCAGGCCACAGCGGCGGTATGCGCCACCTTCGGCGTGGTGTTCGTCGAGAAGAACAGTTTGCGCCGTATGGACTATTTCTCTATCCGTAGCGCAGCTGATCGATCTCATGTAGCAGCCAGTCATCGTTGACCGCTTGTTGGTCCAGGGTCGCTTGTTGAATGTCTCGTCGAGGCTTCAACAAAGACCTGCAAATCGGTATCTGAGTAGCGAATTGCGCCTCCAATCTTCCGGTAAATCGGCCCGGTTCCAGCCCAACGCCAACGAGCGAGGGTTTTCGGCTTCAACCGGAGGAATTCGGCGGCTTCCGACTCGGTTAAGAGTTGTGTGTCGGTCACTGGGGGTTCTCCGCGTTTTGTTTCATTTGATATAAACATTACCGCCCATGATCCCCATTACCAATGGACGTTAAACGCATATTTTCGCGCCATTTATTGGGCACTAAGTGATCTCTATGAAGGTGCAAATAGAGACGCCCACGGTGCTCTCGTTGGCTCGTGGATTAACGGAGAAAATGTCAAAACAGACGTTGCCAAATTTTGGCAACATCTAGATCGATTCGAGTTAGTTGAACACGCGGTAATGTAGGGCCGCTAGTCTATGTGGAGCTAACCGCCCTGCTGTGGTCGCGCTTTCAGAGCGCGCCGAACGTGCTTATCGAAAGCAGTCCTGGATTGAATAGTCATGTGCGGCTTTGCGCACGCATGCACAAAATCGTGAAAGGGTCCGCCCATAGGAGCTCGTCCCGTTTCTCTCTCATAAAGGTGCGCGAGCAACCACACGAAGGCGCTAAACGCGATGACCGGGGGGCGCCCTTTCTTCGGTTGAGGTAGAAGGTCCACGGCAGCTGATGCGGTGGCATGCAAATTATAGATATGCTGAATGGCTGCTTCGACTTCTTCCTCGCCTTGCTCAAAGAGCTTTTTGCCTCGACCAAACTTTGCCTCTGTGGGCGTCACTTTGCTGCCAGATGCCGCTAGGTTCAATGCGATCCGTGTCTCATCGTCAAGGCCGTCAAGTCGCTCCAGCAAAGTATCAGCGGTATCAAGAATCCCGCCTAATGCAGCGCGCGTTTCAGCGGACTTTGGTGCTTGGTCAAATGTGTCCTGTAACCCTAGATAACAAGCCGCGATGTCTTCAATTTCAAACCGCAGATCGGCCAAAGCGTCTCGGCTGGTGACGCTCAAGATCGTGGCGATCTGCTCGATTGCTTCAGACGGATAGGGTGGCACCTCAATGTCGGAGAGTTCCGGTATGCGCCACCCGCCGCCCGGTGGTCTTTGACGTGGCAAAGGCTTTTCACTCCTCCCAACTAAGCTTTGGCAGCACCAATCTATGAAAAGTGTGGTCTCGACAATTCACTATCGGCGAAATTCTACGTGATACAAACCTTTGAAGTAATCGAACCGGGCCTAAAGGGACTGCGGGTCAACCGGTTGCCGGTTAAAGGTGCGAAAATGGGGCGGTAATTGAGTCAGCGCAGGCGGTTCCTGCGACGGGTAGCATGGGCTGCTAGGCGGTCTTTCCTGACTTCTGCTTTTCAAGCTGAAGCGGAAATGTCCGGCGGACCTATAGGAGGATCGATTTTGACCCATCTCGGACATTTGTGGCCCCATCCAATTAGTGTAGGAGTGGGAACCTGTTTTCCGCGCCGGAAAATTCTTGTCTGATAAAAAGGCGCTAATGCGAAGCTGTAAATATTTCCCTTCCGTGGTCTGGGTACAAAAATTCTTCTAGTGTATTTTGCCTGCTCTATTTTGGCATGAACAATTTCCCGAGACCTATCTTATTTTTAAATTGCCATGATAATTGTTGTCCGAGACCTTGCGCGTCCGGATAAATATGCCAGTGGTCGATCCCATATTTAAACAACCGCCTGCGAAAATCTGCAACTAGGGAAGCCCCAATCAAGATAGCTCTCATGCCCTTTGGGTAAAAAATCTTAGTCGGATCCGGGTGAATGGTGAATACACCTCGCTGCGCCCTAATACGGTCGAATGCTAAAGGAGCCGTGAAACGACCTTCTTTGGTATTGTCAAATGGGGTGAGTGTCATGTGGTCAACTTCGTGAATATACTGAGAGTACTTAACAGCATAGATGACCCGATCCTCTTGGGAGTCGGATTCTAATGCGAAGTACGCTGCAACCAAGGGACTGACTGACCAATCCAACAATCTAGTTGGCACCCCAATGTGCTGCGCGTAGGCCAGCCAATCCCAATCGGTAAACCGTGGGTCACTCATCAACGCAACAGCCCGAATCTTAAATTCGCGGAAAAGACGCTCCTCTTGAGCCCGTTTATAATGACCAAACACGCGTTCTCTACCAATACTTGGTATTGGGTAATGCTGTGTTGACGAGACGCCGCGAAATATCCATCCTGTATCGCGCATACGTTCGAGCTTTGCGTGAAAATCTTTCCAATCTTTCACTTTCACGTGGCCGCGGTCGATGGCGGATCGAATTTCTTGCTGCGACAATTTATTTTTTGAGGTCGCCATATCGACCACTCCCTATACGTTGAGGCAGAAGCAAACACCCGCTTGTATATAGTTTGGCGTGGGCTCAGAGAACGGCGAACGGACTGACGATTTCGAGCGTCTTTAATCTGAACTTGGACAAAAAATATCACCGGCTGATTTACCAATCGTTTTGAGCACTCAGATCATCGAGACTACAGCAGCGAATCGCGACCTGCCTAGTCGTTCAACAGCACGTAACATTCACACGAAACGTTGCGCCGGCCAGTGCCCATTGTTGGCTATTGGCTAAGAGCGGCGGACAAAGCCGTCCTCCGATCACGTCCGCTTTGGCGCGCTAACCGGATCTTTGAGTTTCAATGTCTGCTTTCTGCTTCATCAAGCCCACTTTTCCTCTGAATGAGGACCTACGTTAAGCCCGCCCAGTAGGTCGGTTCTTGACCCGAACTGGACCATCAGACGGCAATTCGCAAAAAGCCATCAGTTTTCTCGGCATCGGTTGAGTCTTGCCACCGGCAACACAATCGTGCCCGGACAACCGATCAACAGAACTCAGAGAACGCTGGAAAGAGGGAGGGGAACACTTAACGAGTGGGCGGACCACCGGCTCGTCGCCCAGACAGAACTATGGAGGCAAGGGAAATGCTAGGTTGATGATTTCAGCGCTGGCACCAATCAAGATACGAAAAGTTGGCAAAAGTCCGCATTCGTCCGTTTGGCGTCGCCAATAACGGGAACTTTGGTTGGTCTGTCCTGTTTGAGAGTATTAGGGGCATATCGCCTATATTCTATGAACACCAGATTCTTTCAGCATTTTCTCCATCGACTACCGTATTGGCGCAAAGTGGCACTAGTCATGACACTATAAACGCTTGAATTGTACTTTCCGGTCCAACTCTCATGGACATAATTGCCGCAACCAATAGACATAGGGCTTCCGAAGTCACGTATACTATCAAGTATGGTGCCACTCCTTTCTAAGGTAACGTAGAAAAATCTAGCAGGTGGGTAGCCCCAAATATTATATTTTTCCCAACTGAAGGCAGCGAAACCATTGTCTATTACGATCAGACGAGCGTTTCTAATACGGCACAACAACGTACCATCAGTTGCTATTATCTCGAAAGGTGACCAAAACGCCTCTTTGCTTGCAGCACTAGTTTTCTTGCCGTTTTCACCATACAAGAACATATTGATTTTGTCGAAAGTTACTGAATCTTCTGAGGCCCCAGCGTCCGATGCAATACTCTGATAAGTAGATCCTAGCTCATCTGCGGTGACTAATTCATCGGGAAACTCTACATCCGTCATGACAACCTCCGCTGGTTCTTGGAATACAATTCTATCCGCTAGGTGGTAGAGATTCAAGATATCCGGAGTTGGGCCGCACGAGGCAAGTCAGGCATATAGCAAAAGTACAAAATCCCCGCGCTCTCAACCTATGCGCCCAATCGCCCGCCACCCTGGGCGTTGATTTTTCGGGTTGATCGACGAGTTCCTACAATTCATCGCATTAGCGTTCGGCTCACTTGATTTTCGTCGATGCCGAACGTTATGTAACAACTGCATGCGAATCCGGAAATGGCTAGTCTCAGACTCAACGACCGCACCTGAACGGTGACCGCTTGCGGACGATAGGCCGACATACGGGTTTGCTAAGTGCCTGCGTCGTTTCCTGTAGAAGACGCCTCGACCCCGCCGCCATGCCAATATCCCTAGAACAAGTCGAAGCCATAGGTCCGATCAGCGCGGGTGATCAGCAGCTCGATCACCTTGCTCGCCGGCCCGTCGCTGACCGTGTAGTTAGTCTCCATTTCCTCAATCCGCTGCCCCGCGAAGAGGTAACGGACCTCGGCGACCCAATGTCGGGAATCGACTAGCCCACTTCCGGATAGCCCTCAAGTGCGGACGGGGGCGGAGGGCTCTCAATTCGTCCGGGAGTGACCCAGGCTGTGTGAAAACTATTTTCGGGGCCCGAGCGCGCAACATTGATTCCCCTAACCGCCGCCGCAGGCAACAATGATTCACGGGCCCGCTATTGCCGAATCTATTGTTGCGCCGACGCTCTTGCGATCCGAGTTTTTACACAGCCTGGACCCAAAGCGGACATCGAAGTGCCGTCTTTGGTCGCTTGATTACATGCAAGTCAAACAGTCAGCCGCATCATCGTAGCCGAGACCAATCAGATACGACCGCGCGGCGTCCGCCTTCTCGAATGGAAGCCATTCGTTCACATCCTCATTACTCACACCATGAATCCCGATGCCGCCATTGCAGTGCCGGCAGTCGGAACGATGCAGACGGGCCCGGCGGCGTATCTTATTTTGATAGACCCAGAATGGTGCGCCTACCGTCGGAGGCAAATCCTTTGTTTCCTTCCTGTGTGCCGATGGCTTTTGCCCAGTATCTTTCAGCGCTCGCACGAACAGGTTGATCGTCCGGAGCGTATCATCAGTAAAATAGGTGCGCTGATGCTCTATTGCCTCAGCAATCTCCGCCATGATCTGGCGAAAATCCCATAGTTCAATTCCCGCATTGTCCGCCTGTGATTTCGCTTCGTCTGTCCAGCTCCAGGTCGCGATAATTCGACCATAGTGTCCTGGCTCAAACCCGTATTCAGACAGTTTCCGTATAATTTCAGGTGCGCCGAACTTATGCTCGATGAAGTGCCCTACAGTACGGCGCGCGCCAGCCACCTTTCCCCGTGTTTTTCTATCTTCGGGAATGAATGGCTTGGCCGTCAGTTTTGAATAGCTTTCCGAAACCGAGACCCCGCTCTCGATATGAAAGCGCTCACCGGTTCGAGGATCGACAGCCATTAAGTCGATTTCCAACTGTCCATCACATTTAACGTTGGGGAGCGTTGCCCAACCACGCACATACCGGGCATATGCTTCGACGATCTTTTCCGTCGTTTCCATCCATTCTGCCTCCAATTGCGCTGCGCGATCCACGAGCAGGACGTGCACGTCCCTTGCGAAGGTATACGGTCTAGTGAACGTCGCGAATACCCTAGCAACAGACGTTCCGCGAATTAATTTCCGCTTCTGGCTATATCGGACTACGCGAACCGATCTGCAAAATGCCCGGAGGGCGGCGATTAACCGACATTCTGACGCTTGTTGCAGGGAACAATTTGAATGCTGTGGTCTAAGGGCAGGCGCGACGTTCTCGAGCAGGTTGTGTCAAAGACACGCCCGTGACCCGCGATCCCTTAACCGCCTCATTGCTACTTTGTAACGGGTTCTAAGAGGCGTGCTGGAGCCACACCAAGAGCGCTCGCCAACTGCTCAAGCACCAAGACTGTTGGGTTCCGGGCTCCCCTCTCAATCCCACTTATGTAGGTCCGGTGCAAACCAGACTCGAAGGCAAGCACCTCTTGGGACCAGCCGCGCTTGCCCCTGATTTCACGCACGTTACTCCCGAGTTGCTTCCGGATATCCATAGCCGAAAGCAAACCTAGATGTAGATTATCGGTCTACAGACGATAGTCTACATTTAGCTTCAATTGTGCGAGTGTTTCTGTACTAATGAAACTGAAGATATGGACCAATTGCGTCTTTGGGAGGAAGTCGTGAAAGAAGTAGTAGAGGGTATAGGTATGCTATTCGCCCTAATAGCTATGCGGCTCGGAGCTGCTGGCTGGTATCTTTTGAAAGCAGCCGTTCTCGTGGCGATAATTATTGGAGCAGGATCAGAGCTAATCGATCAGGCGCCAGCGGGATGGCCGCCCTTGGAGCTGAGCCTGGGTGTGTTGGGTGAGTATATAAAGCTTGCTTTTCTCACAGCCTCCAATGGCTGGCAGATCATATCTGTCGCCCTGCTGTTCTACGCGGTGTGGGCGCTAGTGGTTCCTTTTGTCATGAAAATAGAGACACATTCCTACCAGACAAAAGTCGCCGTGGTTTCAATTGCCAACTATCTCGAAATCGAGGTTGAAACCAACCTGACAAAAGCCCTCGACAGCGAAGGTATGAGAGGCCTTCTAAGAAGGGGGAAAGAGAAGCTATTCCTTTTATGGTTTTTCGGCCACGTGGACGATGACTCTTTGTCCGCAAGGGCAGTGCGCTCGGGTAGGGAGGTTTCATTGCTGGAGGACCTCAAGCGCGAGGCCAACTTGGACAGCAAGCTAGATTAGACGGAACACGCTGACCGTATGTTAGCCAATCCGATCCTGCTCCACGCCGGGTGTTGGCTTCATTGCTGCCGCAATCCGCCTGCCCACCAAGTCCGTCGCCTGCTTGAGCGGGTCCGCCGCGAGGTGCGCATATCGCGCAGTTGTTTGAGGCTGTGTATGGCCGAGCAAGGCCCCAATCAGGGGGAGGCTCAAACCACCTGCGGCGGCAACACTGGCGAACGAATGCCGTAGATCATGGATGCGCACATCGTTTAGGCCAGCCTTCGCCCGAATGCGCATCCACGGCTTTGTGAGGTTCACGAGATGCGATCCCGGTTTTGTGCCCTTGATCACATACGGATTGCCTTCTTGGCGCTCGATGCAGGTCAACACTGAAAGGGCAGGCGGTGATAGATAGACGGTTTTTGAGCCCGTCTTGCTCTCCGGTAGGCGCAAGCATTGCCTCTCAAAATCCACGTGTTGCCACTGAAGGGTTGCGATTTCCGAGCGGCGGCAGCCGGTAAAGAGCAATAGGCGAATGGCGGCAATCGCACTTGGCAATGCGGTTCTTTCGATTTCGGTTCGGGCTAGGGCCTCTCCAAGCGCTCCAAGTTCTTCATTCGACAGGAACCGCTCCCTGTGGCTTTCCCTAAACCGTTCAACGTGCCGGGCTGGGTTCGAACCGTCTGGGCGGAGGCCCCATTTTTCGGCCAAGTTGAACATCTTCGATACCAGGGCAAGGCATCTGTTGGCAGATATCGGCTTCGCACGGAGTAAGTGGTGGAGTTGGGCCACGTCAACGCGCGTCACCGATGCAGCCTTTTTGGAACCCAGCGCGGGCAGAATATAGAGGCGCAGGTGCCTTTCATCCGCTTCGATGCTGGCAGGCCGTTTCTTGGCCCTAGCATGTTCCTCCATATATTGCTCAGCGAGTTGGCCGACGCTAGGCGCTCGGCGCGCTTCCAAGGCCGAGCCTGCTGGGTCGCCGCCATGCTTGGCTTCTGACAGCCATTTCAACGCCTTGGTTCGGGCCTTTTCAGTGGTGAGAGGCCCATGGTGGCCGATGGTGGCCTTGCGCTGATGGCCGTCCCGAGTCCGGTATTTAAGGATGTAGACACGTTTTCCCGAGGGCCAGACACGGAGGCCAAAACCCCGCAATTCCGTATCCCACAGAATTGCCTCGCGATCCGGGTTTGGGCGAGCGTTCTCAACAATTCGCTTGGTGAGTTTAGGCATTCACTTCAGGGCTCGGTTATTCACAGGTACCATATAGGTACCAACATCTAGCGAATTGCAGCGATTTCCATCGCTACCAAGCGCAAAACCACTTAACAGTAAGTAGCTGTATTATATAGAATAATAGAGAAAATTCAAGGATGCGCGAACTGCATCGTTGCATTGAAGGCGAGACTGAAAATCACGGTGTCGGTGGTTCGATTCCGCCCCTGGGCACCATTCTTTTCAATGGGTTATGGCCTTCTTCCGGGTCGAGAAAACTTTGGTCTGTGTAATTCCTGTGTAAACGGG
>Ga0209633_10004700_pt1 | contig 12210 bp, 10 predicted proteins | sample Cruoilmetagenom1_FD_187290 | JGI IMG/M metagenome (GOLD analysis project Ga0209633, IMG submission 187290) | Oil polluted marine microbial communities from Coal Oil Point, Santa Barbara, California, USA - Sample 1 (SPAdes) (version 2) | ecosystem: Environmental > Aquatic > Marine > Oil seeps ... | reverse complement strand
GATGTAAATTTAAGTATCAGGCGGAGCCATCCCGTATTTTCTTTGTGAGAGTTATTATTATCTGATATTAAAGGAGTCGTTGTCGTTTCCTTGATCAATGGAATGGTTTTGTCTATGGTTTTGTCTGGTGATTTGCTGATCTTGTTATTATTCGAAAAATTCTGCTGTACTGTATTTATTTTTTCTTTGGTTGTTATTTTTGCTGCTAAATCGACAGATTTTTTTGTCAATTTTTTAGGTTTTTGTGTATAAATGGCAGGAGCACTATTTATCGGTTCATCAGCGGGGGCGATAGTTGAATCAGTAAGTTCTCTATTTTGCCAGGCCGCTGATTCTTCAGGACTGCTTTGTTCAGGAATCACCGCATCTGTTCCTGTCGTTACAAATTCTATGGAATTATCCTTTGTTGCTATTGCAGGCTGGTTGGCTGGTTCAGAAAGGAGGCGGAGATATTTTCCGTAAATCCAGCCTTCATATCCGTATGTTTCGCCCGATACTATAACTCTATACCAGTCCCCTTGTCTGTCTTTTACAATAACCATAGTTCCACGCTGGATACCGGTAATAACTTTTCCCTGCAACCCTGGTGCCTGCCTAAGGTTTACCCTTGATATTATTTCACCTTGTTCGAGATCAAGGGCGAACACTGTATTAGTCAAAGATATTATTATCAATATAACAAGAAACAGGATTGAATGAACGAAGATTGGATATGGATTAATAATATTTTTCATATATTCTCCCGTAATTAGGAACGAGGACGAATTAACTTCCACAACTATGCATCACAGCTTCAGGCCATCTTTGCTCAGCTTTGGTGTTTTATCAAGTCATCTCTGGTAATAATGGCTGAAACATTTTCAATTTCTTTTTGAATATTTTCAATACCGCCTTCCTGGCGATCTACAAGTATTACAACTTTAACCACTTCAAGTCCTTCTGAACGTGCTCTGTTGACCGCTTTTATTGTTGATCCGCCTGTTGTAGCAACATCATCAATAATTGCAACTTTTTCACCTGGTAAAATATCTCCTTCTATCCATTTAACGATACCATGGTCTTTTTTTGTTTTGCGGATAGAAAATGCTTTGATCGGCTCTTCTTGTAATCCGGATGCAAAGGAAGCAGCAACCGCTACAGGATCGGCGCCGAATGTAAGTCCTCCGACCCCTGTAATTCGTTGATTTTTAATAGCATCAAATACAAGGTGACCGGCCAGAAACATGCCGCGTGGACTCAATGTAGTTGGTTTACAATTTATATAGAAGCGGCTCATTTGACCTGAAACCAGCTTGAAGTCTGGTTTTTCACTATATTTAAAAGATTTGTCGCAGAGAATTTTGATAAGTTCCTGCTTCATTGCGTTGACTGAAATGTTTATCTTCATTCTATTTTATCCGGTTTATGTGAGTTAATTTTAAAGCTAATACCATATAAAAAACCTCCACTGAAATGGAAGAAGCGAGTTAATGGGATCCAGTGAAGGTGTTTAGCAAGAAAAACTGTTGCCAGCACTCCTTAAGCTAAGAAATACATATCAATAAAATCTATACGGGTCAATTCCAAAATTGAGGTTGTATGATTAGGAACGGGGATTATTTTTGAGCGAACCCTTAGGAACAGCAAAAGAATATGCGGCAAATACGCCAGTCTGAGGTGTGGAGAATTTTCATTCAGGTTTTTCTTTCGGTAATTTTGCAGTTAAGGAACGGGGAAGTTAATTCGTCCTCGTTCCTAAAGTTCGCCAGTTTTTTAGCCTGTTATTTATAATTTTTTCATAACCCCTTTCTGTGGGAGTGTAAAATTTTTTATTCTTGATTTCCTCTGGAAGATATTCCTGAGCAATAAACGCATCCGGGTAATTATGGGCATATTTGTAATTGATACCGTATCCTGCTTCCTTCATCAGTTTGGCAGGAGCATTTCTTATATGCAAAGGTACTGGTAAAGAGCCTGTTTTATCAATAACGTCTTTGACAATCCCGTATGTTGCATAGATACTGTTGCTTTTAGGCGCAGTGGCAAGATATGCGGCGGCCTGGAACAGGGCAAGATCTCCTTCCGGATGGCCAAGGAATCTGAAAGCTTCCATGGCGCTTAAAGCAATACCAAGCGCGTTGGGATCTGCATTGCCTACATCCTCGGATGCAAATCTTACCATACGACGGGCAGGGTAAAGCGGGTCTTCACCTGCATGCAGCATGCGTCCCAGCCAGTAAACTGCAGCATCAGGGTCACTACCGCGAAGGCTTTTGTGAAATGCTGATATGATATTATAATGTTCCTCGCCTGTTTTGTCATAGATCAGGGCGTTTTTTTGAATAGCGCGTTCTACAGTTTCCAAGGTTATTTGTGGTGCTTTATCCAAAGAAGGTGCCAAACCAGCCGCCAGGGAGGCTGAAATTTCCAGATTATTTAAGGCTCTGCGCATATCTCCATCTGCCATTCCGGCAATATGGTTTAATGCCTTATCAGTAATCGCAAGACCTGTTTTGCATAGACCTTTTTTTTTATCTTTAACAGCATTTGTTAGTATGAATTTAATATTATCGGTGGTCAGCGGTTTTAGAACAACTAAGCGGCAGCGTGAAAGAAGCGCCGGTATAACTTCAAAAGATGGATTTTCGGTGGTAGCGCCAATTAGAGTTATGAGTCCGCTTTCAACATGCTGCAAAAAGGCATCCTGTTGTGCTTTGTTGAATCTGTGGATTTCATCCACAAACAGGATGGTTCTTTTTCTATGCAGATTTTGTTGTTTCCTGGCTTCCTCAATAACTTCTCTGATCTGTTTAATACCTGAAAGTACTGCTGAAAAATGAAAAAAGCAGGAAGCGGTTTCATTGGCAATGATTCTTGCAAGTGTGGTTTTGCCGCATCCTGGAGGTCCCCAGAAGATCATGGAAAAAATTTTGTCATTCTCTATGGCGTTTCGGATTATAGCGCCATGGCCGACAATGTGGGACTGCCCTGCAAATTCATCCAGATTTTTCGGACGCATTCTTTCTGCCAGGGGTCTTGATGCTGCGGTCGCTTTCTTGGCGTGATATTTGAAAATGTCCAATAAATATCCTGTTATCTTTTTTTATTTTTCTTTTTTTTCGGGGTATATTTGTCCATATTTTTTCTGCCGCGAAAAAACATTCTGACAGGAGTTTTGTCAAGTCCGAATTTTTCCCTGATTCTATTAATCAAAAAACGTTTATATGAAAAATGTACTCCCTCCGGATAGTTTACAAAAGATACAAAAGTAGGGGGATTGGTGGATGCCTGAGTTGTATAATAAAATTTAACGCGCCTGCTCCTGTATAAAGATGGTTCATTTCTTTGAGTGGCACCTTCAATTACCCTGTTTATTTCTCCTGTTCCGACCCGGGTTGAAAATTGGGTATAAACTTCTTCAACAAGTTTAAAAATTTTTGGGACTCTTAAACCGGTTAAGGCGGATATTGTAATGGCAGGCGCAAAACTTAAAAATTTTGCTTTTATTTTCAAGTCTTCATAAAAAAATTTAACTGAGTACTCCTTCTTATCAACAATGTCCCATTTGTTAAGTATAAAAATACAGCCACATTTACGTTCAAAAGCATATCCTGCTATATTGATATCCTGATCTGTGATGCCCTCCTCGGCATCTATAATAATAAGGGCAACATCACACCGATCCAGGCTTTTTAAGGCTTTAATAATGGAAAATTTTTCGATTTTTTTACTGACTTTGCTTTTGCGGCGAATCCCTGCAGTATCTATCAGCAGATAGGATTTGCCGCTCATTGTACAGATCGAATCAATGGAATCTCTTGTTGTTCCGGGTATTTCACTTACAACAAGACGTTTTTCGCCAAGGATTTTATTAATCAGAGATGATTTGCCTGCGTTGGGCTTTCCCACTATGGCCAGCCGTATCACATCATCTGTATTATCCTTAATATTCTCTGGAAAAGATTCAACAAGATCATCAAGAAAATCGGGCACTCCATATCTGTGCGCTGCTGATACGGGATAAAATTTTTCTATGCCCAGTTCAAAAAAATCGTAAAGCCTGGACTCCTGTTCAATGCCATCAATCTTGTTAACAGCAACAAATATCGGTTTTTTTATGTTTCTCAATAGTTCAAGAAGATTGGCATCATAGGGAGAAACACCATATTTACCGTCAAGTAAAAGTATTATAACATCGGCATCTTCTATGGCACAGATTACCTGAAAGCGTATTTGATCACCAAAAGCATCATCGTCGCTTATAAAACCACCCGTATCAATTAAGGTAAATTTTTTATCATTCCATACAGCATCACCAAAGTGACGATCTCTGGTTATTCCTGGGGTATTATCTACTAAAGCGTTGTTTGTTTTGGTGACGCGGTTAAAAAAAGTCGATTTACCCACATTGGGTCTTCCAACTATGGCAACAATTGGTTTCAATTGAAATAATACTCCTTATATTTAAATATTCAAAGCAAGCCATTTTTGTAATAAGATATCCTGAATTATATATTTCCCATTTTTTATTAAAATTTCTTTCTCAGACAAACTTTTCAAGCACCGTGTGACAATGGAAGCTGTTTTAATATTAACGCTTATTAAAGCTTCTGCAAAAAAAAGATTTTGTCCATCATTGAGTAATACAAGCTTTAATGTTTTTTTTTGATTGAGGGATAGATTGTCCCACAGAATTTGATATTCAAGGTATTTTTGTTCAATCATAGAACGTTCAATTTTGCTTATTGTTCCATTATTCCAAGGGGTTTGCTTTAATTCTCTCCAGAGAAAAAAACAGAACAATTGAATATACATTGGATGATTTTGAAATTGTTTAACAATCTGTTTTAAATTATTATTTTCAATGGAAAATTTTCCGCATTCAAACATTTTTTTCATCCAGAAAATATAATGTTTTGTTTCAATTTCCTTAAGCGGAAAACTTGCTGCCTGCTGATAAAAGGCTCTTTTTTGTGATTTGAACATTGCTGTAAGTAAATGCTGTTGACTTCCGGAGAAAATGTAACAAATATTGGAATGCTGCTGAATACAGGATCTTAATTGTTTTTCAAACAAATCCGCGTTTGTATATTTTGCAACTTCCTGGAATTCATCAAAAGCAATGACAATTATCCTTTTCCTGGAAAACTTTTCAAGCAATTCCATAAGGTTTTTTAAAATCAATTTTTCATCCGCAGCCTTAAAAGATGGAGAAAAGGTCGCTGAATTTGTGACTGGATCAATGCCTATTTGAAAAGAAAATTTGTTAATGCTGTTTTTTAAAATGTTTAATAGCTTGTTTGTATTTGATTCTAAAGCATTTAATTGTTGAAATACTTTTGTAATAAATTCTTTTTCAGAAGTCGTGCCGTAAAGGTCTATATACAATATTCCAATATCAAGTTTTTGCTCTTTTATGTTTCGAAAAACCTGCTTTATTAATGAACTTTTGCCTGTTCGTCTATGGGAATACAGTAAAACATTTTGTGAGGCCTCAATAAACTCAAGCAGTTCTCTTTGTTCTTTTATTCTGTTGCAAAAAGAGGGACCGGTTACAAAACTGCTGTAAGTAAAAGGGTTCTTCATTTCAGCTCCATGATTACACATATTAGAATAACAACTTATGTAAATAAAATATTATACTATATGTGTAATGTCAATCAAATATTTCGTCCTCGTTCCTTAGCAAAACACCTGATTTGAAAGAGTGCCGACTTTTTTATTTGATAAGTATAAATTTTAATGATATTAAGGAACGAGAACGAATTAACTTCCCCAACTATGCATCACAGCTTCAGGCCATCTTTGCCCGATATAAAAGTACAAAAATCTTGAAATAGCCCACTATTCCTGCAACTTTTGTACTTTTATATCGGACAAACCTGACCTAAATCTGTACGCTTATTTGGGGAAGTTATTTCGTTCCCGTTCCTAAGAATTGAATTAGAGATAAAGATTAAAAAAATAAAGGACTAATATGTATAGAAAAATCATGAATAGAATATTATTTGGCAAGCGGCAGGTTCATGACCACTATACTGTTTTAAAAAGAAACATTATCATTATTATGCTTCTTATTACAATCATCCCTCTTACAACGATGATTATCATTAACTATTTTCAATATCGTTCTCATCTCAGAAATCAGATTATGGCGCCGCTTTATGCTATGGCTGAAAAAACACGCCATTCTTTTGAACTGTTCTTAGACCAGCGACTTGCAATTATTCGTTTTATTTCTACAGCTTATAGTTTTAAAGAACTGGGTGATAAGCAGAATATCGAAAAAATTCTTATTTCTCTTAAAAAGGAATGCTGCGGTTTTGTTGATATCGGTCTGATTAACTCGGAAGGTGATTTAATTAGTTATGCCGGCCCTTATACCTTGCTCGGCAAAAACTATTCAGAGCAGATTTCTTTTCAGGAAACGCAAATTAAAGGACAGTACATAAGTAATGTATTTCTTGGGCACAGGAAATATCCTCATATCGTTATAGCCGTTCAGCATTTGAAAGATGACGGACAAACATGGATATTGAAAGCCACCATTGATACCGACTTTTTTGATATTTTAATTTCCAGTATGGGGCTGGCCAGGCAAACCGATACATTTCTGGTAAATAAAGATGGCATCCTTCAAACAAATTCTATCTATTACGGCAATACACTTCAAAAATGTTCAATAGAAATACCTCTCAACAGTTTTAAATCAAGCAGCGTTGAAAGAACTGACAGTAGTAATCGGGATATTATTGTTGTCACTTCTCCTTTTTCCATTGCTGATTATATTTTAGTAATTGTACAGCCCCATTCCGTGGCCATGGAATCCTGGTATGCCCTTAAGACAGAAATGATAATTATTTTTTTGATCAGCCTGACCATTATCCTTTTTGCAATTCTCAAAATGACCGATGTACTTATCAAAAGAATAAAAACATCTGATGAAAACAGGGAAACTGCTCTTGCTGAACTGCAGCATGCACAGAAACTTTCGTCCATAGGCCGCCTGGCAGCAGGGGTTGCTCATGAGATCAACAACCCTCTTGCCATCATCAACCAAAAAGCAGGTCTGATGGAAGATCTTATTGATCTGTCAAAAAATTTTGATAAAAAGGCAAAATTTACAGAACTTACGGGATCTATTCTTAAATCCGTAGAAAGATGTCGTAAAATAACCCACAGGCTTCTTGGATTTTCTAAACGAATTGATGTTAAAATTGAGCCGATTAATGTGAATAATGTTATAACTGAAGTATTTGAATTTCTGGAAAAAGATATTTTATATAGACGGATTGATATCTGTATGAACCTGTCTGATTCCCTGAAAATTATTCAATCTGATCATGGACAAATTGAGCAGATGCTGCTTAATCTCTTAACCAATGCCTTTGCAGCAATAAAGGATTTAGGAATGGTTGGAGTAGAAACAGCAAATAATAAGGATGGAGGCATCCGTATAAAAATTAAAGATAATGGGTGCGGCATACCAAAAAATATTATCAAGAATATTTATGACCCGTTTTTTTCTACAAAAAAAGAAAAAGGTACAGGCCTTGGTCTTTCAATAACCTATGGGATTATAAAAAAACTTGGCGGGAATATCAGCGTAGAAAGTACTCAGGGAGAGGGTTCTCTTTTTATTGTTGATCTTCCGGAGAAATCAGATGAAACGGAGTCGGCAGATGAATAATGAAAAAATTAAAATTCTTTTGATTGATGATGAAGAAGAATTTGCCTCCACACTTGCAGAACGCCTTGAATTGAGAGGATATGTTGCAAAAATTGCCAAAGGTGGTGAATCCGGTATCAGCTTGATCGCCCACGAATCATTTGACATTGTTCTTCTTGATTTAATGATGCCAGGTTTAAATGGTCTTGATACACTCAAACAGATCAAAATCATAAACAAACATTTGCCGGTTATTTTATTGACAGGGCATGGATCGGTCCAAGGCGGAACGGAAGGAATGCGTATTGGTGCGTTTGATTTTCTTATGAAACCCCTTGATATCAAGAAATTGATCAAAAAAATACAATTGGCAATAAATAATGAATAAGAAATAACTTTCCAAAGGAATATTAACGTGAAAAATATCAATGGCAAGGCTGCGTTTTCAGGTATGGTTACGGCTTCCGTAACTCATGAACTTCAAAATGTACTGGCGATTATCAAAGAAAATGCAGGCTTGATGGAAGACATTCTTCATATGAACCAGAAAGATATGTCGGGTTCCGGAGACAGGCTGCAAAAATGTATTGAGAGCATAAAAAAACAGACTTACAGAGGCGTTGGCCTCACATCAGGTCTTAATCAATTTGCACATACTGCAGACCATGCACTGATGCAAATTAATTTATATGATACCGTAAAAAAATTAGTCTTTTTGACCCAAAGGCTTATTACTAAAAGGGGGGTTGAGCTTTTGCTTTTAGATTCTGATCAATCACCGTCTATCACGACTGATCCTCTTCTTTTTTATAATTTGCTATTTTTGTGCATCAACTACATTGCTGAAGAGTCATGCCCGAAAACTGTTATTCAAGTAAGCATCCCCATTTCCTCCATCCACCCTGCAGGGATCCAATTCGAATGTAATACTCAGGATGTCGGATCAGATTCTTCTGCCAGGCAAATTTCACTTTCTCCTAAATGGATAGAAATAACTAAAATTTGCGATCAGATCAACGCAACAGCAGACATTATAACAGAACCTTTCGGCATTTTCCTTACATGTTCTTAAATGGTTCAATTTTTTTTATGATACCTAATTACCCGATTTTAAAATTTGCACAAGACCAAGGGGAGAAAAATGTATTATAATACTTCTACGACCGATAACGCAGTGAAATTATTTATGTGAACATCTATAGATAACGGAAAAAAGATAGGAGGTAGATATGTCAGTATTAACCATAACAAGCGGTCTCTATTCCAATGTGGATGAAATTGTTAATAATCTTTCTGAAAAGTTGAACAGCAAACTGATCACTGATTCGGAAATTATCGAAAATACCAATCAAACTTACGATATTAAATTGGCAAGACTTCAAAAAATTGTTGAAAGCAAACAGATTCCCTTTAATGATTTTACCCATGAAAGAGAAAAGGGCACAGCATTGTTGAAAAAAACAATTGCTAATTTTCTTGCCCAGGGTCCGTGCATTTTTAATGGAAACCTTGGTCAACTTATTCCCAAAAACATTTCTCATGTCATGCGTGTGCTTATTATTGCTAACAAAAAGCAGCGAGTTGAAAACGGCATGAAAAATTTTGGTTTGTCAGAAAAAGAAGTGATTAAAAACATAGAAACTTCAGATAAATCTTTGTTTTTGTTAACCAATTCACTTTTTGGAAAAAAGGCCTGGGATGAATCTCTTTATGATATTGTCATTCCTACGGACAAGCTGAATTCAGACGAGTCTGCAGCCCTGATTTTAAAATATTTAAAGAAACTTTCCTTTAATGAAGAGCTGGTTGAAAATGAAATTTTAAATTTCAAACTTGCTGTAGATGTTGAAGTTGCTTTAACTGAAATAGGCAAAGGGTTACTGGTACACGCTGCCGATGGCAAGGTTGTCGTGACCATTGATAAAAAAGTATTGATGCTGGCCAAATTTCAGCAAAAAATTATCAATACTGTCCAAAAAATTCCCGGAGTTCAATCCGTGCAAACAAAAATCGGTAAAAATTTCTATGAAGGGAATCTCATTCACAATTATAATTTTGACCCTCCTTTACGGATACTCCTGGTGGATGATGAAAAAGAGTTTGTTCAAACATTGTCGGAACGTTTGAAGATGAGGAGCTTTGCGAGTGAAATTGCCTACAATGGGCAGGAAGCACTTGATTTTACCGATCAGGAAGATACTGAAGTGATTCTTCTTGATTTGAAAATGCCTGGAATAGATGGGTTTGAGGTTTTGAAAAAGATCAAACATAACAAACCGGATATTGAGGTTATCATTCTTACAGGCCATGGCTCTGAAAAGGATAAGAAAACGTGCCTGGAGTTAGGTGCATTTGCGTATTTACAAAAACCTGCAGATATTGATCTGATTACTGAAACAATGAAAAAAGCATATGAAAAGATAGAGGATAGAAGATCTGCCATTATTTAGACAGAATATAAAATAACAGGAGATAGAATCAAATGAAGATTAAAATATTAATTGCCGATGATGAAAAGGAGTTTGTCGAGACATTGGCACAGCGGCTTGAAATGCGGGACTTTTCCGTTACCACAGTATGTTCTGGAGATGGAGCTATTGAAATCGCAAAAAAAATTAATTTTGATGTTATTATTCTGGATGTTAATATGCCTGAAGTTACAGGCATTGACGCTCTGAAACAAATCAAAAAAGCAAAACCTCTGGTTCCTATTATCATGCTGACTGGAGAGGCAACTGTGGACAACGCAATTCAAGGTATGAAATTAGGCGCCTTTGATTTTCTTATGAAACCTGCCGATACTGATAGTCTTGCAGAAAAAATCATCCAGGCCAATTCCTTAAAGCATGAGCACGAAGAACGTATTCGCCAGGCAGAAATCGAAAACATATTAAAAACCCGCGGCTGGTAATTCCAGGAGTATAAAATAATGACGACACAAACTATGGCATCCACATTTACAAATATTGACTGGAAACGTATTTTTTTCCTTTTATTGGGAGTTGTATTTTTTCTTGTGGTCTACTATTCACCACCATGGCCTGATGCAATTGATCCCATGGGGAAACATTTTGAACTCTCCAAACAAGCCAAGGGAGCGATTGCCGTATTTCTTCTCGGCGGCACCTGGTGGATTTTTGAAGTTATTCCTATTGGTATCACCAGCCTGACTATTGGTGTACTCCAGGTCCTGTTTTTTATTAGGACAGCAAATTCAGCGCTTAAGGATTTTATGACTCCATCTGTCCTTTTCATATTTGCTTCACTTGTTATTGGCATGGTTTTTACCAAAACAGGTCTTACAAAAAGGCTTGCCTATAAAATGTTGAGCATTGTCGGGGAAAAAACCAGCATGATATACTTGGGGTGTTTTGTTGTAACTGCAGCGCTGACTCACATTATGGCACATACTGCGGTTGCCGCAACCATGTATCCCCTCCTCATAACAATTTACGGAATGTATACTGATGACGAAAAGCCGACCAAATTCGGGAAAGGCCTGTTTATGGGAATGGCATTTGTCGCCGGTGCAGGAAGTATTGTTACGCTTCTGGGCGCTGCCAGGGGAGCTGTTGCACTCGGATTTTACAAAGACATTATTGGAAAGGATGTTTCATTTCTTGAATTAACATATTATATGTTCCCTATTGGATGGATAATGGTCTTTATATTATGGGGATTTTTCATGATTTTTTTCAAACCTGAACAAAAGAGAATTCCCGGACTCAAGGAAAAAGCCAAAATGTTAAGCTCTACAATGGGAAAATTTAACAGGGATGAAATTATTGCAGCAACTATTATTTTTTCCTGTATTCTTCTTATGTCTCTTAAATCTTTTGTTCCATTATTAGCACCTCTTGACAAAAATGCTATTATACTGGTTTCAACCATTCTCTTTTTTGTTTTGCGTATTCTTGATATCAATGATCTTGAAGTGGTTCCATGGAATATTATGCTTCTTTTCGGCGGTGCAATGAGTATCGGTTTTTGTTTGTGGGAGACCGGCGCTGCCAAATGGCTTGCCATTAACTGGCTTTCCTTTTTTAAAGATTCACACTGGTTTGTTTTTGTAATGAGTATTTCTTTTTTTGTTATGATAATGACTAACTTTATCATGAATGTTGCAGCCATTGCCATTTCTTTGCCTGTTGCTCTGGTCGTTGCGCCCTATCTTGGTGTTGCCCCTGAAGTTATACTTTTTTCATCATTGGTAACGGCCGGAATGCCTTTTCTGCTTTTAGTGGGAGCTGCTCCCAATGCCATTGCATATGATTCAAAACAATTTACAACAGGAGAATTTTTTGGATACGGTATCCCTGCCAGTATTCTTCTGATGATAATTATTGCCGTGGCCGTTCTCGTTATATGGCCTATCATGGGAATGCCAGTACTGCTAAATCCATAGAAAGCCTACCTGCAGCCTTCGTGTTCCCAGGCTCTGCCTGGGGACACGAAGGCTAAAATAACTTTTTAAAAACTATAAGAAACAAGGATGAAACAGCTCGCTATTTCTACAATTTTTCTACTTTTAAATCGAACAAACCTGACATAAATCTGTGCGC